>Ga0123341_1006114_pt1 | contig 10844 bp, 9 predicted proteins | sample Turbeapinknodule_FD_89959 | JGI IMG/M metagenome (GOLD analysis project Ga0123341, IMG submission 89959) | Root nodule microbial communities of legume samples collected from Mexico - Turtle bean Mexico pink nodule | ecosystem: Host-associated > Plants > Roots > Nodule | place: Mexico: Nepantla...
ATATTTAGTTAATATAATAACTAATTATTTATTATTTTTAAAATTAGTTTTTATTTAATGACTTTTTATTAATGTATTAAATAATTTATTATTTTAAATAAATATTATAATTCTTTTATCAAAATAACGAGATAATTTTTAATTAGAGAAAGATGTATAATTTAATTAAATGTATGAATATACTAAATGTACTTAACCACATTATATCACTAAACCAAAACTCAAATCCTAATCTCATATTCATGAACTTACTTACAAATTCCTTATATTTTGACTAAATGTTAGATAGTTTTCTACAAATATTCCACCACTCAATGGAACAGTGAAAGACTTCACTCTACTCGTGCAAACATCTCAAGAGAATTTGAACGTAAATTACACGTATTCCACAACTTGGTCGAACAACTCAAAGATTTCAGTGTGCTGGTGCGAACACGTCCACTAATCCTGGTAAAAACAATATTTATGCTCTTTATTCCACAGTCTAAAATACTAGTTTCATTAAATTTACAAAGTGTTAAAGAGTATCAATCAGAAGAAAAGACGTGAATGGCAATGCTGTGTGAATATTTTTAACAAAACAGGGACGTTAAATAATTAAAAACCAGATTTAATGTTTTAAAAATACGATGAAACAAATGAACACAGCTAAGAGCTACCTAAGCACTGGTGTTGTATAGCGAAAGCTGGGCGGGAAGGGACGGAATCCTTCAGCCACACACCAACTGTTATTGTTATTCGCATTCTAAAAGATCAAAACTTTTCAGTTTTTGGATTTGGGAATTTATTTTAACAAGCTGAGTCACTGGTATTGGTCTTTGAATTTTTACAAAAGGAAAATTTTTCAGCAAGTGCGAATAAATTAAACTCCCATTACATCACAACTTCTTGTGATTAGGTTCTTGCTCACCAAAACGGTGTCGTCTCACCCATCACGAACCACCCCTCCCACCCTATCCGCGTCGCCCTAATCGCCGACCGGTGCCCCTGCAGGTAGGTCTACTTGAACTTCTCTGTGTCGCCGGAGATTCTCTCCGGCTTCACTTTCTCGTCTAGACCATTTTAACTTTTTTATTTTATTTTAAAAGCAGTTATCAGAACGCCCTTATTTTTTTTAAGGAACCCGCTCGGTTTTTTTTCTAAGCCAAATGGGTTTTGGTTTGTGTTTATTTATATGCATATGAAAATGTCACCCCAAGTCAAGATACAAGGACTACGAAGGTGTTTGAGGTAAAAGCTTAGGTTTGAATAAAAACTGGTTTGATTAATAAAACCAATATTCTTCCTTGCTTTTCTGTCCTTGTCATGTGAGTGGAACCGCGGTAATGTTCTTGTGTTCCTTGTTTATTGCGTTTTCATCACAGGAGCAGCTCTATTCTAGAAAATTTCAATTTGAGTTTCGCCTTGTGAAGTAAGAAAGGTTGGGTTGGGGTTGGTTGCTTCATTTTGAGATATTTTAGCATCAGGGGCATTCTGGGTCTGATTGATTACAGTGATACAATCGTTATTTTAAATTTAGGCAGTTTACCTAGTAATCCTTTATTGAAACAGTGTATATGGGGTGTGAGAAACTGGTTTTTACTTTTGATTTGACTCATCTAAAGTCAGTTCAGTAGAGTGTACTACACAGCATAAAACGTATTAATAATCACGACGTTTGAGATTGTAACTATCTTCATAGTTTGTTGTGTATGGGCCTGATTTGATCATAATTCTCAAAATTTGGAACTTCACTTTTAATTCTAGAGTACACTTTTTCATTTTGACAGAACCAAATGCCAAATCACTGTCTTTGTTTGGTACCTGTTCTAGCAAAGAAGAATAAGATCTTAAATAGAGCATTTGGTTTTAGCCAGAAACACAGAGATTTGTAGTCGAGTTTTTTTCTCCCTTTTTCTGATCTCGTATCTCCCCTTTTATGCTCTATCCATCCACCTTCCTGTATCTGGTCCTGCCTTTAATCTTTATTCACTATTAAATGTCAATTTTACTTTATAACACTCTAACCTTGCATTAAAACTATATTGAATGTGGAGGAGACATTAACAAGATTTCTCTATTAAATGTTCAGTCTTTGATCAGATATTTTCCTGAGATATGTTCTTATCCTATCAAAATTGTTCCTAAACAGATCAGACCCTACCAATGACACCACAATACCTATTTTGATTTTTTTTTCCGATGTACTGACAAAACGAGTTGTCATTTTCTAGATATTTTTATTGTATAAAAACTATAAGGAACATATTACAGCAGTAAATTGGATGATTGAGTTGCTAGTTCCCCACCTAAGCTCAACGACAAAAGGGATGGTTTTACTTGGAGAATGGAATGTCTTAGTATTTATAGGGTTTATATGATTGCTGCAACAGGCAGCTTGAATTCATTGCTCTCATTTGTAGTCATATAAGATGGAAGTTTGCAAGTCTTAGGTTCCTTCCTTTTTTAGTACATATCTGCAGCTGTTGCTATTTTGTTTAATTATAGTGTTTCTGTTTATTTGCAGGTCTTAGTGACAGGGTTCAGAAGCCTTCCACTCTTGTTTGCAGATACACCTCTAATGCAGTTCGTGAGTTAACAATAGCAAGTAACGTTCTTCACTCCAATCAGTTATATTGTCTCCCTCCCCCCCATCTCTTCTATGTTTATATTCCTACAGCCATTGCTTAGCAGCATCAGCCTTCTTATTTAAGTCATAGAAGCAGATGCTGTTAGTAAATCTTAAATCTACTTTGGTGTCAAAAAGGAAATTTATGATTATATGCATTTACTTTCCTATGAGCTCTTTGTGATTTAAAATGGAATTTTGTCTTCTATATCATCGTCAACAATAGCAAATATATCCTGTTTTATTGTTAAAAAGAGAATTTATATGATTATTACAATATTATTTTGGAAGGAACCCCTTTTCAGCTTTGCCTCTAAAACCAACTGGGTTTTTGGTTTGTGTTATATATATGAAAGAATCACTTCAAGACAAGGCACACACAGAAAGGGAAAGTTTGTGGCAAAGAACCAAGATTTGAATATGCTTCACAGTGCACGCATAGTGTTGTCAGGCCACACCACCATCTCAGCTTTTTCCTTCAGACCCTCTAGTCCCTCTATTACGACAGCCTCTTCACTTGGTTTCTGCATGGAGCAATCTCCTCCTTTAAAGCTAAAGCAGCGTCACCAGCCCCATCTCGCCTGTCAAGCAACATCACGGGACGATGATGCGTCTCTAAGGTTAAATTTTGCATTTTAAATAAATGAAGATTATTTTCTGATTGTATGGATCTGTTTTTCAGCTTTCTTCAACTTTGGCAGATAAATGTAATATTCTTTAGAAGTTTCTGAAACTGAAAATGACATGAACAGCCCAAAATTTGGTATTGATGTTTGTAGGAATGATGAACAGCCTGTTCATGGACTATCTGAAGTGGTTGTTGGGGTTCTGGGAGGTGGGCAACTTGGTCGTATGATGTGTCAAGCTGCTTCTCAGATGGCCATTAAAGTAATGGTTTTAGATCCACAAGAAAATTGCCCTGCTAGTTCTCTGGCTTATCATCATATGGTTGGAAGCTTTGATGAAAGCACTAAAGTGGAGGAATTTGCCAAGAGGTTCAGCTTTTTGTGTAATTGATGTTTTGTATTTTTCATTTTCTATGTCACTTATTGGAAAGTACGATGTTCAGATGTGGAGTATTGACAGTGGAAATTGAGCATGTTGATGTTGATACATTAGAAAGACTTGAGAAACAGGGAGTTGACTGCCAGCCCAAAGCCTCTACAGTCAGAATTATTCAGGTGATTATCTTTCTGGTTTTCATGTGTAGTACTAATTGAGAAAATGAATAAGTAGATAGTTTCATTATATGCACAAAGCCTGGTCATTGTAGTAGGATATCTCCTTTTCACAAACTTGACAATTTCAACAATTTAAAGGTTAGAGTAATGCTGTTATCTGAATGGTTTCCTTGACATGATTATTCAACTTGTTATAGGATAAGTATCAGCAAAAGGTTCACTTCTCCCAGCATGGCATTCCACTTCCTGAATTTATGAAGGTTTGTACCATTTATATCTGTTAAAATAGTATTTGAAAATTCATCTTTAGGATATTAATTGAAGATAAATGAATAATATGTTTTGAACAGATAGATGATCTTGAAGGTGCTAAGAAAGTAGGGGAACTCTTTGGATATCCTCTTATGATTAAGAGTAGGAGACTAGCTTATGATGGGCGAGGAAATTTTGTTGCTAAAAGTGAAGAGGAACTTTCTTCTGCTGTGGATGGTAAGTAGGTCTTTAACAAGTGTGTTTTTTCTTTTCTTTTCTTGAGAAAGGGAAAACATGAAAAAACTCATCTGTCCTTCATTAGCCAAAAGAATAAGAAGAACATCTTTGAATTCATACCTTTTACTCTTCTTTTTTAACCTGCCTCTCCCCATCCCCCAACTTTGCAGCTCTAGGAGGATTTGATCGTGGTTTATATGCTGAAAAATGGGCGCCTTTTGTCAAGGTCAGTGTCTATATTTTTCGCTGATCATAGTGATTATTCAATCCATGATTCAATAGATATTGCTGGTGCTAAACCAATGAATGTTGAGTTTTTGTTTTTTTTTATATAGTGGTCAATTTATTAAGATCTCATCTGAAAGGATTGTTTCAATTGTTCATTATGGCTGTCAATCAAATAATATTTCCCTCTCTACTGTATTGGCCTTCGATAACAGTTTGCCTTGCATGGATGAAAATTATTGATGTAACTCATTCTAATGCTATACAATGCTCACTTCTCTTGCAAAATTCTTTTACTCTTAAATTTCCCTCCTTTGAATGAATTATGTTATAGTACTTCATGGTGTTTTCATTCAATTTACTTGTTTACTTATCTAAAGCATGCCTTTCAGCTCATGAAATAGTTTTTTATGAGTTTGTGAACCTTAAAATATTTTTCTCCCAAAATAATGGCAGGAACTAGCTGTCATTGTGGCAAGAGGGAGAGACAATTCCATTTCATGCTATCCTGTTGTTGAAACTATTCACAGGTAACTTGCAGAACACATCCATGATACATTTATTATTATGAAAGATTTTAAATAAATCAAGTTTTCCCACAGATTAACTTAAAATATTTATGTTTGGTTGTAGGGACAATATATGCCACATAGTTAAGGCTCCTGCTAATGTGAAATGGAAGACGAGAGAGCTTGCCACAGAAGTTGCTTTCAATGCTGTTAACTCTCTGGAAGGTGCTGGTGTGTTTGCAGTTGAATTGTTCTTAACCAAGGATGGAGAGGTTGTTACTTTTTTCATGAACTTTGGACATGCCTTAATGTTTTCTTCTTGACTGCTACATTTACTTCTTTTTACTAGTAATTTTTCTGCTGTGCAAATACCTTATATTTGTTTGTTAATCCCATGATAGTGACCATGCCCATGTTTCTTCACAGATTTTATTAAATGAAGTAGCACCTAGACCTCACAATAGTGGGCATCATACAATAGAATCTTGCTATACCTCACAATATGAGCAACATTTGCGGGCTGTTGTTGGTCTTCCACTTGGTGATCCATCAATGAAAACTCCAGCTGCTATCATGTACAACATATTAGGTGAAGAAGAGGTACTCTTAGCATTAAGTATCTCTCCATTTTGCATTCTCTATCATATATATGAAATAAGGTCTTTTTTTTCTCCTATTCCTGTTGAAGTGATGCTATTATATTTGTCTGGGTTTCATTATTATAAGAATAATAATAATTGTTATTATTATTATCAGGTGCATGGTTGCAAAAGAGTTGTGATATTACTAATGAATAATTTTTTTCACATTATTATACATGAAATGAAAATGTAAATATGAATGGTTTGAAATTAAACATTTGTAAGAAAGTATGGAAGTCAAATTTGAAGAAAAATCTCCCCTGTTGTCATGAATCTGAACAGAAGTGATTGACTTTTATCATGTTATATATTTGGTTCATAGTTAGATGGTGGTTATGCATTTTAAGTCTATTGAATGCTCCCTTTAGTTCATTTAATTATTTTGAAAGGATCATTCCATTCAATTACTGTGACTCTGGCCCATTAACTTTACTGAATAATTTCAGGGGGAACTTGGTTTTCAATTAGCACATCAATTGATCAAAAGGGCACTGGCTATCCCTGGTGCTTCTGTTCATTGGTATGATAAGCCAGGTAAACTTCTTGTTAAGCAGCAATTTTAAGTTTGATCACACCCGTCTTGCTGTTTCATCACTTGTATGATCACTAAATGACACCATAATGACAATGGTCAGAAATGAGGAAGCAACGGAAGATGGGCCATATAACTATTGTTGGACCCTCCCTTAACAATATTGAAAGCAATCTTGCAATACTGGTGGAAGGGAAAAGATTACATGATAAGACTAGTGGTTAGTAACGAAGACTTTTTTCATAATTCTCTTTTTTTTTGTTAGCTATTGATCTTATGTTGCTAGACCTGTGATGATGGTTTTCATAGTAACTCATTGACTGATGCAATAATTGCACATGGTCAATGAATAGTTCATAGTTGCAGTACTGATTTTATATTTTTTATTCTATTTTTTTCTTCTTTTATTCTAAGCTAAATATTTGAGTTAGACCTAGGAATATAGTAATATTTGAAGCATGTATCAGTTTCCGAAGCATGAACTTGTTGGACATGTTTCTAACACATCCTCCAACACCTATCTGGGAAGTCCTTCTAAGAATTATCTTTTGTTGACTTGGACATTTGAGAAAATACCTCCATACAGCCAAACGATTCAAGATACTGCTGGTATTCTAAAAAACACATTTTTTTAGCATTAAGAGAAGCCAGCTTAAATTGTATGAAATATTAAAAATTAATATGTTCTTTTTTGGTGAGATTCGTTATCTTAGGAAGTCGAACATGAATTATGAAATCTTGATTATCAAACAAGATATTTGGCTACGCACAAAGAGTCCTACATTTAGACAATAGTTTTGTTTGAGTGTTCATGTTGAAGTTTGTGCTTCCATATCACTTGTAGCTATGTCTATCTTTCTCTAGTCAATCACATTAACTGCTGCCTGTCCAACCTATCAAAACATGTTTTATCTCAGAATATAGGTTGATTGTTTGCTTTATTGAACTTTGTCCTTGTCTTCTGTCTTATTGAAAGCAAAATTAATATTTTTACATAAAGTTTCGTTTCATTTGTTTGTTTAACATTTTTGGTGATTTAGTATTTTGACATTTTTCTTTTTGGATTTTCTAGCTATTGGGAGAACTCTATTATTTTGTGTCTTTATTACCTTATAATAATATGCCATCTTGTTATGACTCTGGCAAGACAAATTACTTGTTTCTTCCTCATATTTTGCTCAAAACATTGTTAGTATCTAATGAATATGGAGAATAAGTAAGATTATTGAAATTACAAATTGTATCTGTATCCATATATTGCTTTCAGTCATCCTTTCTGTGTTTTGCTATCTACTCTCTGACAAATATAAGAAAACTACCTCTAACCATTCTCTTATAATTAAGGAAACTGAAGAGGAGCACTGTATTTGAGAGGTTGAAGCTAAAATCTTGTTATTCTCATATTATTGCTTTGTTTTGTTTCATAATTGTAGTTGCTCCACGTGTGGGGATCATAATGGGTTCTGATTCAGATCTTCCTGTTATGAAAAGTGCTGCTGAAATCTTAGAGATGTTTGATGTGCCTCATGAGGTATAATTATTCTAATTTCCCTGAGGGAGTTGTTTTCTTTTCAGAATTACAAAATACCTTCAGATATATCTTTAGAATATTTGAAGTATCTTAGATGATGTCTTAGGATTATTATTCTTTTATATTTTGATTTATTTCCTTATTTTATCAGGATACTTATAATTATAGAAATATCTGATTAGAATCAGATTTATTATGATTTATAGGAATAAATATCCTATTATAGTTCATAAAATCAACTCTGTTGTGTAGTACATACAAAGTTTTTCAGTATTTCTTCCTTCTATATTTTTTTCTTTCGATATGATATTAGAGTGGTACCATTGTATGTGACATGTGTTACCACTGTTTTACTTGAGTTCCCTAAAACAAAAAAAGTGGAACTCTAATGATCACATCTTCTGTTGTATCTTACTTTCAGCATGGTTGTCACTTTTCATTGTTTTTTATTTGGTTTGCCATTTTTTATTTGTAATTGCTGTTCATTGTTGCCAACTTCTTCGTTTATACACTATGTTAGCCACCTTCCCACTGCACGTATTGCCTCCACTTTTTCTAGACCCAATGGTCCTGAATTTTCCTATATGCATTGGAAAAAAATCGGCGTAGGAAATGTTGGAGCCATTGTGCTCGGTAATAGCTGAGACCAATCCATCTGGTAAAAAGCCAGGGTTACTGCATCTGGCAAAAAGCTGGGGCCATATCTGAAGATAATTTATATTTCTAACAGTTGTGTATGGAATCTTTTATTCTTAAAGATAAATACGCTTATTAAATTTCAGGTAAGAATAGTTTCAGCGCACAGGACTCCAGAATTGATGTTTTCTTATGCCTCATCTGCTCATGAACGAGGCATACAAGTCATCATTGCTGGTGCTGGTGGTGCAGCTCATTTGCCTGGTAAATCATTTGAATTTTACTTTGTATTATTATCTTAAAGATGAGATGTCTTATTGGCATTAAGTAAGCTTCAAATCTCAGGTATGGTTGCTGCTCTTACTCCCTTGCCTGTTGTTGGCGTTCCTGTGCGTGCTTCTACCTTGGATGGACTTGATTCACTCTTGTCAATTGTCCAGGTATTTTTGTTTTTGCGTAAATATCAATGCTTACCAATTTTCCATGCTGAACATAATTCTTTGCTGTGTTCCTCGGTTGCCTTTTTCCAGTGATGAGTTAATAATATGTAATATGATTTTGAAAGGGCATTATTGGTTCTTTTTCAGAAGCGTAAGATAAATATTGATTGAAATCTTTCTAAATGAAGACTTTTCCTTGTTGATGATTTTGGTTTTATTGCTAAGGGTTCTGGTATTTTTATGAGTGTTAATATTAAGTTAATTATTGTTTGTGAATGAGGGATTTATGAAGATACTAATCTGAAGGCAAGATTCTCAATCGCTGAACCCAGCCTTTCTTTCACCAATAAGAATTTTCCTTTGCAACTCCTTCCTGTATTCTGTGTTTTTATTTGGGATGGGGGTTGGGATTGTTGAAGGTGTTCTGTAAACATTCACATTTGTTGTCACATTCTCTTCTCAATTCTTTGGTTCAGCATTGGAGCTGGACTTGGCTTCCTTTTGGCCATCAACGAAGTTTACCCTTGTTTTGTCTTGCCTTATCCCTGCCGAGTAACCTGATATGAATTAACCAAACAAGTGAAATCATTTTCAATTACAGTATTAAGTCAGATTTATCCTCACTTCTAGTCTAGGTAGTCAATTCAGTGTCAGTAACCACCAATTGTTTTAGGACTTGGGAAATTGAATCAGCAGTGACCTTTTTCAATTATTAAAGCTAAATTGTAACATGTAGTTGGTGTTTTGCTTTTCTAGTTTTTGATACACGGGATTAGGTAAAATTTCATGTAATTCAGTATAAAGAATAGAAATTCCAGTATTGCTAAATGGATTCATGTGATTTGATGAAAGGAGGACTGGAGCTAAATACAATTTTTAATATTTTCTTAAAACTAAAAGCATTTCTTTTAAAACAGAGCAAAAGCTCAAAAGTGCAGCTTCTATAGAAGTTGTCAAAAAGATTGAACCAAACACCACCATAGCCTTTTCTTGCTGACACATTTGTTGGCTGTGCAGATGCCGAGAGGTGTGCCAGTTGCCACTGTTGCAGTTAATAATGCAACTAATGCTGGATTGCTGGCAGTGAGGATGTTGGGTGTTGCCAACGATGATCTTCTGTCAAGGTTTTCTCTTCTCCCTCTTCCTTTATGTAAATCTAATGTATCATTTGGTGATTAAAGTAAAATTCATAATATTGTGCAGGATGAGTCAATATCAAGAAGACCAAAAAGAAGGCGTCTTGAGCAAAGGAGATAAACTAGAAAAACATGGTTGGGAATCCTACTTAAAAAATAGTTAATTGTACCCATTAATTTGGTCATTCGTTTTTAGGCTCCCATCTCATTTTTGGTCAAGTGCAAAGTTTTGGTAGAAAAGAAGTCTCATGGAGGGTGTGGTATATCAATAAGTAGATTGAGAAACATTGGAGTTAGATGTTTTGTTACCTAAATCAACAGATTTTCTATTTTCTGTTGCTAACATGCAGGAAGAAAGGAAAAGTATGTAATATGACTGAAAAGTCTTGAATTCACATCGATATTTACTGTTACCAAAATAAGTCCCTGCCAGTACCTTCAAATAGATTTGACCAGCTAAAATGTATAACTTGTATTTTATTTGGTTTGTAATGCACAATGTGCCACGCTCGTATCATTGAGAACAGAGTTTTGTTGTTTTGGTCCATAATTTGGGTGTTTCTTCCAGCACCCTATCAAAAATTCTTCATGTATCTCATCAATTTTTATCTTTTACAAAAGCTTTCCAGAACATACTTGGTGAATTGGATTGAGCATTTAGTCATTTTATCTATTTGATGGGTTCACAAAAAAACTTTGATAGGCTACAGTAAAAAAGCCTCCATAATTTTGGGTATATGATTCACAACTTTCGACTGTTTGGACATATTGGACATATTAAACGTGTATAATCTGATGTTATAAGAGTTAAATTGTAATGATTAATAATTTAAAATAATATTATAAATTAAAATTTATTTATTATAAATTTGAAATGCATTTCATTACAAAATTTAAATATAGTGTACACATGTTA
>Ga0123341_1006115_pt1 | contig 10844 bp, 1 predicted proteins | sample Turbeapinknodule_FD_89959 | JGI IMG/M metagenome (GOLD analysis project Ga0123341, IMG submission 89959) | Root nodule microbial communities of legume samples collected from Mexico - Turtle bean Mexico pink nodule | ecosystem: Host-associated > Plants > Roots > Nodule | place: Mexico: Nepantla...
ATATTTATTTTTATTATTATTATTTTTATTTATTATTTGATTAATAATATTAATGATATTTTATCAAACAAGATTAAAATAATGTTTAAAATTGACAGAAATTATGTTTACTTTTCAGAAGGATAAGAGTTTAGTAAGACTTGGTACACGTGTGTTTCTCATGGAATCACGAGACCACGACACACTATCGAGGAACCTCATTTCTTATTTGATTGTCTTTCCACACTTTCAATTTCTTCCTAATAAGCTAATAAAAACAATCTATTTCCCTCCAGATCACTCCTACTTTATTGTGATTATATATATAATTCTATAATATGTTTTAAATAAAATATTATATTATAATAAAATAACTGTTTTAGGTGTTAAGTGAATGAAATTGTGTGAATGTATCATTGGCTTTTTAGGGTTTGGAAAATAAACCTTGGATAAATATGATTCATGTTATCTTCAAGACAATCTATTGTCACTAAACCTTCTGAAAAGTGATTTTTTTTTCTTTCTAAAAGTGTAATTTAAGTGTCATTTGTTTTTGAAAAAACTTCTTATTAACACACTAACTATTACTTTCAAAATATCAATTAAGTTTCCCTAAAATAGCAATAATTTAACTAAAATGATAATAATAAGTTATTCAAAGACTTCAATAACAACAAATGATATAATTTAAAATGCATAACATCAATAAATGACTAATTTGAAATATTAATTTTGGTTTAAATCGATGAAAAAATAATTTCAATAATATGAATAAAAAAATAACATATCAATATTAATTAAAATAATAATTTTATTAATGTTGTTAAAAGATTTGTTGACATCAACTACAAAATATCTTGATTAAGGAACAAATTAATGATATTTCGAATAAGGTTGAACATGAGATTATATGAAAAGAAGAAAGAACATTAAGAACTTCATATTTTTACTTTTAGGTCAAATTTAAAATTTTTACAATTCTAAGTAATGAAATTGCTTTAATTAATTTATAGAATTTTAATTTATTTTAAAATTTCCTGTCTAAATAACATATTTCAAATTTTCTATAAAATAAATTATACAATATATATATATATATATCACAAAATCCACACAAATTTATACAACAAAATAAGTTATTGAAATTTATATAATTCTGAATACAAGTGATTTTTTTAATCTTGTGATCTTTGACTGAATACCATAATTTTTTCAAATGTTTAAAAATCTTGATTAAATATTACATTATTTGTTTTATAAAAATATTTTGAAATTGGACACTAAGTTATGTGTTTTTCTAATGACTAAAGGTCATTTCTGAATTCAAGGTTTCTGAAATTTAGGTCACAGGAAATTACAAGAACTAATATTACTGTTTACCAACCAAAGAATGTGAACGCGGTTTTGTTGGAATTGGAAACAATTTATTTGGTAAAACATGTTTTGGGATTATGTGTTTCTCCGTTACGACACCAATAAACTATTTTCAATTTGACATCCCTTGGAATTCGTGAAACGTAATGTGTCCTTAATATTCGGGAAACTATTTAAAGCAGAGAGAAAAGTATGCTTCAAGGAACCTCATTCACCACATTACAAGTTACTTTAATAACTGAAAAAGGTGGAACCAAAAAAAATCTCATACCCGAAAACCACACACCTAAGAAAATAATCCTGGTCATAACCATCACAGGAAAAAGGTGGCAAAGCATTTTATGTTCAAATTCCACACCGAAATTGTTGAAAAGCACCTGTGATCTTTTCCGACACAACTTTATTTGATTATAAACATAAAGAAAAGAAACGATACGGATAAATGAAATAGAAATATCAAATTTTAAATAGTTATTTGCGAAGAAAAACAAATAATTTTCTTTCTATCTCTTTTCATTTTATAACTTACGTTCCTATTTAAGTTATAATTTGACAAATGAATTTTTTAACATGATTTGTTTACAGGTTCAACCAGGGCTTCCTTATCAGATCTAAATTGTGTATACCTTTACACGGTATTGCATTCGTATTCCCTGCAAGCAAACGTTCCTAAAACAAAGAATATTATAATCAAATACACTACTTACAGTAAGTTTCATTTACCTATATTATCTAATTCTCTAACTCCCAACACTGCAACCCCGCATTGAACTGTTGTTTAGGACACTGAATTATAAGTGCAAGTAACTTGTGCCACAAACTTTTTAAAAAAAAACTATATATCATGCAAAATCGAACTCAACAATGGTGATGGCTGTGTACAAGTCAACTTCTGCCGTTTTCCCCACTAAGGAGTAGTTGAATTGAACATATCTACTTCCACGGCCTTGTAATATGCATCTTCTGCATTTGCCAACCGACTCTGGAACATTGTCCACTCCTTTTTGCACCTCTCCCTCACCTGCCACCGACACCATGGACATGGTTCATCATCATGCATATTATTATTTAGTAACCGAAGTATTTGCGTAAAATAACAAGTATGAAAAGCAAAACATTACATAGATATGAGAGAGACATATAAAACTGTATGAAACAGGCATAATATAACATACCCCTTGCCATGGTGCCTTCCCAGATTCTGATTCTCCCTACAAAAAAAAACACAGAAAAAGATGCATATCTTACATCGGCAATATGAATACAACTAATGAGACTAACATTAATAATCATGGAAAACAAATTACCTGACTCCCTAGTGAGGGAACACTTTGATGAATAATCCACTGAGAATCAACAACGCCAATCTTCTCATGTGCAGGCTACATGATAATAAGAGATATTTGTTTGATGTTAAGGGTTTAATAGGATAGCAACTGCAATTAAAGAAAATCAAAATTTGATGAATTGATGAGACAGCAGACTCACCTCAACACATTTTCTAAGAGCAAAATCCAGGCCCCACCCGTGGACCAAATCATTCTGAAATGCCCAGAATGGTACAATCTTAATTAAAGAGCGATTAAACAGACATTAAACAACAAGCCAATGAATATTTGCAAAAAATAATAAGAGTAAACTTTAACCTGAATCATATGCCACACACAACGCCATGCATCACGTGAAAAAACTGGAGCCATAATCTCAACAAAACTGCATGGGTAACAACAAAATTGGATACCGTTTGGTATGAATAGATAATACAACAATTATACTGCAAATTGATACCTACGCTGCACAAGGAGGCAGATGGGGATCACTACACCATCCTGGTTTTTCTTCCGTTTCTCTGATTGAAATCACAAAAAGTAAGCAGTAACTTATTACACATTCTTATTCTTATACATAAGAAGCGCCAGAAGAAAACTAGCACTAGAGTCCTCTTACTTGTGAACTTCGCGATCACCCAGTCTCTTTGTCATTTGCCATGTCAACCCTTTATTAGGTTCCAAACCAGGCTGCGAAATCTCCAATCCATGCTTCTTCACAAGTTTTAAGTATCTGCGAATGACATTAGAGCATATCAAACTTCATGAGTAAAATAAAAATAAAACATCAAGTATACAAAAGTACATGTAATAATTGTTTTGATTCATTATCAATTACAGAAATTTCTGACACTGCCATCTAATCACATATTACCACATTTCAAAGGTAACATAATGACTGACTAACTAACTTAAAGACAATCTTTTTAGAAAAATTAACAAATAATCAGATGATACCGTAAAACTTTACACGGATATAAAAAATTAAACTTTGTCTTGTATCATTAAAAACTCACTGCTCTGCATTAAAATGTTCAACACCCAGGTCTTCATCCCATATAAAAATATAGTCATATGGTGCCACAATGTCTGGATGCAGAAACCGTTTGGCATACCACCTAGAAGGGAAAACAATTAAATGCTTAATATCATCAATATTTCATTACCAGAACACTTTTGGTTTAGTTGGGAAAACAACAATAACGGTAAAAGTAGCTATGAAGATTTGGCACCCAATACTTATGATTGAGAACAATGGATTCTTACCATTTGGTCTGTTTGCGAACACTCACATGAATTGCCCGTTTTGACCACTCAAACTCATCCCATTCAGTTGTTTGGCCATCATAATGAAATAGAACTATTGTAAAGTTCTCTGAGAACTGTTCCAAATTACAAAACTACTTTAAAGACCCAAAACAAGCTTAACCATCAGAAAAAGGAAAAAAAAAACTAATAGTTACCTTTTTCACATTTGCATCAATATTATATCTCTGGTTATGACCGACAGTGAAAGTCACAAGGTACTTTGGCTTTAAGGTTAAATCCTGCAAGCAGAAACTTAATGAAATGCCTTGTATGATATACCGCAATAAAAGCATCAGGGGCCTCTCCAGTCCAAAATTTTACAGACTGGCCAAATAACAAACATATAAAAAATCAAGCTAGAAGAAAAATGCACATGTGCCAAGCAACAAAAGTTTTCTAGACTGTATTCTTTCCCAAATTATCTCAATCTTGTAATTGAGGGGTTACATCGATTTTCCTTCATCAAAACAAAGAATCTGGTCAAAACATATAAGTTTGCGTTTGGATGCCCATTGACAAAATTGATTTTCCATAATTGATTACAGTTAAAATTGATTTTGAAGTAATGTGATTTAAGTTTGGATGTCTTTACTATAAAAACAAGATAGTATTAAAACTCAGCATAAATTTTTTATCCAACTGAAAAAATATCCAAAGTTGTAACCATAATAATTTCCTCAACATAAAACCAAACATATGAAATTTATCTAAAATTCCATTAATTGTATCTCAAGGTGATTCTAGAAAATCCAACGTGAAATCAAACATGCATGAAGTCTTCTTTAACAAGTTTATTAACAACAGTAACAGTACCTTAATTTGCATTTATATGCATATGCATGCAAAAGAACATGTTTTCTATGTTTTAACCCTCAGATATGCTCCCGAAGAAAGAAGGAAAAGAAATAAGAAAGTTGTTTTAGGATACACACCTCACTGGGCTGACCCCACAATCTACGCAAATAAAAGTCTGTCTCAGCTTCAATAATCTCAGGAGGTAATCTTTCTGCGCCTCTTGGATTTGATGGAACCCATATCTGCAATGCCGAATCATGAAATTTGCAGCAATTATTCTTCAGACTTTAATAAACCAGTTTCCCAATATTGTATAATACAAAATCATACCCAAGAGCCACTAACAAATTAATCATGTGGCCTTTTTGCACCTCTTATTTAATTTTTCCAATTTTGTAACATCACCACACAGCACTAATTTCCTACTCTCTTCCTTGCATTTGAATCAAGGATTTACCAAAGCACATCGTTTCTGCTGGTAAGGAATTTTGCTTTTCACATTTCAACTTCCCTAGACTGTTGATGGTGAAGTAGTTTGTGGGTGTGCGAGAGAGGGAGACAGAGAGAGAGACAGCTTTTCTAAGCATATCTTAACTTCAGTTAAATAATTTATGAATTCACAAATTTACTCAAGAATGCATAATGATTAATTTTAGGCTCAGCAGTCTGTTGCATGACTGAAAGGAAGATTTACATTAAGGAAAGCCAGCCAGCCAGTTTAAATCTTGTTTGTTACTACAGCTGTATTTCCTTTGAAATAAATAACTGAAAGGGAAGCAGAAGACTAACAGAAATGAATAATTTCAGCACCCCTATTTACTCGGAAACTCAAGTTTCCATCCACTTAATCTGGAGAGCCTATCCACTACAACCCATTAAAGCATGATTCTCAATACCTCAATTTAAAATTGTAAACTGACATTAATTGAAAAAATTTACTTCATTCTTCTTGTCCATTTACTCATTACACTTTCTATACCATCCTTCATTCAACAAATAATGTGCATGAAACTTTGAAGAGATTGTGAAATCTGTTCCAACTATACTATTCAATTATATCTTTTTCATTCTCAATGAAAGAAGTTATACAGATATTAACTTTCTTGCATCCAGCAATTTTAATGTCCTTAACAAGGCTGACATGAGCTGTGTACCTTCAACGTATCATTTATTAACTGCTGCTGTGATGAGTCGCCGTTATTATTTTTTACAGAAGACGGTGCATTGCCAACTGCATATTTCTCTTGAATGTAAGAAATGTCAATCGCAGGAAGCAGGCTGGATGGGAGATTCAACTGCAAATCGTTAAAGAGCCATTGGAGTTTAATTATTAAGTCCAACAACATTCATATTTAACCATCAAATGCTGAAGCACAAGGTATGCCTAACAGTAAGGTACTAAAAGTTTGCACCTTTGTAGTCAATGCCGGAAAGGACACTCCAATAAAGAAGCCAAAAACTATTCCAACAAAAGTTGTCACAATAAGTCTCATACTATCACTTGGTTTCCTATTGGTAGAACTGTATTCAGCAATATGCAAGTGTCAATTCAATTTAGTTTCTGATGTAAACTAGAACATTTGAAATTTCTTGAAATGACAAACAACATAAACAAAGTTGGTCATCCATGAATACTAGACCTGCGTGTACTGATCCCCATTATATCCAAGCTTTTCTGATTGTATGTTCATAAAACTATACACGAGAGCTTTTCTTCTTCACTAGTTAGCAAGGCACGCATCCCCCATATAAGGAGCAAGATACTTGTTATAAGAAAACAGGCCCTGTAGAAAGTACAAAGAACCAACTAAACATGTTACAGAATGGAACTAGAAAATGGTTTTAAAAAAAGAGGAACATACACCATGGTATGAGACAAAAAGATTAGACTTCGATACAATATCCCACTGCTGCCAAAAGAATATCCTGTTAGAATATTATAAATTATACGTATTATTGATAGTTGTACTGTACCACACTAATACTTTGTTGATTTGGTAAAACATCTGTGCGATGATTCTGTATTCTTCATTATTAGAAGAGAGAAGAAAATACTTTATTTCTCTATTCTGTTTTAATAAAATAGCCACTGATGTACAGACAGAATTAATGCCAAAGAGGAAACCAAATCTGTTGTAATCAAGAAGTAACAAATAGCCTATCATCTACAATCTGATCATAATTTTATTCAAATCTGATTCTGAACAGATTTATTACAAAATCAAATCAAGGCATAAATAGGAAATAATTGATACAAAAATAAAGAAAAATTTGTGACCCCCCTATATGGAACTCGATATTTGGGCTTTGAGTGTTGATCCTTTTTTCTTAAAAAAAAAACTTTTCTTGGAGCATTCAAGTGTCTTAAGATTCTACAGACCACTCATTCAGGTTGACTATAGACAAAAATTTCAATGTTATTTACCATGAGATTCCTCTCGAGCACTTCCTCAAATAACCCTTCTTGATCTCCGTTTTCTTTTCCCAGGACAAAAAAATATACAATCTACTCTTATACTTATGCCTTTTGGGGCCTTGGTTTTGGTTGTACATGTAAATTCGACTCTTCTCAATAGACTTCAACCAAACCACCTTAATTGATTTGGTTATTTATTTACCATGAGATTTCTCTCGAGCACTTCCCCAAATATCTCTTCTTGTTCTTCATCTTCCTTTCCTCTTTCTAGGACCAAAAAAATCATACAATCTACTCCTCATACTAGAGCCTTCTGAGGCCTTCCTTCTACATGTACATTCTACTCTTCTCAATAGACTCCAAACCACCTTAATTGATTTTATGTTATTTTTTCTTTGTTGGTATCGCACCAATCTCTCTTCATGCACATTCATTTTGTATCTTGTCTTTTCTTGTATGGCCACACATCCCTCTTATCATTCATTCTCACTTCTACTCCTGCAACTTTTTCTGTCGTTGTGCCTTCAAAGTCCAACACCCAAAACCATAAAGTCTAGTCAGATCATAGTAATATGATAAATCTTGTCTTTGTGTTTGGTAGGTACTTTGAGGTCACAAATAACCCTTGATGTCTTTCTTCACTTTAGTCACCCCACTTGTATCATATTACAACACCCTCATTAATTTCCCCATTGTTTTGTAGTTTTGATCCCAAATACTTAAACTTAAAAACATGTGGTATGATATCTTCTCCCACTTTTACTTCCACATCAATTCTTCTTGTCATTTGCTAAAATTGTAATGTTTCCTATGTTTAAGTTGAGTGTTCTTCATTTGATTCTCAAAACCAAAACTATATCATCTGCACAAACCATGCAATAAGGAATAGAATTCTGTATGTCCCTAGTAAGCACATCCGTGATTAGATTAAACAAGAGAACTTTAGCCTAAGTCATGGTGTAATCCTGTTCCTATTGGAAAAACCATAATCTCAACTCTTAATGTTTTTCACACCAGTTACCCCCCACGTACATGTCTTATGCAGCCCAAATATGAGCACTCAACATTCTTGTACAAAATATTCTACAACAGTTTTCTTAACACTCAATCATAAGCTTTTTCCAAGATAAGAAAAAACCATGTTAGTTTCTTTGCTAATTATCTTTCCATCAGCCTCTGTAAAGGATAAATTGCTTTCTGTTATAGGCCTTCTCAGCATAAAACCAAATTGATTCTCTACAATCCATGTCTTCAACTTAATCTACTCTTAGTAACCTTTTCCCATAGTCTCATGGGGTGACTATAATTAGCACAATTATGAATTTTCCCTATGTTCTTAAATATAGGGATCAAAGTGTTCTCCTCCACTCATTTGACTTTTTCTTGGTCTCACAAACAAATCTAGCTGCCCATTTACATCAGTTTGGTTATGCAACATTCCATTCCACGAGTAGTTCCCCTGCTTTAGTTATGCGAATACTTCTGTTATTGTTGTTTGAAACCATATTTAGTTTTCACGGTTTATTTCACCCATGTTAGCTACGCTTCCCAACCAATGAGACATCTTCGCTTCCAACCACAAGCTGTTTTCAAGCCACATTAAGTTTTCAAGGTTTTTGAAGCTCCAAAATTCTTTATGCTTGAAGCTTGCAAATGTTGTTTCTGATTTAATAATTTGGAGAGTTTAGGACTTGATGTGCATGATTGTTTGTATGCATCTTCTTATTCCATCAGTGTCCCTTCCTCCTTGGCCATGCCACATTCTGACCATCTCACCATCTGTCTGTGAACGACCCCATTCATATTTAATGTTTTAATCTCATCTGACCATCTAGTCATATTTTTGTTGTCTATCCAGCAGTTATTCAACTTTTCAATGTCTCATCTACTATGTTGTCTTTCCAGCTTCTCAGATTGGGGGAAACATTAGACTTTCAGGTTCTTCTAACAGTGTGTTTACAAGTAACAAGCTAAGATCTTAGCAAGCTTCAACTTTATCGGAAGAATTCGAATATCAAAACTGTCAGTGTTTTAGGAGTCATATCTATATTACTAATCTCATGGACTTCTCCATGTATTAGTCGTACTTCATTAATACTAGAACTACATTAATAGTGAAAGGATTTTATTACTCTAAAGTAAAGAATTTAGTTTAGAACCAAAACCAAAGGTAAGGAGTTATGTCCCTAATGAAAAAATAGATTCGAACAACTTCATATGTTGTTTTAAATCACGTAGATACATTTTGTCACAATTTAAACACTCAGTCACATCAATTATCAGCTTCCCTTTTTCATATAACCCCAAAATTTCAACAGTCTGTCAACTTGAATTCTCCGATTACAAAGACGTTTCACTCCCTCATCCCAATTCTTGAAAAAACAAAATAAAATTAAATAAACCATAAGCAAGAAAATCACGTGCTGCTTTTCTCCAAATAACTACCGCAAGCAACGTTTAAGCAACCAAGGAATGTCCCCAAAATACTCCGAGATTAAGTAACCATGTGTCATTTTCCCCAATTACAAGGAACAACAAAGGAAAAATTAATGACAGCAAGTGCCAGAATAATATATATTACACGATCTCTAAAAACCGTAAAAAGACAATAGAAGAGGGGAGAAGGAGAAGCGCACCAGAAACTGGAAGCAAGATCTGGCAAAGAGAGTGGGTTTTAAGTGGAAAAACAAGAATCAGGGTGGTTGCTGGGAAGCGAAATCTGAGGTTTGCGGCAATGGTGGTGGTGGTGATGGAGTTCTTCGAGGAGAGGAACAATGGTGAAAAAGAAAGGATTTAGCAGAAAGAGTAAACAAGAATTGTGTTTGGAATCTTCTCTCTTAGGTTTGGGTTTGTAACACCGCCAAACCCAACACCCATTTCGCTTTGCTTTTAGCACTTCGGTCTTCGTTTTGGTGTGCAACTTCTTCCTCAGAAAATTGGTACACAAACTTTAAAGAGAGACGAATATTTGAACTTATAACTACTGTTGTCGTAATTTTTTTGCTTTCACCTGAATCTGTTGCACAGTAAGATCTGAACGGATAATTGTCACTGCGCAAAATTCAAGCGGAAAAATGGTTAAGTCACACTTTTCAACTATTTTTCTTTTACGGCACCCTTCTCCTTTCCTTTCTAAAGTCACATCCACATGCAAAATTTACCATTCTGCCCAGAGATTACCATTATAAAAAAATTAAAAATTTGACTAAGATGTATTTGGAAACATAATTTTTTTAATGTAATTTTAACTTTTTATTTCTTACCATATAAAACTCGTGTTGGATATACATAATTTTGTTTCATATACTTAATGAATATTTTGTTTATCTACTTTTTTTAAAGTTGTATTTTTAGTGGAAGAAATTTATAAATCATATTTATCAAATATAACTTTAATAAAAAAAAAAGAAAAAATAGAAATCATGTTTAGTAATTACGATTTCTATAAAGAAAATATGTTTATTAAAAAAATAACAAAAAAAATATACAAAATGACATCGCATGTATCAAATAGAACTTCGCTATTACTAATAATGAAAAGTTAAAATTATATCTCTGGAGAACAACTTGTACAATTTTCTAATTCTTTTATCATTTGTCTATTCTAATTATTTCTTATAGTAAAATGATAAATTTTCGTAGCC
>Ga0123341_1006117_pt1 | contig 10843 bp, 7 predicted proteins | sample Turbeapinknodule_FD_89959 | JGI IMG/M metagenome (GOLD analysis project Ga0123341, IMG submission 89959) | Root nodule microbial communities of legume samples collected from Mexico - Turtle bean Mexico pink nodule | ecosystem: Host-associated > Plants > Roots > Nodule | place: Mexico: Nepantla...
ATTTTAGATATTAAAAAAGTTATTAATATTTAAATTAATTTTTATTATTGATAAATAGTTTCTAACACTACAATGAAATCATGAAATAGAAACCAATTTTATACACACAAAAATAATTAGTTGCTATAGTGACTAAATTATACATTATTTTAGAAACTAAATTTTTTTTTTCATGATTTTCTTGTTGTATAAATTGGTATTTAGTTAGTACAAAGGTCATAACTATCAACTTTAAAATCTAAATAATTGGTATCTAAACTTTTCTGAAATGTATGTCAAAAGGCCAATGAAATATTCATATGAATAGGCTATAAGACAATCTACAATATGATGAGCCTCACATTAAGGATTTTTAAAAAGTATATAAAGAAGAAAAAAAGTATAAGTTACCTAATACTTACAACTTATTTTTTTTTAATAGAAGTTATATGCGCAACATAGGATTAAAAGAACAATAAAAAAGAATTCATCGAATTTTGCATAATGTACAAGAAAAATGATGGTATAACAAATTTTTTCATATGAAACCAACTGAAAATTCTCTTATAATGATATAATATCAGTAACATTTAAACTAACCAATGATATTTTTTATAAATAATTAACTAATTATCAAGTTGTTGTTTAAATAATATTAGTTGTCAGTATATTATCTCTGTCACAAAAACAGAAAAAGAAGAAGAGAGGTTTAACTCATTTGCAACCACGTAATGTTTAGGTGACTCTTTCTTCCTGCACTTCCATACCTTCTTCTCCCACCTCCATAAGTTTTCAAATTTCCAAAAATGCCCTTTTATAATATTTCGGATTAAGTAATCCGAAAGTCATTTTTCAAATTTGTAATTAGCTACTGGATTACATAATCCAAAAATCATTTTTTAGATGCATGATTATTCTCTGGATTACATAATCCATAAGTCTTATTTCAAATGAGTTTCAGAATTACATAATCCGGAAACTACTCTATGGGAGTGACATAAGAAGGACAAAAATATATTTTCATGTTGTGTATGGAGGTGGCAGAAGAAGATATGGAGGTGCAGGAAGAAACAGTCTGTTTAGGTGTGTCTCAAAAACAGGACAAAGAAAGTAGGCAATTGCTTCCTGCACCATATCATTGCACCCAATCACAGGGGAATACCCTTAAGAAAATGGGGTACATATAAAATTACATTCCAGACCCCTTTTTCTGGAACACAATAATCTCTTCCGGATAATTTTTTCCGAGAATGTATTATTTTCAGTTCCAGATTTTTTTATCCGGAATGAAATTTTGATTTTTTTTTTTCCAGATTTTTATATCCGAAATACAAAAACTTCTTCCAGATTTTTTTTTCTGGAATGCATTATTTTCAATTCCGAATTTTTATTTCCAGAATAAAGGGTATTTTCAGAATTTTGAAATTATGTTGGGTGCAGATTCAAAAGTGTTGGGTGCGGGAAGCATTTGCCAAGAAAGTACTTGGAATAGGCCCTGATTGTAAGCAGGCCCAATAAGATGAATTCACAGAAGCTGCATGAGAGTATGACCACCACATGAAATTCTCGTGTGTTCCACAATTAGCTGAAATCTGAGTGTTAGCACACACGGAAGAAAACAAATGAAAAAATCTCATTGTTTGGTCAGTAGTATAGACCGTATTTTAAAGAATAAATCATTTAATGTATGATATAGACAAATCTAATATAGGATAATGTTTCAAGATACACTATTTAGTGTGTTTAAGAGTAAATCTTGATGGTATACACATGATTATTATTTTAATTTAAAAAACAATATAATATGTATATGTAATAATAATATTATATTTAAATTTTATTATAAAAAGGATTAAGGTCTGATTATTACATTTTAATATTTGATTTGAAACTTAAATAATTTATGCATTTTAGAAGACAAAAAACACTATTAAATATTAAAAAAATTATTATCAAATTTTGTTAAAGTGTTATGAATTAGGGATTGATAATAATTTCTTCCTGCACTTCCATATCATTCTTCTTACATCCTATATGGAGTGCAAAAAAAAAAATTCTAAATTTTTAAAATATGCGAATTATGTGGGAGACTTACCTCATCTTGCGCTGAACAATTGTTCAAGTGTGTAATTTTGTTTTGCTGATTTTCGAGAATGAATTTCTGGAAAGTTCTATTTTGTTATTGTTAGATCTTAAGTTGTGAAAATTGCATGAAAAATATAGTTTGATAACTCTTGAAGTTATATATAATTCTTAATGTGATGAGTTTAGAAATAAATATATATATATATATATAATAAAAGGTAAATTTATAATTAAATGATATAGAAAATATTATAATAATAATATTGAGAGTTGTAATATGATTGTATAAAAAATTGAGATTTTTTTGAAGGGATCATTACCAAATAGCAAATGTTAGAAGTATCTCCTAGGTTTGTTTTAAAAGAGTTGAGTCTACCTCTAGTATTCATATCTATTTAATTTTTTTTGCCAATAAAAAAAATTGTCTAAAGGAAGTTCTAATTTTTCCTATCTCACTTAGCTTTTTCTCTCTTATAATGTTAAATGAACCTCTAAGTGCTTGGATTTGGAAACTTTTCCCCATCATGGAGTACCTGCTGTTCACACTGTCAAAGTGAACAATCACTGCTCAATCTTCAGTAATCCAGAATAAAAACAACCAACAGACTCAATTAACCATCTAAAGAACAACATTACAATGATAATTATACACTACATATCATCACAATTCCAAATGATTCACACTTGGCAAATTGCAAAAGCAAGAAGAAAAAAAAAATAAAAACAGGTCTCTGAACTCTTCATCACATGCATGCACAGTGCTGCCCCATCAAGTTGAGGGGCAGAATGTGATGACATACCTCTGTGCTTTGCAAATCTTAAGCCCTGTTGAGTCATCATAAGCGTAGCTATAAGCCTGAGGGCAAACAGTCTTAAAAAGACGAGAAAAAGCACTAGGTTTACAACTTTTTGGGGTGGCAAACTCCCCAGTGCAACAATACCTATCTGATTTGGCAGCCAAACAAGCACTCTTGCACCCCACCACCCTCCCTTGCATCTTCATGGCCAAAGCAGGAGGACAACAAACGTTCAAGTTGGCTTCACAAGCTGCAACACCACAACCTACCCCACCACTCACTGGCTTCATGGACACTGGAAGGTTAAATCCATCAACCAAACTAACATCGTAGAAATGCAATGCTGATTGAGAGGTCCCAAGTGTCATTTCTACAAGGGTAGCAGGTGGAACTCCACCCATTCCTCCACACTTCAGAATGCCTCCACAATCACCTATATGTTATTACAAGATAAGGGGAAAAACTATTAACTTGTAGAAAAACATTTTATTTTCTAAAATTACTTATGAGAAAATTTATCCAAATAAACCTAAGTTGTATGTTTTACTACTGATTTTATGTTTTGTTTTCTTTTATTTAGTACCTGTTTCACATGAGCCTTTGCCGGTTATGGGGTCAAAACAACAGCCTTGTCTACCCCAGATTCTGCCTGACCATCCCTCAGGAACATCCAACACCACCTCTTCGCCGCTGCAAAGGTGAAAACCACCGTCTTTGGGAGTGGGGTGGGCTGGACTGCCAAGGATTCCAGGCCACACACTCTCTTTGCAGTTGTTCACCAATATGAGCTGAGTTCCAGCTGCAACACAACTTGATCAACAATCTTAATGATCCAACTATTGTGAAAGAGTGAGTGAAAGTGGAAGTTAAATGAAAAAGACTTTGGTAGCATTAGACGTGGAAGCAGAATCAAAGTGTTATCATAGAGACTTAAGTGCTAAAATGAGGAAACTAACGAGTTGAGAGGCTTCTTCTCATTGACTTGTGTGATGAGGGAGTGAAATAGAAGGAATACAGAAATACATACCTGTGAGGTGGATGGAAATGAGAATGCAGATGAAAATGAAGGGGTGCATGAAAGTATGCATTGGAGTTAGTAATTAATGCTGAACCACTTGGTGCTATGCAAAGAAAGAGTAATGGGAGAGTGTCTATGAAGAGTAGTTTCCTCTATTTTAGCCATGTTTTAGCTTTGCACACTGTTCTTTTAAAAATTGTTAAAGCAAAGACTATGGCTCTTTGAATGATTACCTTTCCTTTATTCTATGTTTCCAACTTTAATTTAATTAAATTCATATCTACATTGTGAAAAATGCTTTAACAAGCTTCAACCTCTTTTCTTCAAAGGACTTGCCAAAAGGAAACAAAAGCAATTATCACTATTTTTTAGGAATATTTATAAATAGTTCTTTGTTTTGAACGGTTTTCAAGACCTGTACTACCACACCACTCAGTCATCTTTTCAAAAGTTAATGTATACTTTATCTCTATTTTACTAATGAATGTATTGTTTCATAATCATGACCTTTCTGAAGTAAATAAAGTTATCCTCAAACCATGCCAAAATGTCTTTTATGTTTAATCATTCTGTCATGTAACTATTATCCTTACAGTAAAATTTACTGAGGTATTATTATTTTAGTATTTAAATAGAAATAAATAAGAAGTAAATTTAGATTTTTTTTCACATTGTATGAGGAGTTTCATGACCTGAAAGAAAGGAGAAAACACTTACTAATTTGCAAGTTTGGTAATTAGACATACACATCTTAAATTTATATAAAGAAACAGATCAAAATGTGAATATACTGTTAGTTAAATTAAAATAAGAAATGAAAGAGACATGTACATTCAAATTATAATAATTTTCTTTTTACAATTAGGAAACACTACCAACAACAAAGCACACAATTCCTTATTCTACACTATGTAAAAAAAAAATAGACTAACCATAAAAAAAAAGTATACTATAGCTATAATTCTAAGATTGATAAATAATGAAAGAAATGCATCATAAAGTCATGAACCTAATGATACAGAACAAAGAAAAACTATTGAGATTAGTCATGATAAATGTAACTAAACTAATCTAAAGCTAGCCAATTTATAAACACTCTTTTTTGTGGTAATAATTGCAAAGAGGATGAAACGTTATTTAATTGATCATGATTTGCATATTTGACAGGGTGAAGGCATTACGAGGAGAAAACTTGTGTTCCATAATTAGATTGATATGATTCAAATTGCGTTTGAATGTTATGTGACTTTGCTTTTCAAAAAGGTTTATCTGAAACTAAAAAACAGTCACTGCTCAAGCTCCAAGGTATTTTAAAGGAGAGGAATATAGTAAAGAAAGAGTTTTCTAAAGAAAAGAAACACAAAAGATGCTGCAATAACCTTCAATATGGGATTATGTGAATAGAAAGCATATTGAATACTAACCATTTGAAATTTAGTTGGACTAAAACTAATTTAAATATTTGTTTTTCTCTTCTTCTACGTTTCTCTTATCTATTTCTATTATTTTTTATACTAACTTTTAATCAATTTGTATTTTCTATATTATATATATGTATGTTTGGTAGGTAAGATAATATGATAGAGTGTATATTAGAAGCTTGAGTTTAAATGTTACAGGTAATGTTTACAAAAATTCTTAATTACCAAAACATTAAGAGTTAATAAAATAAACTTCTTTCTCAAACTGGTATGTGATTTTCATGGAACTAGTTTGGTAAGATACTAAAGTTTGTGAGGCTTCCATACTGATAGCTGATCTTCAGGGAAATGTATGCAAGATTAAAATAAGCAGATAGGATAATATTAACATCGTTTTCAAACCAAGTTAAATGTGTAAAAGCAACAAAGCAAAGGCCGAAAGAGGAAAGCATCAAGACTTGACATTCTACATAGTAAAATGTAGAGAATGCAACTCAAAAATAGGATAACAATCCTGTATGAAGCAGATAAAATTATTTGATTATCTCAAGTCCTAGTTTCTCCTGAAGTGGAGAATGCTTAAGTTCTCAGGGGGTGTATAAGCAGGTTCCATCATCACTTCTTGCAGTTGGATCGAAGTTTGAGGCATTTGGATCAGTACAACCTTCAGGAACGGGAACATTTACTTGCTGAGCCGCTTTGCCTGCACAAACCAAAAAGTTTAGACATTGTTTTATTTGATGGAATATATTTTTCATGTTTTGACATAGTGCAATCACTCAACTTTGTTTTGTCAAATTGTTAAAATAGTTATCAAAAGTAAATGTGTTTGCCTTTATAATTAAATTGACAGAAAACTATAGTATATGCAATGCAAACATCCTATATGAAGGTCTCAGGATAGAAGATCAAACCATAGAAAGTTCCTCTGTTAATGGAATCTTGATTAGCATCACCAAGGGCAGCCTCGTTCAAGTACTTGTCTGCCAGTTGGACTCTCTTCACATTCTCCTGTTCTTGGACAAGCATGTTACCATACTCTAAGAGCTTATTCAAAGTCATCTTGGGCTGATCAAAGGTTGGAGGTCCTTCCTTTGAGTTCACAAGCCTCTTCCCAATCAAATCAACACCAACACCAGAAATCCACTTCCTCACTTCATCATCATATACTCTAGCCCTGAGTGCACCAAAGAAATCTGCAATCATAAATGGCATGCCATTAGTCCTGTTGTTTTGCATCTATTTCATTAACACTTTGAATTCTATGTGCGAGTAAATACCCACATTACTTTAATTTCTAACTTGTGCAAACTTTGATTTAATCTGTGAGTTTGCAGAACATCCATCATGTTATTCCTTCATAAAAGAGGGGGTAGAAAAGCACCACCAAAGTAAATTATTTGTGGCAAAGTTTTAGATCAAATGAAGGTTTAGAAAATCAGGATTGAAGTTGTTAATGCTCATAATTTAAGTGGCTAACGTGAAAGTTTAATTACATGGATAAAACCTCAGATGTATTTCTTTGTGTACTTTTGGTGTTGCACCTAAACAACTATATCTAAGTTTTGTCCTAGTTATATAAGTCTGGCTAGAGAAACATATTGGATCATTTACCAAGATGAAACTTACCAATGGATTGGCCAGGGAAGTTGTCAACAAGCTTGACAATGTCCTCCTGAGGAACATCGTCAGTGCGGAAAATTCCCTTGCAGACACCAATTCGGTCTTCCCTGGTAGGTGCCCAGTAGAACTTCTCCATACGACCATCACGGATGAGAGGAGCATACAGTGTTGAGAAATCGTTACCGGTGACAATGATTGGCACACGGGCATTGTCTTCCTTGTTGTACATACCAGGGAGCTGAACATTTGTGGGGTTATCAGCAATGTTCATGAGGGTGGCATTCACCATCTGGTTGTTCACAGTGTACTGAGTGGTTCCACCAAGTCGACCAGCTCCTGCGTCAAGATCGTTGATGAAGAGACAGCACATCTTCCCCTTCCTTATTATATCAGAAGCTTCACGGTACCTTTGCCTGATCAACTTTGCTGGCTCTCCTGCATTTCCACTCTCCAACTCTCCAGCACTCATCATGATAGGGCTGAAATCAGAACATCAAAAAGACTTGAAATTAGCACCAAATAAGTTTTTGGTCCATCAAAATATTGAAATTTTGTCGTGATCTCTTTAAAAACTTAATATGCTTTTAATGCACTAGAGTTGCTAATGGTAATGTATATAACTGATGTGTTCTGTAGTAGTAATATGTTCCCAACATTTACTCACTTGATTCCCATCTTGGCAAAGACAAGCTCGCATTGGAAGGATTTTCCTTGACCTTTGCCTCCCCAGATACCAAGAATGAGAGGAACCTGTAAAAACAATGAAACTATTGAATGAGTCCTGTTTCTTTAACTAAAGTCATGGGCAATATTTACGTGTGCAATTTACATGCCTTGATGTTGGGCAGGGTCATGAAATTCTTGGTAATGTGAACAACAAGCTTGTCCATAAAAGCAGGAGCTATGTAAAGACCATCCACGTCGTTATCCAAGTCGTACCTGAAATACCACATCATGACCAGGTTTAATTAGATAAAAAATGGAGTTCACCTTATCAGCTCATGACAATAAAAGTGATAAGTAAACAACACTATCTGTCTTAGAGTCAGCAGTATCTGTCACTCACTGTTTAAGTCCAGTGCTAATGTACTCATAAGAGCTCATGATTGCATTGTGAGTTCCAGTATTCATTGGAGCTTGGAAAAGGGGATCAACCATACCCTTCCCCCTTGTGATGTCTTGCTGGTCATCTGAAATATCGGTGGCAAGACCTTTCCATCTGTCCTTATCTGTCTGCAGGTTCTCATCAATCTCTTTTGCAGCAACAATTTTGAAACTTCGAGAGGAAATTTTGGTGTTAGGGACCCTTGAGACAGTAACCTTCTTCAAACTGGTGCCAAAAAAGGCTGAACTGGGAACTGAAGCTCCAGCTCCAGTGCTGTTCAAGCTCAGCTGCAATATTCACAGTAGCCACTCTTTAACACTCTTCAAACCAATTTTAAAAATTCACTTACTTATCAAGCTTCCATTTTATATGTGTTTTTATCATTACTCAAGTAGAAATAACACCGTACTTTTCCAGTTTGGTATCATATATATTGATGATCACTACATTACATAACACCCAACACCGTTACTAACTTATAATGAATTAATTATCAACATACAGGAGAATAACATCACCGTAGACTACAAGGTTGTCTGTTTTAGACATGTTTATCAAATGGGAACTTGGAATAATTCTTAACTAAACTAGGATAAAGGTAGTGTCATATTTCTTTCTGACATTTAAGCAATTATTTAACATGAATATATATGTCTCTTTCCAGCATAATTCTATAACCTAACACATATCAGTAATGATTTGATCTTTTATATGACAAAAATAATCTAAGGATCAGTTGAGAAACTAGGGAGCAGATAGTGCAAAAAGTGGGAAAAAATCATACTGGAGCTCCGTTGACAGCTCCAACAGTGGAGACTGAGGCAGCCATGGCAGTGTTGTACTCAAAGTGGCAGAGAAAGCAAATACAGCGCAAGTCTTTTGAGGCTATCTGAAATTACAATAGGGAAGGACTTATAATAATGTTGCAATTGTGTGAACAGAAATTCATATCCTCAAGACTAGTTGTGGAGTCCTTAACATCCACAAGAAGAAGATTAGCTTGGTTTCCACGTGGCAACAATATAGTGTCTGAAATGTCTCATCTACCTACAACCATAGAATTTGAGGTTGGTATTGAAGTCTTTTCCTGATCCACAAGTTAGGAGGATTTGTTACTACACGTAACTGGTAGCATTCATCTCATAAGGATCAAGTTTTGGTTGTTTGCCTAGAAGGGAAAAAAGGTGTTCATCAATTGGATTTTTTTGCACACTAACCCACACTAGAAGTAGTGACCACTGATGTTTAACAAAATGGGCACATGAAAACAATTAGATTTTATGAAATTATGTAAAAAAAATGGAGCATCTCTCAGTGATAGAAACTATAATAGTGGTGATTGAGATGATCTAATGATCCCCCTCCACTCACTGTTCAAAGGGGGACCAATGGCCACAAAGTTGCACAGAACTTGATTTTTCAGATGCTATATGCACCTCTTAATTTGCTATTGGTTAAGTAATACGTGCCTTTCTCTGCTACAGACAAGCCCCATTGAATGTTCCAGAGTTCATCCTTCCAAAATAACTGCTATCATAAGATAAGATGATATTTTGTAATACAACTTATTTATTTTATTTCTAGCTACAATCATTATTTTACTTAATCCCAACTAATTATCATAGTTTAGAAGATTTACTTGTTTAAAATATAAGAGTTTATTAAAAATTATAACTAAATTGGATTGGGTTATCTTGTTGAGTAGTTAAAAAAACGTATCACCATTAGACATACATAAACACCATTATGCTACATATATAACATTATTCAGACTGGCTTTGATTTGAGTGAAATATAAAACTTCCACAAAAGACACTAATCAATCTTACTTTTACTTCTTCATTTTCTTCCATTTGATTTTTTTTTTTTTTGGAACTTCTTCTATCTCCTCCCACTGTAAGAACATTATCTCTTTATTTTGTTTTCAAGTTTTTGCATTTCAATTTGTTGAGATAATATCGTTATATATGAGATATTTTCTATTTTTTTTGTCCTGTTTCATATTTTTTTTTCTTAAAAAGTGTTTTGATGAATTAAGAAAGAAAAGTATATATAAATTATCATTATTTTAACCTTATTTACAAAAGATGGGTTTATTGTGTTCAAAATTTTCGTGTACATTTAGTAACTATAAGATTAATCACCTAGCATGTGCCATTTGCAATATTAGTAACAATGGAAGTAAAATTATTGGGGAAATTCACAATTCAGACACCCTGTTCCGAACAATGTGCATGTTTGGAAATCCTTGCCTCATCTTTTGAGTTTTAGATATTATTCTTACTAGCTTCTTCACCTGTGCAACATACAACGACAAAATAATTTAATGAAAAACAAATTTGGAAATAAACAAAATAAAGGTCATCCAAAGACCTTCTGCTCAAATATCAGTTACATTAACTGGTAAGGCATCAACAACATACAAATAAAGCCTAAAAACATTAACTAAATTTATCTGAAAATTCAAAACAAATTTGTTGTCCTTTTGATAGTCCATTCTTCATATAAAATTGCTTCCACCCTTTGCCTAATTTCTAATGAAAACTTGCAAATAAACATAATTTTAAAAGCAAATAATAAGTTTTGAAACATAGGTACAAACAACACAAATTTGGACGAGTAACATATGAAAAATAGGTATTAATACTATAAGAGATTAATTTTGTCTATACTTTATTAAAATAGTTACCCTAAATGAAAAATCATGTAACATCTATGATTGACTTGTATTGTCTAAGGTTGAGTTAGATGATATATGATTTAAGAAAAAATTGTTTAAATCTTTTTTTATTTTATGTAAATCCTAAACCCTAAA
>Ga0123341_1006120_pt1 | contig 10838 bp, 9 predicted proteins | sample Turbeapinknodule_FD_89959 | JGI IMG/M metagenome (GOLD analysis project Ga0123341, IMG submission 89959) | Root nodule microbial communities of legume samples collected from Mexico - Turtle bean Mexico pink nodule | ecosystem: Host-associated > Plants > Roots > Nodule | place: Mexico: Nepantla...
ATAAAAATGTTAGTAAAACATGGCAAAACATTGTATCTTCTTAATTTGATTAAGATTTTGATGACATTTTCCCGATTCTTTTTATTATTATTTATTATCTTAATATGATCAAAATGTAAAATTTTAATCAAACTCTGATATTTAACATATTTGCATTTAAAAACTTATTTTCATCTTTTTAAACATAATAATCAATTATGTTAAGCTTATAATTAATTATCTCAAGCTAATTAAATATGAATTTCTTCCAATTTTGCATATAATTGATTATAAACAACGGATAATCAATTATGTTAGCTAAATATAAAATGTTTGTCATCACATATAATCGATTATAAATAATGAATAATCGATTGTTTTCTTGCACAGGCCAGGAAGGGATCGTTTCCCTCATGCGAATCCTTCATGGTCTCCCGGTGATGTGAGTTGATTAAGGGATTACCCATTTTATGACACTTTCAAGAATTGGATCAAGATTTTACAAGCAATTCAAGAACACAAAAGAACACAAGATTTGAAACAAGAACACAACAAAAATTAAAACTACCGATTGAAACACAACAAAGAACAAAACCCACTAATTGAAACTCAAGAATTCAACAAAGAAATGGGTTTCTATGGAAACCGAAACAAGAACAACATGTACAATGGAAAGAAACTGAACAAAGTGAAGAACAAGTGTAGCAAATGAAAGGAAACAACAAAAGGAAACAATTGAACCGATTGAAATTGAAAAACTACAAGAAAACAACAAATGGGTAATTATGGAAGATGAAAGGAGATGGACCTATGTGGTTGATGACCCTTGGAATGTTCACGCCACTTGAAGGGTGGAGAAGCTTCAAGATGAGCGGATGTCGCCACTTGAGAGTCCCAAGAACCACCCAAGATAAGACTAGGAAGAAGAGAAGAGAACAAGTCTCACAAACTCTCTCACACCAATTTGGTATACTTTCTTTACTTCAAAATTCAACTTGTGATACAAGGCACCATGTACCTCTATTTATTCAAGGCAAAGGAGTTGGAAGAGTCACTCTTCTAGTTCCTTCTCTAAACTAGCGCCTAAGAGAGAAAGGAGTTGGAAGAGTCTTTCTAGTTCCTAATCCAAAGTAGCGCCTAAGAGCCTTACATGAGAGGAGTCTTTTGGTTTTCCTCTTTGGCACTTTCCTAAGGCTACTCCTATATTATTTACAAAAGATATTAATTGGCTTGGGCCTCATCTTTTGAGAAGACTAATAGGAAGAACTTCAAATGCTTTGGGCTTTGTCCATTTCTCCTATTAATGAGGTCTTTATTTGCTTGTTGAGATGACCCTTCAAGTATAGCATCCTTGGTCACCTTCATGTATTTTTGGTTCATATCACCCGGGTCCCTTCATCCCTAGGTGATAGAGTACGTGGGTGTAACATGGGCACTTCGGGATTCACAACTAGCTTTATGACCGTTGGGACTCTTTTTCAGCCTATAAATAGGGGTGGGGTAGTGAGTTGAGACCACTTATGCTTTCCTTCATATTTTGAGTCTAAATAGGGGTTATGATGGAAGAGGCCCCAACACCAACTCTATTGAAAGGCCACCAACATGTCAAATGGAGTCAACCACTAGATTTATGTTCAAGATGAACTAAAGGGACGCATTTTACTAGAGTTATGGTCAAGATGAACCAAGATTACGCATTTTACATGCCATGAACTCTAGTATAGAGTTGCATTTTATTTCTTGTAAAATATTAGCATAGGAAATTTATTTGTAATTTTTCTTAGAATTAATTTTGACACCTAAAACACCAACCTAGGTAAACTTAGAGTTTCTAAAACCCTCTAAATTTACCTAGGCCGGTCTAGAAAACCCATGGAGAGGGTGAGCATACAAACTAGACACACCCCTCCCCATGTGCTCATTTAGGCTCCACTTTTGGGAGGGAATTCATTTGAATTTCCCTCCACTTTCTTTTGAATTTCCAGGCCTCTAAACACTATAAATAAGAGGGCTTGGCTCATGTATTTGCAAGATTAATATACTTAGTGAATTGCTGCCAAATTGTGCCAATTTCACTTCTTGCCCGAAAACCTCTTAGGTTAGGCTATTGATCTTCACAAATCCCCTTTTCCAAGTAGAGTTGGTCTCACCACTCTCAATCCCTACCTCTCATGCACCTTCAAGGTCACCATCACTCTTAAGAGGACCTTGCTTTGTCTTCCATCCATGATGCTTCCACCATTCACCAACAATTCTACAAACAATGAAGGCACTTCTCCATCAGGTTAGGTGTTAAGATTTTTTTCCTCTGTAAGGTTAGTTATGTATACCTCTTCCAGTACTTCTAGATCTTTGGGTGGCCAGTCCTCAATCAGTTTCGTGGAGTCTTCAGTAGTAAAAGAGAATAATGAGGTCGAGATTAGCTCATTTCGTGATGATGTCATTAGTAGGCAACATAGTTGGCTATGGAGCAGGCACAAAGCGAATTGTCGCCTCGGGCAGGGTATGATTGAGTAGATAGAAGGTTTATTGATATTTTTTCTCAGTATAGGTGGTTGTCCACGAAAGAGTCGCTTGTGAACAATGCAACCATGTTGAAGAAGAATGAGGTCGGAATCGTCTCGGCCATTCACTATTATGTGAATGACAATGTGTGTCATGGGCGAGAGGGTGTCGGGTCCAACTTCTTCTTCATATATGCTTATTTTTCACTGGCATTCAAATATGTTTCTCGTTAAATGAGTTTACAACGTGGGGGCTTTGAGTCCTCAACGTTGCCCCCATGCAACTCCATCCAAACTTGTAGGATTCATTGCAGGCGTTCTGGATGTTATGTGACATGTTCAGGTTGCGATCGACACCTCAGTCTTTTATTCATTTATATAGTTCTTGTTTTGTGGAGCCTAAGATTTGGCAATGATTGACAGGATTTGGAGCAAATCCTTCACGAATTCATAACTCTAGAATCTCAAGAAGCCCAAGGATTTAGGATTGAATCCCAAAAACAATCACTACAAAAAAACTCGCGTATGTGATGGAAATTATTTTCATATAAAGTGGCGTTTATAAATGCCAACAATATACACGTGTGGCGGTTCCCCAAACCGCCATATAAATGATCGCTACAAAGTTTAATATGGTGGTCTTATGAGATCCACTACAACAGCCGTCATTTAACATTTTGTATAAAGTAACAGTTTTCGTATGTAATTAATGTCGGTCAAAATTGTCGCAATTTATTTCATTAAAAATGATTTCAGCGCAGAATATGGTGCATGTAAACACCATTATATAGGTATAATGTGACATTATTAATTGTTAGTATTATAATAAAATTGTAAAAAATAATACGTTGGTTTCAACAGACATAATTTTAATTCTAAATAAATGGAATTCAACCGCCACTTTTTATAATCTTGTTTGCATAATTAAACAACTAAACACATTTAATTATAATACCATTTAATTAAATAGGTTTTCATAATAAAAATATTAAATACTAATAAAATTAAATACTATAGAAAGTTATAAGCATCCATTCATTGCATTGAAAATTAGAATAAAGTTGATACATATAATTGTTCAAAAGTAAAGAAAACACACAAAATATTTTGAACATTCAAACTATTACAACTATTTCAACATGTTCATCCCTAACCAGTTTTACTTCAATTTTGCTTTCTCATCTTCCTTAATCAGTTTTTTTCCAACACTTGACCTTATTACTTGATTAGGTGATGGAGCACCACTTCCAACATCTAGTGCCTGAAATAAATAATAAATAATTTTAAGCTAAGAATTTTCAGGCATGACATATGTAGTCATGGTCTTAGGTTTAGGAAATGCTTTTTTGTAGTGGTAGCCTTATATTGGTAGAATAGGCAATACTTTTTCGAAAACACAGACAACATTTTTTCTAGTAATGTTTATACAACACATTTTTCAGTGTTGTTTATTGTTTAGGCAACATTTCGTGAAATGTTGTCATTGGTAATGATATGAATCCAAATAGAATTGACAACGAAAATAAGAATTTAGGGTTACGGAATGAAATCAACTAAAAATAGTAACAACGAAAAACCTGGATTGAGGAAGGCGCCACAATGTTCTCATGGAGTCCATCACTTTGTTGTTTCATTAGCCTCTCCAAATTTTTTGTTGAGGCTTGCATTTGTATTTGTGAAAGTTCATTATCTGACGTTTCCCCTGCCATGCTCAAGTAAAAAAATTAAAAATAACAATAAGTTTGGATCTCACACCACTTTCTCACGTGTTTACACTCAACACTCGTGTTTTACACAATAAGATTTTTTTATTGATCATACTGCCTTTTACCACTCATACTCTACTTAAGGTTCTTACAAGAATCAAGTACTCAATAATCAAGAATCACTTTCAAAGGTAGCAATCACAAGCTTAAAATAATTTTATGTTTTTTATATTTTAACATCAATTAAAAAAAATAGTAAAGAACAAAATAGTGAAGAACAATTTCACTACCAATAAGACAATTACAAACAGCAAGCAAAAAATATATAGAGAAAATAAAATATGTAGACAGGACACTTTTAGAACTTTTAACAAACAACAAGTATGCACTAGGTAATTTTCTTTTTGTTTTGTTTTCCTCTTCTTCTTTTCTATTTTCCTTTTATTCCTCTTTGCTTTTTTTTAAAAGATTAACAGTACTGGGAGCAACCCCGTGTGAACAGTACGCATGAACAGTGCAGAATAGTGATGAACAATGTGTCAACAATAATGAGAAAAAAAAGACTACAAAATTGTATTATCACTCAAACCTTTGCTCTGAATACCAAATGATATGGATCCAAATAAAACTAACAATGGAAATAGGAATTTAGGGTTACGGAACAGAATCAACTAAAAATAGTAACAATGAAAAACTTGGATTGAGGAAGGCGCTATAAACAAAGTTTAATAAGCCTAAGGATGATCGCTACAAGAATTGGTGGATTCTTGATAAGATCGCAAGATGCAGGGAAAAACCCTAACAAAGAAATATTCTCTCTTAAATTGCCAAAATATTCGTTGCTCATTTTGAATTCCAATAATGTATAAATACAAATTTAGCTATAGGTATTTTCTTGTTTGTAAGAAAATAAAATGAAACTACAATCCCTATACTTTAAGAAGGATCATTTGCCCCAGTGGTTAAGTTGATACTTTCTATCTGATTTTGGGTTCAAATTCTACTCGAAGCAATATAATAATATTATTCTATTTTAAGAATCCAAACATGTTGTGCATAAATTTTAGTTTTAATTTGTTTGTTTTCTAGTTTATTTTTCTCAAATAAAAAAGAAATAGAATATTAATTTTGAATTGTGGGAAAAAAGAATTTATGTTTAAATATTAGATAGTGAGATGAATTAGACATAGGTTAGAAAAGAAAATATTATTGAATCCCTATTCAAATGTAGTTGAAATTATGATACATGAAAATTTAACAGGATGATTGATTAGGACAGAGAATAACAAGACCAAAATGAATGATGCCAATTAAAGTGAGTGTGTGAACCTTAAATAGTTTTGAGTGTTTTGCTGATAAATTGACAGTTGTGGTTGTTTAATTTTTATTTTTGTTACATCATAAAAGAACATGAGATGATTGAGGCATTTGTTTGTGATAATTAGAAACCCAAGGTCAAAGAGCCAACCTTTATCTTATTAGAATTCCATTTTTTTATATATCCCCTTTGGGACAATAAATTTTTTGTTAATATTGCACCTTAACCTTTAATCATATATTTTTCTACCCTTTAGCATGTTTAAGGAAGGAGAAAATAGATGCAATACATATAGAAAAGGGAATGGTTGGTTCTAATTGTTGAAAATTCAGAAAGTTGAAAATAGGAAAAATCCATTCCTATTGGTTGAAAAAAAAAAGAAAAAAATTTGATGGAAATCATAAAAAAAGGTAGAAAGAAAAATGAGGAAAAGTGTGATCTTGAAAGAAAGCGGTGATTAGATAGCGTATATGTTCTCTATAAATTGGATTGTAGGTATGTTCTTCTTCTTTAAGATGTGCATTTTGTTATCTGAAAAACCAATATTTTTTTTTTGAAGCCCAGCCTCATTACAACCCTGGAAAAGACCTCAAGATTCATGTTTCTAATATATTTGTGATTTGAAGATGAAATGAAAAGCAACTGTGATTTGTTATGATTCAATGAAAATAGAGAGAGAAACACTTACCCGTGAGCATATGAGAAGATATTCCTTGATGAATTTTCATTTATTTATTTTGATTTGAACCTGGAAGTTGTTTGTGTCTATATTTTTCTATATTTGAATTTGGAAGCATCATAAGTTTTTAATTTGATCTGTTGTTTAGTGAATTAAGTTGTTTGATATTTAAATTCAAAATATATTCATTTACCTTGCTTGAGGACAAGCAAGATTCTAAGTTAGGGAGACTGATAAGTGTCTAATTTCAGTAATATTTCATATTAAAATATAGGTACTTATGTGGATTTATTGCTAACTTGCATATAAAATAATCCCTAATTTATGAATTTATACATTTTTACATTTTTATGAGCTTTATTTGAATAAGAGCATTTTATTCCCAAATTTAGTGTTAATTACAGATTTCTAAGGAGGATTGAAGATTTGAAGTAAAGGAGGATAATTTGAGCTAAAAAGAGAAAGTTGGAAGATCCAGGATGGGAAAAAGATGCAGAGAAAGATTGAGCCTTTTTTATGTTTGATCACTTAACCCATTAGTGCGACACAGGAAGCCACATAACCCTAGAAAATTAGGATAAATAGGGGGCTAGAGGTTCAACCCTAGGGTGCTAGATTGAGAGGAAAACACCATAAAATGAATTGTAACCCAATAGGGAGAATGGAAGGTGCTAGAAGTATGCGTGGCTAATTCTACCCTTTGGGATTGGGAGTAATTTGCTCAAACTCTTATGTATTGAGGTGATATTTTATATATTAATATTCAATTCTTGATTGATTATTGGTATTGTTGTTTTACTTTTAACTTTCCATGACAAATTGAGAATCTTAAATCTGACTGAGGGGTATTTTTAGGTTTCGGACCTAAACATCAATACTTAACATATTTGAGTGTTAGAGATAGACATGAAATGTTAATTGCCATTAACGTCTAATTGTGATTTCTAAGTTGTTTTTGTAAGTATGCGAGAGATCGATATTTAGGAAACATTCTTAAGAATTTTATATGCGAGAGATCGATATAAATGAATTTTCTACGACCATCAATTTCAATCAAAGAAGTTAATATTAACATGCTAATCAAAATACATGAAAGTGAGAGAGATGAAACCTAATCTTTATTTTTCCAATTGAAGCAACTAATTCTTTGTTTGTTTTCTTATTGATCAGTGCCAACATAATCACTTCAAATTCTTTTTATTGTTCTGTTGTTATATTTAGCGAATATTGTACTCAATAATTCATTGTTCCTTGTGGGATCAATATCCGTCCTTAGGGACAATTATTACTTCTGACAAATGCGGTGCAGTTGCCGTAAAAGTCATCAATAACATAAAAGGGAGTGTATTTAGCGAAATAGGCTTGTAGCAAGCCCAATTTTTCTAGACAAGGAACCTAGAATTAGGGTTTTTAACCTACCTTCTATAAGAAGTGTCAAAAGGGGCAGTTTTGACTTAGTCAACACCCTATGGACTCCCCCTCCCTTTGTCCATTTTACCCTTCCCCATCTTGCCCACCAAGACACTCATTCCTATAAATAGGGTGCTTTGCCTCTTGTATTGACGCCTTGAATTTGAATAGTAAAGAAACTCTTCAGGAGTGATTTTGTGAGACTTATGAGCTCATGTTAGGTCTTATCTTGGTTGGGTAATATCTCAAGTGGCAGATCTAGTTATCTAGTCTTATCTTGGTTGGGTAATATCTCAATTGGTAGCTCTTGCATCACTCATCTTTGAGTCCCTCTGCTCCAAGTGGCGTGACTTCATTTCTTCCCACAAGCTCACTTCATCTCTTCCCCTTTTTAATTTCCTTTTGCGCCTTCCATTCCCCTTCCTCTATGTTCATTCATGTTGTCTTTAAATTGTTGGTTCTCTTTATCTTTTTATCTTAATTTCCACCCCTTGAGCATCATCCACACCATATTATTGTCTTTTTCTCTTTTCCTTCTGAAGTGAACCTTCACACTTACTTAACTACTTGGTTAAGTTCATGTCTAGTGGGAATCTTCTAAGGGTTCTCACCTTAATTGTTAATTTAAAAAATCTTAAACAAAGTGCAACCAATAAAATGAGCAATCCTAAAATCAAATCAGATCAAAACCTAACTTTAAGGAAGATTGATAAAGATCTAATAACAATTTATAAACTCAAAAAAGAAAAAAAAAACACTCACGAGCTCTTATTTATGAAGGAATTTGAAAAACAAAAATAAAAAAGTTTAACTAATGGAGTTTGTGACAATATTTGGACTAAACATGACTCTAGACAAAACATATATGATTTTTAAAATCAAAATGACTCAATTGTATAAAAAATTTAACGAACACGTTTGAAGAAAAGTCAAAATAACACATGAACCTGAAGATGAGTACAAGAACACCTAAAACACATACCTGAAGGTTGAAGTAAGAACAATGATTTTGAACCGAACAAAAAGACAAAAAAAACACAAAAATCAATCGGTAAACATTCAAGACAATCAAGAAAATTATGAAAAACATGGAAATTAGGAAAAATTTCAAAAAATAACTATTTATCTCTTAGATCAAAGCTCTGATTACCAAATGATGCAATTCTAGCTGGCATCTTCCTTTGTAGATCTTCTTCTTTTTTCATTGTTTTGATTTGAATATCTTCTATGGATGATGAATACTATTGCGGAAGCATGAAGAATTGTAGAAATTTGGAAGAGATGAAAATTATGACGATGAATCTAAATGGGGTTAGGCCAACACTTAGTTTGTAGAGTGAGGTTGGGCCAACACTACTAGGAGGAGTCTAGAAAGTTGTTTAGCAATTAGACAACTCTAGAAAGAACTTTGAACACGTAAAAGTGTCTCAAATTGGACAACATTTTAATTACTCAAATCAAAATTAAAAATCATGTACAAAAGACTCCTATTTATAGGAGAAAGTCTTTATCAAATGAGAGCGTGACAAGTGAAACTTTATGCCTTCCTTGCCTATATTTCTATTTGCACCCCTCTTTTACTAGTTTACATTTTACTTCCTTTTGTATTTACATCCTTCTCTGCCTAAAATACAAGGCCCAAAACTTCCTAATTACTCTATACAATTTTTACAATCTCTTTAGTAAGTGATGTGAATTTATTTTAGATTGCTTCATTTTAGATGTGACACTTTACTTAGATTGAGATTTTTTTAGCAATTATAAGGTGAGAACCCAAAGAAGATATCCACTGGACACGAACTTAACCAAGTGGTTAAGTAAGTGTGAAGGTTCACTTCTAAAGGGCAAAAGAAAAATACAAGAATATGGTGATTGATGATGAAGGGCGAAATGTAAAAGAGCATGGAAGGAAAAACAAGAACATAATGAAAACTGAATTGACAAATAATGAAAAGAATGGAAGAGATGAAGGAAAGGAAAAGCTTATGTGATGGAAGAGAGGTGGATCGTGCCACTTGGAGTGTGGTTTTCCTCTAAGATAAGTGTTGATGGCCGCCACTTGAGAGCTCTCAAACACTCAAGATGAGACCTAAATGCTAAGAGGACACAAGCCTCACTAACACCTCACACAATTTGTGCAGAGTAACTTTTCTCTTCAAATTCAACATGTAAAATACAATGGATAAGCCTCCTATTTATAGGTGAAGGAGCCTTAGAAAACAAGCAAGAGGGGTAGGATGGGAAAATGGAAAAAATGGGTAGCCTTGGGGTTTGACTAAGTAAAACCCGCACCCTAGGCTTGTCCTTCTAGAAACTAGGTCAAAATGTCTTCCTAAAGTGCTAGGAACACGCTAAAATTATACCCACACCCCTACTATGCTAAAGGCACCTTATTCTAACCTATATTTGCTATTTGGACCCCTAAAGTGAGCCCAAAATGATTTACAACATATTCTATCTCTTAAGAAAACCAAAAGGAAGAACAATTGGTGCTCTGGTTTATGACCATCTCCTCTGGCCGGGTCCATGAGATCCTTGGTAGGGTCTTGAATTGTTTGCTGAGATGACTGCTAGCCATGTGCTTTTGTCTTTTGCTTCGTTGGTCATCTTCATAGCTACTTGGTTTGTATCAGTAAGTCTCAATCTTTGTCTACCTTCTTAGCCAAAAGTTTTGAGGTCGGACGGTTTTCATCACGGTGCAAAACGTCCAAGTGGAAAAATAAAGATAAGAAGCAATACATAAAACTCTTGCATTACTTTCCATTAAAACCGCAATTGCAAAGATTTTTTATGAGTTCTAAGATGATTGAGTCTATGAGATGGCATGCATCAAAGGATAATAAAGATGGATTGATGAGGCATCCTAGAGATTCTAAGGCTTGGAAATCATTTGATTTATTGCATCCAGAATTTATAGATGATCCTCAAAATGTACGACTAGGCTTAACTGCCGATGGCTTCAATCCTTATGGAAACATGAGTACAAACCATACTATATGGCTAGTGGTTCTTATCCTATACAATCACCATCCTTGAGAGTGTATGAAGTAAATATCTTTTATCCTCTCCATTTTTTTTTATCAGCAATGAATTATTAGAATAAAAAGGGACACTTAAGGTGATGGAAGAGGCCCTAGCACCCAAAAGAGCGTCTAGGACCAACCTTGCATGAAAGGCAACCAAGAGAGCGTCTAGGACCAACCTTGCATAGAGGGCACCCACAAGAAGCGTCTAGGCCACAC
>Ga0123341_1006123_pt1 | contig 10837 bp, 5 predicted proteins | sample Turbeapinknodule_FD_89959 | JGI IMG/M metagenome (GOLD analysis project Ga0123341, IMG submission 89959) | Root nodule microbial communities of legume samples collected from Mexico - Turtle bean Mexico pink nodule | ecosystem: Host-associated > Plants > Roots > Nodule | place: Mexico: Nepantla...
AATCAAGGTACTTCCGTCTCTGTCTAAAGATACACTTGATTCTTACAACATCGGATTCTGATTTATAATATAGTTTCTCAATATTCACAATAGACATTACATTATTTAAAATATTTTTTAAATGTTGATTTGACCCATAAATAAAGATATTTATTTTAAAGTTAAGACACTAAAGTGATATTTAATTTTTGTTAAAGTTGACCTTTTCTATTTTGTATCTTTTAATTAGTGATTTAAGTACTAAATTTGATGGCATGTATTTGAAAGAAATCCCATGTTTTAGGACTTTCTTGCATTACGGAAAATGTGGAGAATTTGGGTAGCGAAATAATTAGCCAATAAAAGGACAAAATTATGGTAGGCTACAATTAAAAATATCAAGAATGAACAGAAGTGGCAGCTGTAAAGTAATGGACGAATATATTGTACCATTAATTAATTAATAATATAAAATTGATAAAGCATATGTTGTTTTTTCTGGGATCTATGATATTACTCTCTACAACTTCAAAATAATCATTTCATGAAAAGTTACTGAAGATGGGTCTCGTGTGTTGGGCTTTCTTGTCTTCTGGTTACAAATGCTGCAGTTATTCAATTATTAGAAAATGGAAAAAATAAAAGAAAAATAATCATTAAAAATGCCAAGTGTAAGCCATCATGTTGATCTTTTTGTGTGTCGGAAAAGCATCCATTGTCAGAAGCCAAACATGACTCAGCAAGACTTCGCAACTTCACAAAGCCGGTGGTGATAAATAACTGATGGGAAAGCAAAGCCTTTATTTATCTCCTTAGACTTCACACCCCAAAACATTTTCCTCTCTCTCATCTCCTTCATCACCACCACCGCCACCATCTCCTCAACCATCAGCTACTTCACAACATCTACTGAAACATCACACTTTTTGTTTGCTTCAACAAGCTGCTGACATCATGGACTTCGACTTCAGGGCTAGTTTTCATTCTGTCAAACACCTCTCTGCTGTGCAAGCTGCTAGACTTCACTCTGGTACTTCATTTCTCACTCGCTCTATTTCCCTTTCTTGTTTCCTTGTTTTGTCTGAGCTATCCATTTTCTGTTTTTTTCTTTTCTTTTCTTTTTTCCCTTTTATTTTCCTGTCCTGTTTGAGCTATGTTTTTTTTTAAAGTTCTTAGTATTCATGAACCCCACTACTTGCTTTTCATCTTGCCTCTTGATGTGAAATCCTAAGATTTTTTCTTTAGTGGGTTGAACTGGGGGAAACCATTTGGGTTGGAATTGTGTAGTCTGATTTTTTCTTTTGTGGCACTTTTTGATGAATTGGACATAAAGTCCCATTTCTTGGTGTGAGTGATTTTTGGGTAACCGTGTAAACGCGTTTATTTCATTACATTTGATTTCAATATTCTGTCAGGCTTTCCTTGTCGCAAGCACGTGCAAGTGTGATTATTAGAATAAGTGTTTTAGGTTTTGCTTAGGCTACTGTCATAATTTTTCAGAAGCATATCTTCATTATGTGACTGAATTTGAAGTGATTCACCACGCTCTAAGCCCTAGTGTGCATTAACTTCTTGTTTCTTATGAGAGCCTTTAAATTGTAAAACCCCTAGTGTTAAGACTTCTCTGAGGCAGGAAGGATAACTTCACAGGTGCTTATGAAGAAGTTAGATAAGAATGCGTATGGAAAAGTTTATTTTAATTCATTACCTCATTAATTTTTTTTCTTCTAGGTGCATATGAAGAATCTTAACAAACTCTAAAATAGTAGTAAGTTGCAATTGCACGAAAGTCAGTGTTTTGCTCTACTGTGGCATGTAATTTTTTTTCCAATGTTAATTTCGATGCCGATGAAAGGGACATCAGCCATGTCTTTTATGCGTAGAAATGATTAACTGGTGATAAAAGTGTCAATTTTATTTTCGTGCTTTAGATGTATGAACTCTACGATCTGTTTATCAGAAGTGCAATTTAATTAAAAGATTAAAAAACACAACAAAGCTTCCATGTGCTTATGGTACCATAAAACGTCGTTAAACTTGACTTGCTGTAAGACCCCTTTGTATATAACTATTAGTCTATCCTCTTTAATCTTACAACCTAACAGGATTCTTTTCTTATTATGATGATGGAAAAAGTTGAATGAATTGGAGGCTGGTCGATGTAAGTCATAAGGATGAAAAATTACACTGAAATAATGAGCCATTAACATAATAGATAGACTGTCTGAAGCTGATTGCTTTTCTGCATGTTCTGCATAGGCTCAATCTGGAATTGGCCTCCAACTATGAAGGATTTCAATTGTATGAATTCAGAATTGTTAGAGTTCCAATATGAGTGAGAGTTCCACATTATGTAGAAATAGATAAGTTGAGTAACATATAAGAAAACCTGCAAACCTATTGTCTTTAAGGTTTTAGGTTAACTGTAATGTTATGTTCTTTTATGTAGTTGACTCAGGAAGGACCTATTGGTGAAGATCTCCGTATTTCTCCCTCTTGGATTTTCCAACATGAATCAAATTTGTTAGTGTTTAAGTAGAGGGAAAGAGAGAAACCAGAATGTGACTTTTTTTCTAGGTTAAGCATACAAAAAGCCTCTTAGCAAGTAGTGAGGAAATATATTGTTATGGTGAGACTTATAATTGACCTATCAATGATAGACTATCATCAATTGTCAAACTCCACCTTTACTTCAATTTAGTTTGATCCCAGATTTATGGGAAACTGCATCTATCAATTGTCATGTAAATGACTGAAGTGTATGTACAATATAGGTTTACGCTTAATGATTTGATGGTAGGTAATTTGGGTCGGTATATTTGATCATATGGCAAAGTTTTCATTTACGCTCAGAGCTATACCAAGTATTGACATGTGCCTGGAAGTTAGAAAAGATTATAAGTAAGTTCTGCTTGTGCTTATCTTTCTTGTTTGGTATTTTGGGAGCTTGTGATTATGTGCTGTTCATTCATTTTCCTATTGCTTTTTTATCTCGAGACATTGAGATGCTCCTTCTATAACATGCCCTGTGAAGTTCTTGTACTTGTCCTAGAAATAACTCACTGACCCCTTTTAAACTACAGATAATTATTCAGTGATCCACTACACAGATGTGGAAAATGATGGCCGGTGCGATTTCCGATGTCCTTCTTGTGATTTTGAAATTGAAGTTCCTCTACTCTGCTCTAATTTGGAGGAGGATCATTGCTATGCCCTAAAAAATGTGGTATGCCTTTTATGTTTCTTAAAATTTGTGTTTGGCAGAAATTACCTCTAAGTGCTAACATAACATGGTTACAATTAAATTCGTTTTCTTTTTCCTTGATTACTTAGTATCTGTCCAACCACTTCATTATAGATTATAAATGTACTTATATACATCTAAACAGAAAATTTCATGTATGCTTAATACGGTACAACACTGTCCTGATCTGGATCAAGTAGATAAAGGATCCAGGGATCCAGCAACCATTATATTTAACAACTGGGAAAAATGAAATAGGGACATTTCTATTTGGGTAAGTAAATCATGATTGAAAACTCTGCTTCAATTTTCTTTTATCAGGTTTGTCCCGTGTGTGAAGAAAATTTAGGGAAGGATGCAATCATGCAATTTACACATTCAAATTCAAACTCTCGAAAGGTACATATGCTTTACTTGTCTCAAATGTTTTGTGTTCTAAAATATAATCTAGCGCTTGTTTTTATGAGTGTAACATTCTTGACAGGTATTACCGTCCTTATATATATGAAATGCGGAGTTAAAATAAAAATTCAATATAATATAAGACCATAACTTCTCAATATTGAGCACAATGATGCATTATAGTCCTTAAAATCCAAGAAGTAAAATCTTAAAAGACACTAAAATCTTTAAAAAAAGTAAATATCATTGTGAAATAGTTAAGCTTTGATAGGGATACTTGTCTTTTTTTCTTTACGTCCTGCATGATATGAAACATTTTAATTTAAACTATTGAGATAAAAGATCTCAAGGAACATACATTTCATGCATAAACAATTAGAGGTAGGTGCCAAAATATAGTATCTAAGTGAGGGTAATCCTCATCTTATAAGCAAGTTTTGTAGAATTAAGTTAAGCATAAACCACTTTGTAAGATGATATAAGAGTCTTAGATCCCCTAAAAGAGTCACTCGTTATGTTATACACGTACCAAACCCAATAATACTAGAGGTGAGGGGGGTGTATTATCTCGTATTCTAATCACTTTAATATTTTATTTTTATTTAATTATTATGGCGGATGTTATAACGAGCATTTGGTTTTTGTCTAATTCAATTGAATATATTGGTTTTCTTATCTAAAGTGGGCGTGGAAGCCTGAGAAATCTAGCATCTGGTCTGGTAACGCAGCAATGCTTGGCAAGAAGCTGGCTACCAGGGGGAACAAACAAGAATCAATAACGGATCCACTCTTGACACCATTCATCTGCAACTCTATTCCAAACTTAAGCAATTTCCATCCAGATGAAAACTCCAGCTCCAGCAGCAAAGATATAAACACTCCTGATGCAAAAAGGTATGCTTCTTTTTCCATCAAAGTTTGTAGCGGTGTCAATTTTGCAAAGCATGAGAAAACTTGAGAAATTTAGTGCAGAGTGCATGACATATAAAATGATTTCCTCCAAAATAAACTTTGATAGTTGTAATGAATAATAATGCATTATTACCAGGAGCAGCTCAGTTTACACTCTTTTCTCAGGACATGATGGTCCTTATCGCCTCAAGATTTTTTGTGTGTTTTCTAGTATTTAGTTAGAACAGATATGATTTGCCCCAATACTAAATTTCAATGCAGAAAATAAAAATTAAACTTGATTAAGCTACTCACAGACAATGTATTCTGTTACGGTATCAAGCTAATGTTAACTGATTCTGTTTGTTTGGTCTGGACGGAAATTAATGAAGTTGATGAGTTATAGATTAATAGAATGCTGGTTAATGATACTGTTACTAATTATGTATAACTCAGTAACTCAGTGGTTGCAGAACTTGAATTTTACATAGCAATGAAATCATTAATCAAGATATACCATTGCACAATCAGATTATTCACACTTAAATAGCTTGTATTTTGTTACGAAGGATGATTGAGATGTTTTCTCTCAAGGTTTGCCTGTAATTTTGTATTAGCATGCTACTTTGACGATCATTTTACATTCTCGGTTTTGAGGAAAATTTAGAAGAATTTGTTGTTTCTGTAACAAAAAATCAACGTTTAATTTTGTTAAGTTGTGTCATACGCTGAGTCATTGACTATACGAGACACCTGCTGAAATATCTGTATGTTTTTCACATTTCCCGAGCATGTGCTCCTCAGCAATCATACCTTGATTAATTAAATATTTGTGACGTGTAGAAAAGATTAATATATCATGGGTGGTTAATACCAATTTCTTCAATAGAGTCCAATATTTTGCATTAAATATTTCTAGTTCACTTCACAGATTATAAATGGTTTTAAGTGTCAGAGCCAGCATGAAGAAGAAAATTGAGTCTGACTCCAGTCCTGACATATGCTCATGACTGAAAATTTTCAGATTTTTCCATGCATTCGTTCAATCCTTAGCAAAAAACTTACGTAGCAAATTTATTGAAAACCATAAATGAAAATGTTCTCGTTTTACCATATTATGCCTTCGAGCTTTGTAATAAGAAGCAATCTTCTATCCTGGTTATAAAAAGAGGAAGAGAGAAGGCTTCTGAAAGTGTCCCCTTAAATCCAATGCTGAACTATTGTTTATGGTTCTGTTTTTGCAGGTCTGGCAAAGATGAAGCAGATATAGGTGATGAGCAGGATCAGCAAGAGAAAAGGCTGAGGGCAGCTTTTGTTCAGCAGTTGTTATTCTCAACTATATTGGAGTAAATGTGTTACCAGAATTTACGGTCACACGCAGCATGGATTGGTAGCAGCTCCTTTCAGATTGCCTCATGCTGATTCAACAGGCACTGAGTTTTATTGTGCTGTATGGGTTTAGGGGATGTGAAGTAGTCTAAGCCATAGTTATATGTATTTAACTATATTTCATATCTTTCAATTGAAGTTTGCCGTTTGGTATACTATATAAAAATTCGTCAATCTGCTTTAACTTTACCTTATTGTTGGTGCCAACTGATATTAGTCTGAGATTAGTTTCTTATTTTAGTCATCTCCTAGTTACTAGTTAGGCGTTTATATGGAATGGGAAAAAAAGGTTAAACCCTGATAGATCTAAATCAAATAACTATCACTGTATAAGATTATGTTGATTCTGTCCAACCTATCGACAGTTTAGGAAATAAGCAAGCTTCAAGTAACAGATGTACTATTACAAATCCGTATGATCTGTTTTTTTTTTTTATCTTTCACATCTTAGATGGATACTGAAAAAACAAATAAATAAAACCGATGTTGAAAGTAAAATATTGAAGTGTACTTGCGCTTTATTCATTTTGAAAATCCTTTTACTTAAAAAAAAAACACTCATCATATTCTTTTTAAATAGTAGTATTAAGTAACATCTTTTTATGAACACCGATAGCAGAGAGTAAACCAGTTATTTTGTGATTAGTGCCGAAACATCTTTTAAAGATTAATATTAGTTTTAATAGGTAGAGAATAAGAGTTCTTCTTGTATCATTGTTTCATACTTTTGATTGAATGAAATTTCTTTGTGAAATTCTGAGCTCATTATTCGCGAAGGTGTGATACTCTCTCACTCATTGAGTTTTGTGTAAAATGTAAAATCTTAAGAATTCAAGTGATGATTATCTTTCTCACTTGCCTTGAATCAATCTCAAGTAACATGTTCTTCATTTCTCATCTTATTCCCTCTTTTACTTTGCCTTTCAGTTTTTGTCATACTTATGTTTATGTATTCTTGAATCTATGACTCAAGCTTAAACATGATTATGACTTTACAAGAAGTTGAGCTAATTGATTCAATCCCTAAACCAACTGAATTTAATGAATTGTTGGTGAGATGTCACTATGTTAAAGATCACTCTTTCATCCCATTCATTAGGTTTCATCATTTTGTGAGGTTACTATAAGATTTTGTTCAAGAATAACAAAAGTTACAAATAATGTATTGCCAATAATTTTTATTTTTTTTATTTTCACCATAGGTTGGTTAAAACAACATACAATACGTTCAATTTCTACTGATTAAAATAAATAAATAAATAAATACATCTCCAATTCATTTTTTTATTTTACATTGGTTCATTCCAGGCATTAAAAAAAGTTACAAATCATATGCCAGAAACAATGACAGGGTTTAAATAACATGTAAATTTAGTTAGCACTTTAAACTTTTAATCATTCCATGCAACAAAAATAAAAAAGAGGTGTGTGCTGATATTAAAGATCAATCATGATGCGAGATTCACATGTAAAAAATATAATTGTGTCCTTTTAGAATCTAACTGTGTCATTTCACTTCTGTATTTAATTCCCAGGGAAATTGAATTGGCATGAAAAGAGGAGGAAGGAACCTATTTTATAATCGGAGATCAATAACAGAAGTTGTACTTGTACAACAGAAGAATTCTCTCGGCATCATCCAAATATTTCTGAGACCTAGTTCTCTTCCTTTCAATTTCACTATCCTAGTAGTCCCCATTGTCTTATTTTTCCTGTCTGATTTTGCTAAAAAAAACAACTATTAAGTCTCTTCGATGCTGAAGAGCAGAATACAATAGGTCTCCTAAGTGCAGAAGGCCAATAGGATCAATTGTCTGGCCCTGTTTCATTGTATGAGACATATTTTTAATTAGATCGTTTCAGTAACCAATCGACAAAAAAAGGACAGAGGCGTCATGCCATAAAAGGAAACTAATAGGCAGTTACCACATGATTGATCACTATCCAATCTTATATTCCACAAGTTTGTCCCTTCTCATCCATCTATCATTCAACAAGTATTTTGCTAAGCACAGTTTGAGTTCTGCTGAAAACTACTCGTCAAAGCCATTCAAGAAACACCTTTTAGGCATTTTTTGTTAAGTGCACTTCAGCAGGTCCGCGTACAACTTACATTACTCCCTGAAATACTCCATGTGATAGTTTTCTTCAAACTGAAAAGGAATTCCAAATGTGTTTCTGATCATGTAAGGCTGAAATTGCCTCATCACTGTTATTCAGAACCCTCCAACGAAGGACTCTGTCAGTCAAATGACATTCCCACCATCAAAACCAACCAAGAGCCTTCCCCTCTATAGTCACCATCTCATTTGGAACATTTCTCCCTCAATTCTCTCCCTCTCCTTGACCTTGGTATTCAAGACACCCAGTTCTCTCCGTTTCAATTCACTTCTAATTGACTGTAACCAACTCCTCCTATCCCCCTGTATCATATCAGTACAAGTACGTATTCTCTTAAAAACAAAATCGAATCCTCATTCCCCCCTGTTGTGTGTGTTGGGAGGAAGGGGGAGATTTGTCAACTGAACCTATTAACGTAATAAATATTAAAATCCACACATACAAGTGCAAGAGAACTGAGATCGTTTACAGTTTATCTCTTACAATTTGTCATGCAATATCTTACATAAATATGACAAGGAAACATCTTCTATTGACTCTGGATATGAATGTGATCAAGATTAAGATTACATTGGTAACTACTCTGAACATAAACATGGCATAATCTGATATAGCCAAGCCAAGATAAGTAGTTAACTTGTCCTTTGCTTTGCATATTTATTTTCAATAAAGACCTATGCATCCAAAATAAAATTTCAGTAAGACTTCTACCACACAAAATGAACACGCATGAGTATCAAGTATCTCGGAATATTGCAAGACCAATTATTTTATTTCTACATATCTAATGATAAAAAAATGGGTAACCACATTACTGTAATTGTTGCATTACAGTAGATTACTATAACTGTTATGGAAGAATTTAAGTGCGGGATGCCTCCTCAACCCCGAAAAAAAAACCCTTACCCATTGTATTGGGGCTAAAAGGGAGAAGGGGTGTATTATAGTTTAAACTAAATAAGAGAAAATACCTTCTTATTCCCTTTAACTGCAGCTCCTATTCAAGGGCTAAGGGGTTCCCCTCTTACATCCAAACAAGTGAAGTGGATTCACCCTCCACCCATACATAACATGACTGTATTAAAGAGAAACACTGATAAACTTTTGTAAGACAAATCTAATGATTTCAGGCAAGCAGAAATTTGTGGAATCTTGCTCAAGCACTTAAAATATGAATTATAACAATAAAAAAAGATGGAAGTCAAACAAGCCATTGGTAATTCATTGTCCAACTTGACTAAACATCATCTAGATACCTACAAAATATAACAAAATGGATATAACAGCAGTTGTGTAAAATGACAAAACTCAATTGCACAAGCCCATGGTCGACGACAGATACTTTCTTGGCCTACAAATGTAAGAGTCAAGTGGTTGGGATGCCAATCTCACAATTTACTCAATGATAGATTGGATAACACCAGCTCCAACAGTTTTGCCTCCTTCTCTGATAGCAAACCTCATTCCTTGTTCACAGGCCACAGGAACAATAAGTTCAACAATCATCTTAACACGGTCACCGGGCATCACCATCTTGGACTCCTCATCCTTGTCATTCATAATGGAAGTTACTTTGCCAGTAACATCAGTGGTCCTCATGTAGAACTGAGGCCTGTAACCAGCGAAGAAGGGAGAGTGCCTGCCACCCTCTTCCTTCTTCAAGACATACACAATTGCAGAAAACTTGGTGTGAGGGGTAATGCTTCCAGGCTTAGACAAAACCATCCCTCTCTGAATATCCATCTTCTGAATACCCCTAAGCAACAACCCCACATTGTCCCCAGCCAAAGCCTCGTCCAGAATCTTCTGAAACATTTCCACCCCAGTCACAGTGGTGTTCCTAGTTTCCCTCACACCAACAATGTCAACCGTCTCTCCAACCTTAATGGTACCTCGCTCAACACGGCCAGTAGCCACGGTTCCACGTCCAGTGATAGTAAACACATCCTCAATGGCCAACAAAAAGGGAAGTTCAGTTTGGCGCTGAGGGATGGGAATGTAGTTATCCACAGCTTCCATGAGCTCGTAAATCTTATCAACCCATTGGTTTTCGCCGCGCTTGATGGAAGGGTTGGCCATCAAAGCTTCCAAAGCCAACAATGCAGAACCAGAAACAATGGGAACATCGTCACCAGGGAACTCGTACGAAGAAAGAAGCTCGCGAACCTCCAATTCTACCAACTGCAGAAGCTCCTCGTCATCAACCTGGTCCTGCTTGTTGAGGAAGACCACAATGTTGGGGACACCGACTTGTTTGGCCAAAAGGATGTGTTCTTTGGTCTGCGGCATTGGGCCGTCGGCGCCGGACACGACGAGGATGGCTCCGTCCATCTGGGCGGCGCCGGTGATCATGTTCTTGACGTAGTCAGCGTGGCCGGGGCAGTCGACGTGAGCGTAGTGACGGTTCTCGGTCTCGTACTCGACGGTGGCAGTGTTGATGGTGATGCCTCGGGCACGCTCCTCGGGGGCAGCATCGATTTCGTCGTATTTCTTGGGGGCGCTGTTGCCGAGGGAGGCGAGGGCCATGGTGAGGGCAGCGGTGAGGGTGGTCTTGCCGTGGTCGACGTGACCGATGGTGCCGATGTTCACGTGCGGCTTAGTGCGCTCGAACTTTTCCTTTGCCACTGTTGTCCTCCTGGACTTCATGGTGGCTACGACCTTCGCAGCCACGTGGTTTACATACGCCCCGGCCCGTGCCCTACGCGGGACACGGAAACGGGAGCCATTTCACAATGTGCCAGTTACAAGATCCTAGGTTTAGGAAGGCCGTTTTTCAAACTGGCCGATCCGCCTCCCCGGACCAACCTTGGG
>Ga0123341_1006124_pt1 | contig 10836 bp, 5 predicted proteins | sample Turbeapinknodule_FD_89959 | JGI IMG/M metagenome (GOLD analysis project Ga0123341, IMG submission 89959) | Root nodule microbial communities of legume samples collected from Mexico - Turtle bean Mexico pink nodule | ecosystem: Host-associated > Plants > Roots > Nodule | place: Mexico: Nepantla...
AAATAGAAGTAAGTAATTTCGTATATAATTGTTCTCTTCCTCTTTCATTGATTAATTACAAATGATTAATCGAGGTAATAATTATAGGAAAAAAAAACATTTGAGCAGTAAAGAGGTGTTACAAATATAGAAAAGAATAAAGAATAGATATGATTGATCTCATAAAATGACAAGAAAACGAGGACTAATAATTAAAAATAAATAATTAACATGATTGATGAGTTATAGAGAAATAGAAAAATAGTATATTAAATAACTAATATCTTTAAAAGCTCATATTTTGTAATTAGATAATAGTATAGTTATTAGTCTTATACAACAAGGTAAGAAGCAGATTAGTTATAAATTGGAAGTTTCAATTTTGCAGTTTTCATTTTTTGTCTTTTAGTGTGTTTGACTCACCAATCAAAGTTCTCCTCGCATTCACACCACGTGGTTGTAACATTCCCCACTCCTCTTCTATTCTATATACCTTACCCATCATTTTCAACTAAAAGTCTTAGTTTTGCCAAAGAAACTTTTGACTTTTCCTTCTAAAGATAGTGAGTTGCTGCAGCCACTTATGAAAAGCCAACACGATTTTACACAAACCTTTCAAAGATTCAATAAAACCGAGTATCCCACTTTTCAAATTACTCTCATCAACCTATATATGCTACATCCCACAAAAAAACAAACTAATTTGTTTCAAACATATTATATACTACTTCCTAGGTTGTCACTCAATTTTTGTCTGCTCTTTCATGTGAAACAGTAAATACTAAAGCTGAAGACTTACCTATGCAGAGATTCAGGCTTCTTCGTCAGATTTGGAAAGACTAAATTTTTGTCCATGCCCTTCTTTCACACACACATAATATATATAAAGAGATAGCAATAGTGAAGGGTGAAAGAACTTGATCAAGAATTGAAGCATCTTCAACCATGACTACTACCTTGGCTTACCAAGAACACCTTCCTGCAGCACCCGAATGGCTGAACAAAGGGGACAACGCTTGGCAGTTAACAGCAGCAACTCTTGTTGGTCTACAGAGCATGCCTGGTCTTGTGATTCTCTATGCCAGCATAGTGAAGAAAAAATGGGCTGTTAATTCAGCTTTCATGGCTCTCTATGCCTTTGCAGCAGTTCTCCTATGCTGGGTGCTTGTGTGTTACCGGATGGCCTTTGGGGAGAAACTTTTCCCCTTCTGGGGTAAGGGTGCCCCAGCACTAGGCCAAAAGTTTCTTACAAAACGAGCCATAGTTCCTGAAACCATCCATCGCTTTGATAATGGGACTGTTGAGAGCCCTGCTGAAGAACCCTTTTACCCCATGGCCTCACTTGTCTATTTCCAATTCACTTTTGCTGCTATTACTCTCATCTTGTTGGCTGGCTCTGTCCTTGGTCGAATGAACATCAAGGCATGGATGGCTTTTGTGCCTCTTTGGCTAATCTTTTCTTATACTGTTGGGGCTTTCAGTCTCTGGGGTGGCGGCTTTCTCTACCAATGGGGTGTCATAGATTACTCTGGTGGCTATGTCATCCACCTTTCCTCTGGAATCGCTGGTTTAACTGCTGCTTATTGGGTAATAAACCTTACTTTCATTTTCTTCATAACCCTATCAAAATTTGCTTCAAAAGTCTGAAGGGTATCTTTTAAATTGCATTCTTGATCACTCTTTTGTCACAAAATCTCATCTTTCATATTGTGAAAAAGTTGCAGAAAAAAAAGTCCATGAACTCCCAACTTCACCATGATCTTTCATATCTTTTGAACTTGAAAAAAAAAAGAAGTTACCATCCATGTGGCTGCAATTGTGATCATGGGGTTACCCCAAGTTCTATTTTTGTTTTCATTTTGGAAGAAATAACCATTCTCATAATTACTATTTTAAAGAAACAGTATTTTATCAATTTTGTTAGACTGTTGAGAAGCAAATGTTATTTTCCTAAAGCAACAATTCCAAACATATTACCATACTCATCAACCAATTAATGTTTGACCATGAATTTGGGCAGCAGAGGAACCCCAAGCTCATTCAATCTTGTTTAGCAACTTGGTTTCTGATAGTGACAGAATTGATAAATTGTGCAGGTTGGACCAAGGTTGAAGAGTGATAGGGAGAGGTTTCCACCAAACAATGTGCTGCTCATGCTTGCAGGTGCAGGGTTGTTGTGGATGGGGTGGTCAGGGTTCAATGGTGGAGCACCATATGCTGCAAATCTTACATCTTCAGTTGCAGTGCTGAACACAAACATTTGTGCAGCCACAAGTCTCCTTGTATGGACAACTTTGGATGTCATTTTCTTCGGGAAACCTTCTGTGATTGGAGCTGTGCAGGGCATGATGACTGGACTTGTATGCATCACACCAGGAGCAGGTATGATCAATATTCCTTACAGCAAACACAAAACCTACACACTTCATTAGTTCTATATGTCATAAGGGTTTATCTGTTATCATGCACCAGATTACAATTAAAAAAAAAATAAGATTGTGGAATTTTCTACATTTACTACTTACTATGTTTAAATTGGCTTTTGGAAGATAGGATTGGGTTATATGCACAAATGAGTTCAACTGATATTGCTGGTGTACATCATCTTTACATAGACATTCAACACAAATTCAACAATTATGTTAAATTGACTTTAGTATAAAATATTTCAAACTTGTAGTGTATATATATAAGCTAAAAGAAATATTTAAAAAAAATGAAAATGATTAATTCTTTAATAATGAGCATAGGTGTAGATGCAGTTTTTGTTGACAATTATTGTGACAACAACTTGCAGGGCTTGTGCAATCGTGGGCTGCTATAGTGATGGGAATATCATCTGGGAGCATTCCATGGGTCACCATGATGATTTTGCATAAAAAGTCAACCTTGTTGCAAAAGGTAAGACTTTATTTTCTCACGTAACACACATTTTTCCACCAAAATACTTCAATATTTATTCATTGTTTTCTTTTATTTCACTTTCACTCTGTTTTTTTCTTTCCTTTTTTTTATTCTTGTTACATCATTTACCATATTTATTCTTCTCTCCATGTTTCTCTTCAAACCTTATGTTTATCATTTAAGAATAAAATTTGGGTCTAACTTCATTTCACATGTGCACGTGTTTGGGAAGTTTCATTTAATATTGAAAAAAAACAATGTTGATTCTAACCACTTCCATTTCTTTTTGCCCACTAAAGTGCCTTTTATTATTTTTTAAAATATAGATGAGGTAAAGATGAAACTCATTTTTAATTACGCATCTACCTTGAATTTTCTTGGTTAATTAAAATTACAAATACATTTTTCTTCGTCTAGATAAAAGGTGGTGAAATGATTTTTCTCTTCATTGCTTTTTTAATAGATTAAATCATTATGTTTACCTTAATGGCGTGATGACATTTTCTTCTAAGCAAAGTTTAAGCTCGTCAGTTACTCCTCAAAGATAACTGTTATATCAACAAAACCTCAACTACACATTAATAATAACATTTGAATCTTATTTTTTTTTTTAGAAAAAACATTTTGTGAATCGTACATATTTAGTCGTTTAGGTTACCTCTTATTAAGTTAGAAATCAAGTGAGTCTAAGTTTCATATCAAATAAAAATAGAAAGTTGAACAATATATTTCCAAACACGTTGTCTTAAAGATTTGGGTTGGAGGTGTTGTCAATTTCTTGTGTGGATTTTGCTCAGGTCTCATTGTTGTTAAATCTCCCATTGAAATACCTAAATTGGTATAAGAGTTGGTAGTTTGTCTCGATGACCAACTCAGACGAGTACAATATGGTCTCTGTATTGAAAATCTTCCTAACGAATACGGTACTAGTAAGGGTCGCTAGTGAAGTAGTCGTGGTTAGAAATGCTTTTGAACAAGGGGAATGTACTAATGTGAATGGACTCATACTTTAAAATTCTAGGTTGGAGGTGATGTCAATATCTTACATGAGTTTGACTCAAGTCTCATTATTGTTCAATCTTCTCGGTAAATCCCTCCCAAAAGACCCTTCATGTGTATTATATTTCATTAACCGACCTGAAATTTATATGAAAATAAAAATATATTAACAAACACATTGGAATGTACATGGACTAGTCGCACGAAATGTTTGTAATGAGAATGCCAACAAATCAATTCTATTTTCTTTTTAAGTTGTATATTTACTTAAATCCAACTATAAAAAATTCGATATTCATATTCAATAGAGATTAACCCGAAAAAAGAAGAAGAACAAACAACTCTAATTTTATAAATTGATTTTATAAGATTAAATTAAATTCTAATTCTAATTTTAAAATGTTATCAAATTTTACTTTAAATCTATTAAAGTGATCAACTATAATTATTATTCATAGTCTAATAGAGTTAGGCAAATGAAAAATGAACAAAGAAAACTTAAATTATACACCGATTTTTCTATAATTTGATGTTATAGGATGAAATTAAATTTAAACCTAAATTCCATAAAATCACATCTGCTAAACTTAGATCCAAATTATAAGAGACTAGGGAGTGTGTTTAGATTACTTCTGATTTGAAATTGTTATGTGCTATTGAATTTTGTAATTATTATGTATCTACTATTAAGAAGTGGACTTTAAACCTAACTCAACTCTATAAAATTGGCTCATGAGATGAGATTTGCATCCACTTATATAGAATGAAATGTCGTAATCTCTAGTCGATATGTACCATGATTTTTTTTATTAGTTGAGGATAGTTATACTATTATGAAAGCATTGTATATACTTAACTTAGCCTAATTTTGTGAAATGTGTTATGTTCAGGTGGATGACACCCTTGGTGTGTTTCACACTCATGCTGTGGCGGGGCTTTTGGGTGGTCTCCTCACAGGTCTCTTTGCAGAACCAGTTCTGTGTAGGTTACTATTGCCAGTTTCCAACTCAAGGGGTGCATTCTATGGTGGAGATGGTGGCATGCAACTCGTGAAGCAACTAGTGGCAGCCATGTTTGTGATTGGATGGAACTTGGTCTCCACCACTATCATTCTTCTTTTCATACGATTGTTCATACCATTGAGGATGCCGGACGAGCAGCTGGAGATCGGTGACGACGCCGTCCACGGCGAGGAAGCCTATGCCCTGTGGGGTGATGGAGAAAGATATGACCCTACTAGGCATGGCTCCTTGCACCCTTCCAACTCTGCTGTATCACCTTATGTCAATGGTGCAAGAGGGGTGACTATAAACTTATGAGCCAAGAAAGTAGTTATTTGGTTGTGTTTTCTAACACATGTATAAAGTTAATCTATGTTTGATAATGTTGGCAAATTTGGTGATGAATGTGTAAGTTGTGTAACTAGAAATTTGATTTTCTCATTTTTTTTGTAGCAATGTTGAGTAATTTCACCTTATTAGAAACTTCAAACTCTATATTTCTCTCTTGTCCCTTCATAGGTGAAAATTAGTCTTTCCACCTTTTTTTAGGGAGCAGTGTTTGAACATGGTGAAGTAATTAAGACCCATTGCCCTAGATAAGCAGCATATAAATAGGGCTCATCATACACAATTATTTTTTATGATTAATTATCATTTTTAAATTTAAAGGTCTCAATTTGAGTAGGAGAAGTTGTCTTATTGATTTGCATTTGGATATTACATTTTATGTGCTAAAGATACGACCAAATGCATAATTTAGTGAAAAAAGTTTGTTATGATCGAAATCAAATATGTTATCACTTTATGCTCGAAATATAACCAAGAAATATAGAGTTACCATGCAACCATAAAAGAAAATTTCAAAATTTCAAATTTGATATTCCTTTAGGTGATTTGTTATGTACCATTTTTTATTTATTTATAACATAGTTTAAACCTCATAATCTTATTGTATACTTTAAATTTGCATGTAGTTTTCTTTAATTTCTTAGTTAGAAGCAAGAACTACTCATGTATGAATTCCTAAAGTCATTGACTTTATTGTTTTGGATTGTTTTAGATGCATGAATTATCTTACAAATTTTAAGACCCATAAGCAATCAAAACCATGGATCACAATAACACGTGGAAAAAACCAAATTTTAATTTCGAAGAGTGAAACCTCCTTCAATACTTTAAATAAGATGTAAATCATCCCCTCCAATGGTCACGTTATGGTGCTAGATCATTCTCTTTAGTCTAGAAGGATGTTTTATTCCTATAATTACATGAGAGACTACAAAATTAGTTCCTTTTCAAATACTCTTAAGTTTGAACTCACCAAACTCAATATTCTAATACATTTATTGGCATTATGTCTAGTTTGAGAATATTAAACTCATGGTTTTGTAATTTGTTTTTTTATGATTATATTTGATACGGAAACAAATGATATTATTACATGTTAGAATGATGGTTTCCTACTGTTTTTTTGTTATTTGTTTTAAAATATTAGATTTTTTTTAAAGTACGAATATTTCTAGGATCGTTATTGTAAATTATGTATTTATATATATATATATATATATATATAAACTTTTTTTTTATGCTGACAATTTTTTTTATGGTAAATTATCTTTCAAACTTTTTGTCAAACAATGGCTGCAGTGTACTTGCTATCGACAATCCCAGTGCATATCAGAACAGACAATAGACGCACTCACAAAATTTCATGAACAGATTCATGTAACCAGATTTTCTTTTTTTGTTCCAAATTCTAGCTTTCAAGTATGGCCCCTAAAGGCATTCAATTGGTTTATAGATATTTTGTATTCAGCAAACCACAAAAAATTCAACTTTGGTTGAAGAGTCAAGGTCCAAAAATATGTTGTTGTAAATGGTTTATAGTTTAATGTTACATAGAAAATTCTGAACTAATCATGCCGTTCCCAATCTTGAGTTAAATTTGTAGATGATGGCATTGAAGTTGGATAATTCAAGCTCCCAATTCCAGAGTCAAAGGTCCCACTGGGTTCCTACAGAGACAGTTTTACCAGTGGTGGGTAAAGGGTTGGAGTTTTTTGCCTTCAGAGCATCTAAAGTATCTACAAAGTTCTGCACACGACGCACCTGTTGACAGGTGAAAGAATTGATCTTCAGGTCTTCAAAAGAAAATGAAATTATGGATGATTATAAAAATTGGAAATACATCACTCACCACCATGCATTATGCACAAAACAATACATTTTTTTCACTCCATGCTAAGAAGGGGGGGTAGAGGGATAGTTTGCAGAGTATTTGATAAATATACTCAAGTGACAAAAATTTAATGAAGTTTCAACTCCACGACATGCATCAAACCGCCAATTATACATAATTCATTATTTCAGTTACATTGATGATGTCATTGGATCTAGTTTACAAAAACAACGATGAGAAGTGTAAGAGTAGATGGCATGGTTAGGTGATCTACACACATAATAACATGGACACAAATCAATAAATTATTATGATATGGGAAGAATTCACAAAGGATTTGGCATAGAACTCAACTTTTTCCACGGTAATTAGGCAAGTACCCTATACAGATAATAAGCTTGACGAGTAAAGCGGAGAATGTTGAACTAAAATAAACCACTATTTTTACCAACATAAAAAATTGGCTATAAAACTTGAACTAAAATGGTGCATGCGGGAATGCAATTACACTGATTCCTAAAACCATCGTTTGACATCACTAAATGTCATTTTCCTCCCCAATCCACATCAAATGCTTTTCTCCAGAAAAATCTTGTGACTTGACCAACAACAACCATCGGAATTTTCAATAATATATTTCCCGGACTACAACAGAAACTAAGACTATATCAAACCAGCACAAGTTTTTAGTGAGGCTTTTGATTTTAGAAAGTGCTTGCTAAGAAATTTCAGAGACGAGATAAAATGTGTCAGAAGTCATCTTAGAAATGGAAGTAAACAAAAGTCTCACATACATGGATAGGGTAAGAAAACAAAGCTTTTCGATCTACATGCTGGCACAAAATATTGAGCTATATTGCGCCAATAACAACTTATTTAAATATAAATGTTGAAATATATCAGGCTGCAAACCAACATATTGAAAATGACTTACCAATATACTTGATTTGTGAATATGGAAATAAACTCAATAATTAATAGAGTTAAATTTTCTACAAGACCATAGATACTCTACCTCGGCTTTTCTCTGCAGCTTTGCTTCACCTTCAGCCTGAATACCATCCAGTTTCAGTAATTGCCTCATAAGCAACTCCGTGCACATTAAAAACTCTTTGTCAGAAACCCTCGTCCCTCCATCCGCAGCCACTTCCAAGACAAATACCTGCAAATCAAATATGCATACCTCATTCTCAGGTCCTGTTATTATTTCTCGATAACAAATAATAATACGGGAAACACAAGCTCACCCTCTCAGCAAGCTCGTCCACCTCCGCTTTGACTTCAGCAACAGCTTCAAAAGCCTTTAACATGTCATTGTGTTTTCTAATTTCCTCAAGTTTCCACTCTTTACTAGCAGCATTTTCCAAAAGCAAAAGTTTTGAATTGTCCATCACACCTTCTATGTACAAATTTTCTTCATTGTCCTTTTCTTTTCCACCGAAGAAGAGTTGCTGCTCTTCAGGCAGTAAACCAGTTTTGTTGGCAAGCAGTTTCTTAACATCCCCTGCCATCGAAGACTTAGTTAAGAGAAAAGCACATACCAATGACAACAGGATATAAGCTTATTGAAAACTTATGCAGATTTATTTGAGCCTATTAAATTTCCTTGTTTCAGTTTGATGACTATGCACAATATCTCAAATTGGCATATATCAGAATATTGGCCTATTGAAAACTTATATCAGAAATGACTATGTAGAATATAACCTTTCCCGTAAACTCTAACTTATTTCAATAAGCTTATCAATAAGTGTTTAATTAAACTGTGTATCATACACATATTCCTGGGCATATATTCTAAGACAACATACTCCAGATGAAGGAACAATCAATGGCATAATGCAGGGCAAAACATTAATCAGTTATGTTAAGAACATATCACGAAAAGAAATTATATAATATGCTTCAGGTCCCAGAACTCTCCAGTTTATTAACATAGTCCTCTTATTTTCTCACAAAATAGAGTATAGTCACTGTGTGTGAGTATATGCTGAGTCGTCACTCTGGATATCAACTGTGTCTATAGTGATAAGAACCCACATGAATAACAAATAAATAATTCATGTTTCTAAAACACAGTTGCCAACCAACCACAATCCAGTCACAGCATCAAGGTTTTTTTATTCAAAGCAACAGCAATTGTAATCACGTGAGCAGCATTCTGATCTAATGGCAAGGATAATCAGTTACTAACTCGCAAACAAACACAATTTAAAAACTATGAAAGAATTAAACAAAAACAAGGGTAAATTCAGTCAGCCCATGCATATTCTCAAAAAACTATAACTCTATAACCTCATCTCGCGAATTCGCCTCCTTCCATAGTTTATCTGGTTTGGATTTCATAAAATTACCTATTCTAAAACATAGAACATGCTAATTTCATAGAAAAGGCCTCGGTTACCCTTTTTTGTTTTGCATGAATTAAATATCTACTCTCATCAGCCAATCAATCGCTTCCTAACATATATACATAAGCCACGGGTGTTGACCTTGTGGCAAAAGCCAAGGAGACTTCACGAAACTGTGCAATGTTCAAAATCCAATGACTGAGAAGTGTTTGATAAAAAGAAAGAGAGAAGATGCTAACAGAAAGTGGAGTTGGTTGGTAAGAAGAGGTGGTGGTGGGAAGAAGCGTGTGCTACAGTAATCATCATCACGTTGTTGTTGTGGTGGTTGGCGCCGTTATCCTCGGTGGCGGCGCGTCTCTGCACGAACATGCCGCCCGGCCTCATCTCCCACTCCATCTCCATCTACTATCACCACTTTCCTCTGCCTTTCTCCGATCTCTAACCCCACTTTCTTACAGATAATAACCACACTATTTATAGGTTTACATAAATTTATTTATTTTTTAGACTTAATAATATATTTTAATAATTTTTTTATATTTTTCAAAATTTATTACTTAATTTTAAATTTCATAATTTTTCTTATACTAATTTTGAAATTATGCAATTTGTTTATCTTTCCGTCAATTGGCTTTCAAATTAATTAGTAATGTGACAAATAAATCAAAGTGATGACTTCTAGTTTATAATAGAAGATGTATCATACTTTAGATTAAACATTTATTAGTTAATTTTTGGGCTTACGCAAATCTTATAATCTGAATTTGAAAATTATACATGTTTTATATTTTTATTAATTGAATGTCCTTTTCGTAAAAGTGTGTTGAAGGAATCAAACAAAAGGAAAAGGTAAAAGTTTCATGATGTGATCAATTAATTAAAGAAAAATATTCCATGTTGCATTTATTATTTTTAGTTTTATATATTTTATTTAGAGAAAGTAACAATAAAATAAGAGAAAGGGGGAAAACTCTCTTATCTCAATTAATATTTACACTTAATCTATTTAATTTTTTTGGTTTAATTGAATATGTTAAAGCATTGATCCGTAATATATGTCTAATGTGCCATTCAAATCGATTCAATTAATTTGATAAACTATACTTCATAAGCTTCGATTTTAGTTGAATTGAACCCAATAAGCAATAATCTACACCTAATTTCCTTATAACTTTTAATTTAATTAGATTTAATATAAACTTAATAAATCATACTATGAATAGTAATTGGTTGGTACACTAAAAAATAAAAATTAATTTAAAATAAATAAATAATTATTGTATTGATTAAATTAGATATTATTTTAAAAATTATAATAATTATCGTATTTAAATTAATTTTTATTATTGATAAATAGTTTCTAAATTGATAACTAAAATTAAATATAATTTAGAAATTATTTATCATTAAAAAAATTAATTTA
>Ga0123341_1006126_pt1 | contig 10835 bp, 7 predicted proteins | sample Turbeapinknodule_FD_89959 | JGI IMG/M metagenome (GOLD analysis project Ga0123341, IMG submission 89959) | Root nodule microbial communities of legume samples collected from Mexico - Turtle bean Mexico pink nodule | ecosystem: Host-associated > Plants > Roots > Nodule | place: Mexico: Nepantla...
AAATTACAATAATAATTTTCGAATTTATTAACATGCCATCAAATTAAAGTTTTTCTTTTTAATTTCTTTAATTATTTAATTAATACTTAAATTGTTTTAATCAACATAAGTAAAATAGAATACTTATAAATCAACATCAAAATAATATTTCATTAACTAATTCTTAATATTTTAAAATAGGAAATAAACAAAACATTAATAACATAAAGTCATAACAATGAATTTAGACACCGAATCACATAAACATGATTTCCTGTATAGAAACATACATTTCTTAACATATTCTCATACCAATAGGACACAATATTTTAGAATATTTTAGAATTAGATAAAAGATAGGTTCTTTGGTATACTAACATTTATAAAAAGTTAACTTCATTACTCATAAAAACACCTTATTATATTTTATGATGACACAAAGAGGCAATATTTCTAATTTATAAAATAAAAATAATAACTTATTATAGAGTGATATAAGTACATTCATCCATTTTAATTTATTTGATACATACTAAACTATGCATATTACAAATTTAATTCAATTTTACTTTATTTATTATGATATTTCTTTTGAGTTTTAATTATCTTTTATCTAGAAAAATTTCGGATAAATTTATGTAACATATCATGAACACCAAATCAATGAATAATATATATGACGTTCAAGGTATACCAATGTGACCATTTTACTCCATTCATCTATTCACACATGTTTTTCCATTATGATTTGATTGTTGAGTTCAAGGTGGTCAATCATAATGAAAATAATAACAAAATAGAAATTAATATACTCATTAAAAATTAAAAGCAAGGCTGTTGTACCTGGCACAGTGGCTGCAAATTGTATCAACTTTGGTAGGACAGTCCATTATGGGTGGTGTGTTGCCTTGTGGAATAAGAAATTTTTTACATATATATTACGGAGGTAGTAAAAGTTTTACTATCCCCACGATAGACTCCAAATATTATCGCCGAGATGAGGTCGGTCGGAATCCGGGTAGGTTTCGAGTGGTTCAACTTCCAAGGAATGAGGGAGATCCACCTGTAGAAAATACTCCAACGTTTAAGTTAGTAAGATCATACAATATAGCGAGTATGGTATAAAATATGAGTTGGAATTACTTCCAGTTTGTTTGTTGTGTGTATTGTGACTTGTTTTCTTTTCCTTATATAGGGTAGTGATCTCCTCCTTCTCTTTCTTTCCTCTCTTTGTATTTGTTTTTATTATTGACTTAATTCAGTAATAAATATTGTTTCCTCCAATTTAAGGTTGATTATCCAAGATCCCTTGATTTATGCTGATTCAACATTAATGTCAATAAATATGAATATCGGTAGGCGACCTCTTCATATACAATATCAGATTCGACCCATGCTATAGTGTGGATAATAAGTTATGAGCATTAGACTAGATCGGGCAAGACAAAGAATTAGGCTATGCTTCATGATTGTGTTCCGTTTTAATCACGTCGTATGCAGTGCTCTAACCTAAAGCCAAGCATGACAAGAAGGCTTTGGAAAGAGAAGTTGTATGGTTTTTGAATGTTAAGTGTAGTGATAATGGTACAAATCTAAATAGTAAAAAAATGAAGGATGGGTTTGAAACGATTTTTGTCGCACAAAACCGGCCAAGAACTGCTTAAAAAATCAGTCAGCATCCGCACTCTCTCATACACACACATGTGATGGTTAAGGATATGGCGAACACTAGAACATTAATCCGCCAATACAATCAAAAGATAATGTAATTAATAATTAATATGGTAATATGCGAAAGAGAAAAGGAGAGTTTTGTGTCTTACGAAAAAAAAAGGGGACAAAGCGTAAGCCGAAAAAGGCCCGTCACCGGCCGAAAAACGCATTTGCTTTGCCGCACGAACAAGACAAAACACACTTCTCTTCCCTTCTCTTCTCTTCTCTTATATACCATTCTCTTCCTATCCTATCCCATGCTTCTTTTCCTTCTCTCTCACAGACAACAATAATGAAGAGAAGAACAAAACTACTGCACACTTCCTTTTCTTTCTCTCCCTCAACACACAACCCACACCAACAACATAAGCTAACATTTTCACCTTCTCATGCTGCGCCAACAAGACCTGAGCTTCTAACGTTTCTCCGCAATTTCGAATCCTCAGGATTGCAATGTAACTTTGCTCTTCCCACCTTTCTCTTTTGTTAATTTTCCACAGAAAAAAAGGCAGACAGAATGGAGCCAGGCAGTGATAGTTTTAGATTTATGGTTCCCTTTATAGCAGAAAAAGTTAATAAATTTGGTCCAAATTTCTTTTCTCCTGCTTTTGTTCTTCTGAAGAGGAGGGGAAGCACATAGAAAAGGTCAACTTTTTTCACTTGGGTTAGGTCGTGTATCATCATTATCTATAAGGATATCTGATATTCTGATTACTTATGCTCATTTTCTGGGCACAGCAATTATTCATACTGTGCCTGTGATTTCTTCATAACCATCCTTCTTCTTCGGTTAACTTTCATTCATAATGGATTCAAGCTATTTTCTTCTTTTCTGCACTTTCGGTTCTGTCATTAATTATTTGTCAAGAAAATAGCTACTGATTATCATTTATCTGTCGGAGGAGGAATCCGGTGCAATGAATCAATTATTCCTATGAAATTTCATCCACCCATATTTTTAGGTTCAGATAGTATTTGTGTTTTTAATCAGAATGATTCTAAATCTTCTTTTATTTTTCTATTAATCCACTAAGTATTAAATATGTTTGGTAGCACTTAATTTTTTCATAAGGAAATATATTGAAGATTTGTATTGTGGCTTGTGTCTGCTTCTATAAGGATTACAAAGAAATATATATGGCAGGGTTGATAAACTTTTCTTCGCGTTAATATCCTAGCTATCCCCTCTTCATTTTCTCTTTTGGTGAAACAGTTTTCAAGCTCTGCTGTTACTTCAGGAACTTCTTCAATCAAAGTTCCTAATGGATTTAAAATTTGTTAAAGATGTGAATTGTACTTGCAATAACTTGGAACGTGAATTGAGCACTTAAAACTTAAGTTTCACCTGGAAAACATGTAATGTTATACTACTTTACTCATTTAGCAGAAACTGAAATTTAAAGTCCCGATTTGCTATAAAACTATGAAGCTTGAACAGACTTTTTTAGTTCAATTAATTTAATTTATAGCTTGATTAACTTTTATTTATGAAACTAATATTTTTAAAGTATTTTTAACTTACCAATTAATTAATTATATATATATATATTATTGTGTTAAAAGATACTAAGATAAAAGCAAGGGGGGAAATAATAATTGAACATACAAATGTGAATTTGAGATTTTACTTAATCCGGAGTTAACAATTAAACTCTTAATCGCATGTTCAAAGAATAAAATAATTTATCATGTTATATATACTAATTGATTAGTTGATATAATTAATTACTTAACATTTTGATAATTACAATAATGCACACTTAAAGTATTTTCAGTTTTAAAATTTTGAGTTTGTTTATTTAATTGAATTTAAAGATAAAATCAATTTTATTTATTTATTAAAACAAACGAACATTATTGAAGATGAATTTGTAACAACTCATATAGTTTAAAGTGTTCGTATACAAGAGAATGCTAATAATATATTTTTGTCGAACATACCTTTTATTATTGGTTAAAATTGATCAACAATAATACTCTTTAATAAATCTAGTTTTCTATTCATAAGTTTATTTATAATTTTTAATAAATAAATTTTAGTTAAAACTGGTGCTACTTGCTAGCACTCATTCTTGAAATCAACCAATGCCTCAAATAAACACAAACCTCAATGTATGTGGTAAATTTATCAAAGCAAATCATGCTTAGGCTTCCCTCATGTTGCAGAGAATGACACTAATTAACCATTATTTTTTTAATTTTATTGTCGCTAATCATAAAAGTTAATTACTCCAATCTTACGTTTTTATATTCTGGTTAGAAATAATAATAATAATAATAATAACTCATTCTTTGGGTTGGGGTAATTCATAATGGTGGGTGAGACATTCATAGCATCTTCAATGTTCACTTTGAAATGTTCAGCATTCCTTCATCTCAAATATCTTATGTATATCTTGAATAATGAGCGTATATCATCATAACAAATATGAATGAAGTGAGTAATACTAGTGGTATACCAAACGCGGTTTTCTTTATGCTTTATTTTATTTTCAAACCTCAAAATAATTTTCCTGTGGTGTTACAGTACAGTCAAAAGGTGCGGCATTTCCCTCTTTTTGCTTATTATCCATACATAAACAAGTTATTCACATGTTTTACCAGGCCTTTTTTTTAACCTACTCCGATATTCAATTTGGGTTATAAAAAGCATCAAAATTAGTGAACCCAGACTGAAACCCTAGTCAGAAATCAGAAAACATTTTCAGAGAATATTGTTTGAAACGAATATTTAAGATTTTGGTATTTATTCGATTGAACACAGGTCATTACAGGTCAACATGTGTAGCATTTGTTTCAACGTCGAAACATGACATACACAACACAGCTGTAGAAAAGTTCAAGTGCTAAAAGCCATTTCCATTTAGAGGTTAATTAAGGAACCTAATCCAATGACTAAGTGACAATAATATTCCCAATATTCGTTAACCAAGTCAAAAAAGTTATACCATAAACAGAAGATTATAGTATTTCTTCTCTTGTCGCTTATATGTGTGATTCTATATAGATGTGGCAACAGGGAATCTGATAGCGAATGTCTCTAATTATAAACCAGAAGGCTGAAGTAGGTCAACTAATTTCTTGTTTCAATTACAAGTTGTTTTATTATAGGAAATGTAACATTAGATATGCCATATGCTTGGTAGTGCCTCACTCCCAAAGCCAGTAAGAAGTCCATGACATTATGATAAATGGGCATGATTCTACCGCTTCATGACGCGTAAATAGAGGTATCTTTTTTTTGTATTTCAATGACCAAATGATGTTTTATCACGACTCACAACTAATTCTTTTGCCAACTTGCAAAGGTCACTATCACCCTATGAAGATTAATAGGGAATTGCACTGACAAGGTGACAATATTCAGCAGTACAACTGCAGAGTCAGCAAATGCATTTATTATACGGTTCATTATTTGTGATGCTGTATTTGCTGCCAAAGGGTCCATCACGAGAGAGCTGGTTAAGTTCTTACGGCATGCTTGTAGTAATTTCTTGGCTAACAACGAGTAAACCGTGGCACATTTTGTTTGGATGAGACTCCACTAATTGTTTGCGTCATTAGTCACTACTCTTAAAGCATAAAATAGTGGTATAATTCGAACTATTGATGAAGTTGAATTGGAAGAAGTGAGCTTCATTAACTACTAGTATTTCTTTATTTACAGTGACTATCGGGAACAACATTGCAAGGGGGAGGAGGTGGGAGACAACTCCTGTCTTGTACCAAATAGCTGATTCTTCACGGCGACGCAGAGCCAGGAGCTACACATTCTTCCCAAACATTAACTTCTGTATTTTAAAAATTCTATTTTCAAATCCGTAATACAACTTATGCGTAGTGTTATTGTCATTTTCCCATCTCAGCTGTGGGGTTTTACTATTTCTCACTCCCATGACTGTGCTACTGTACCTACCTACGTACCAAATTATCAAGCATTTCTATTTTTAATTAATTGTGCGCATGTGAGGGAACGGTTAGTGTTTTATTTCGTAACATTTTGGTAGCTTCTAGCCTTTTTAATGTGACTCAGAACATACATCAGGTTCGATGAACTATTGATACCTTCACAGTTCACACTGTGATATCTTTATGAGTAAATAAATAGTTTATATCCTAGCACTGTGAATGGTTTTTTACATAGATTAAAACTGTTCATATGTTATTAAAATCTGAGTATTTAAATAAATATGATTTTTTAAAGATAAAATGGGAATCCACGGTGTAACAAAATAAATCGGAATGAATTATTAGTTAGTTTACTGTTTTCTTTGATCGATCACTTTCTTCTGTGCACCTAATTCACCCCAATGAGGTGGATGTGTATAACTATTATTCCTGTTTCACATACATTTGATTCTTTCCAAAATACTAGTAGTTCTTACAGTAGAATATAGGTGTTGGGTGGAACAAATTCAGTTTGTGAATTTTGGAATGTCTGAGTTATTGGACCAGAAACTCTTATAATTCGTATGGTGCCCTTTTAGTTGCAATATTCCTGCAGAAGAAAGAGGAAAGAGAATTGGTGTCAAATTCAAATGATGTGATGATCCACACACCAAAGTATCCAAAGTCTTACTGTGCAGCTTTCTTTGATAATACCAGGAACCTACAACAGTATCATTTATCTGGCTGGTGTCAAAGTGTCATCCACCAGAAAGCGATCCCAAAAGTGATTCTCCTTTGTGGAAGTATGCCTCTGTCCATTGGCAGTGTCCCATGCTCTCCGCTTCAGGTTCGGCACGCACAGTAAAAGTAGTTCCTTTTTGCCACTTCTCTCAACTTTGAAAATACGCCAACGCGAATCACGTCTCTGATACACAAACGTTCCTTTTCCACTCCACAATCAACTTCACCTTTCCATCTCATAATCCTAAAAGATGAGACCCTTTTAAATCGTTTAACAAAGAGAACCGCGTGAGCTCCCACCAGTCATGTCCGCTTTCCACTTATCACCATTTGCACGCGTGCATGAAGAAGAGGAGGAGCTATCACGAGGGGAGGAGCCGGTGTGAGACTCGTACCAAAGAACAAGGTCCTTAGGTTCCATCAGAAGTTAAGCATTCTCATTTGGTCAGAGCAAATTAAACTCTTCCTTGCTTCGCTCTCTTTAAATTGTTCAACATGCCCCAGCCATTGTTTCTGTTTTTACTTTTATGTACATTGTGCTCAAGTGGTTTATCCCAAACGCTTTCCCTCCAAAGAGAGTCTCGAATTCTACTTCGGGTTAAGAACACCCAGCTTGAAGACAAAAACAAAAGTCTCCAAAACTGGGTACCAAACACAGACCACAACCCCTGCAACTGGACCGGCATTACCTGCGACGCACAAAACCATTCACTTGTCTCCATTGACCTCTCCGAAATTGGAATCTACGGCGAGTTCCCCTTCGGTTTTTGTCACATTCACACCCTCCAAAACCTTTCTCTCGCATCCAATTTTCTCTCCAACTCTGTCTCCCCCAACTCCCTGCTCCTCTGTTCCCACCTTCGTCTCTTGAACCTCTCCGACAATTTCTTCGTTGGAAACCTGCCGGAATTCCCACCGGAGTTCACCGAACTAAGAGTATTAGACCTTTCGACAAACAACTTCACTGGCGACATTCCGGGGAGTTTTGGACAAATTCCACGTCTGAGAGTGCTTGTTTTATTCGGGAACCTTCTGAGCGGAACGATCCCTCCCTCTTTGGGCAGCCTCAGAGAGTTAACTCGTTTGGAATTAGCTTATAACCCCTTCAAACCAGGACCGTTACCTCCCCAACTAGGAAATCTCTCTAGTCTCGAAACACTGTTTCTCGCTGGTGCTAACCTCGTAGGGGAAATTCCACCCACTATCGGGAACCTCACCTCGCTCAAAAACTTGGATTTATCTCAAAACTGTTTGTCTGGTAACATCCCTAACAGCATTTCAGGTCTGAAAAACGTTGAACAAATTGAACTATTTGAAAACCAGCTTTCCGGTGAATTACCCCAAGGTTTAGGAAACCTCAGTAGTTTAATTCTCTTGGATACCTCTCAGAACGCTCTCACAGGAAAACTACCACACGCAATCGCTTCTTTGCGTCTCTATTCTCTCAACCTGAATGACAACCTTCTCGGGGGGGAAATTCCTGAAAGTTTAGCTTCAAACCCCAACCTGCATCAGCTGAAACTCTTCAACAACAGCTTCACCGGGAAACTCCCACAAGATCTGGGACAAAACTCCAACATACAGGAATTCGATGTCTCAACGAATGACTTCGTGGGAGAGTTGCCAAAGTACCTCTGCAAGAGAAACAAGCTCGAGCGTCTCATAACGTTCGGGAATCGCTTCTCGGGAACGCTCCCTGAGCAATACGGGGAGTGTGGTTCACTTCAGTATGTCAGAATCCAGAACAACCAGTTATCAGGTGAGGTGCCGCCAACGTTTTGGGCCCTTACTGGGCTTCAGTTTCTTGAAATGTCCAACAACAGGTTTCAAGGTTCTGTCTCTGCTTCCATCTCTACGGCACTCACCAAACTCATTTTGTCTGCTAACGCTTTTTCTGGCAATTTCCCAACGCCAATCTGCCAACTCCCTCACCTTCTGGAGATTGACGTCAGCAAGAACCGCTTCACCGGTGAAGTTCCCACGTGCGTAACTGGGTTGAAAAAGTTACAGAAACTTAAGATGCAAGAGAACATGTTCACCGGCGACATACCCAGTAAAGTGGCCCTCTGGACTGATATGACAGAGTTGAATCTGTCGTTTAACCGATTCTCCGGTTCAATCCCGCGGGAACTTGGCAGTTTACAGGGTTTGACATACCTTGATCTCGCCGGCAATTCTTTAACGGGGGAGATTCCGGTGGAGTTGACGAACCTGAGACTAAACCAGTTCAACGTATCTGATAACAATCTTTACGGGGAGGTACCTTCAGGTTTCAACCAGCAAATGTATTTGTCCAGTCTAGGGGGAAACCCGGGTCTGTGCAGCGCCGTTATCAAAACCCTGCCTCCTTGTTCGAAACGCCGGCCGTTTTCTCTGCTTGCGATTGTCGTTTTAGTTGCCTGCGTTTCGCTCCTTGTGGGATCCATGTTGTGGTTCCTGAAGAGCAAGACGCGCGGTAAATCCAAGCGCTCGTATATGTCAACCGCGTTTCAGAGAGTGGGGTTCAATGAAGAAGACATTGTTTCGAACTTAACCCAGGAGAACGTGATTGGGGCAGGGAGTTCGGGTCGGGTCTATAGGGTGAGGCTGAAGACGGGACAGACGGTGGCAGTGAAGAAGCTGTTCGGCGGTGCACATAAGCCGGACACTGAATTGGTGTTCAGGGCAGAGATTGAGACGTTGGGTAGGATTCGGCATGCGAATATTGTGAAACTGTTGTTTAGTTGCAGTGGTGATGAGTTTAGGGTATTGGTGTATGAGTACATGGAGAACGGGAGCTTAGGGGATGTGTTGCATGGTGAGGAAAGGTCTGGGCAGTTGGAGTGGTCTAGAAGGTTCGCAATCGCGGTGGGTGCGGCTCAGGGGCTCGCTTATTTGCACCATGATTGTGTGCCGCCAATTGTTCACAGGGACGTCAAGAGTAATAACATTTTGCTGGACCATGAGTTTGTGCCAAGAGTCGCAGACTTTGGCCTCGCCAAGACATTGCAGCATCAGACAATCCAGAATGCTGATATGTCTAGGGTTGCGGGATCCTATGGATATATTGCTCCAGGTCAGTTTTTTAAGAACACCGTTTACAATTATGTTGGAAGGGAATTTGCCAACATGATCATTAACAAAGACATAGGCTACTTGAAGTTATTTTATTATTTAACGTAAAATCAAACATTTGATGATGATGATCACTGATACTTTAATATGATTTTGGCTTATCTAATTAGAACCTTAACATGCATGGAGACGATTGAAATTGGTTTGAAGCAGAGGTTATCCAATGTTTAGGCAACTATAAATATTGGTAGGACACTTTCATGGTTTTGGAAAACTTAATTGGTAATATGTCCTCTACCTATCTGATTTTTTGCAGAGTACGCTTATACAATGAAAGTGACCGAGAAGAGTGTTGTGTATAGTTTTGGGGTTGTGCTGATGGAATTGATCACCGGGAAGAGGCCAAATGACTGTTCATTCGGTGAGAACAAGGATATAGTAAAATGGATCACTGAGATTGTTTTATCAGCATCTCCTGAAAGAGGAAGTCGCAACATGGGAGGAGGTAAATATTATACTATGACCAAGATTGTGGACCCAAGACTGAACCCAACCTCTTGCGACTATGAAGAGGTTAAGAAGGTTTTAAATGTGGCCCTACTCTGCACCTCAGCATTTCCGATTAATAGACCCTCCATGAGAAAGGTTGTTGAATTGCTCAAGGACCACAAACTGCCATGATGTCTGTCCACAAAAGGACCCAAATTTTGCATTGGAGTGTCAGTTGGCACCACATGAAAGCGACTCGTGTCTCTGTATGCTGGAAATCTTACATAGGACGAACTTTTGAGCATATTCATTGTTAAGGATTTAATGGCTATAGGAGTAAGTGTTTAGTTACTCATTGCATGTAAATGTAAATCTCTTTTTTTTTTTATGAAATGCAAATATTGTTGGATGTATGATGGCTCGTGAATCCTTTCTTTGATCAAAGTAAAAGTGTGTAGTGAATTGGAAAGTCAAGTCACAACCATAATGTCCTATAAAGAAATGCCTTCCTGCACTCTTTATACCGTATCTTTGGCACATACTCTTCTTACAAATAAACTTCCATCTTCATTTGTTATCCATCTTCATTTTCACAATAAATATTTCCATTTTTTGTCACATTTTTAAATTAATAAAACACTATAAGTTTATTGACAATCTAAAGTAGTTAGTTTTCGTTATTTTCTTTTGTCTCTGTTTTCATTTCACTTAAAATAAGTTTTTTTGTTATATAATTTTTAATCCTTTAATCGTTTTTAAGTTCACTTAGATATCCTTAAGGTACTTTTACTTTTTATCATAACTTTGATTAAATTTTGATTTCAGTTTTTTTTTTCTGTGTGTTCATTCAACATTTATATTGTATTTAATGAAACACAAACTTTAATTTCATATGATGAAATGGGTACATATTTAATCATTTCTATTTTATTTATTGTTACATAAGAATGTTCCTTTTTTTTTTTTTTTTG
>Ga0123341_1006127_pt1 | contig 10835 bp, 10 predicted proteins | sample Turbeapinknodule_FD_89959 | JGI IMG/M metagenome (GOLD analysis project Ga0123341, IMG submission 89959) | Root nodule microbial communities of legume samples collected from Mexico - Turtle bean Mexico pink nodule | ecosystem: Host-associated > Plants > Roots > Nodule | place: Mexico: Nepantla...
AATAATTTTTCTGTTGTGATATATGTTATTTATCAGCTATTTAACATCACCAATTTTAATAATTAAATCATTGACGTTTACTAATAGTTTTTACATTTAATTTTTGAAAATGAGTTAGCTTAGTAGTATCTTTTTTACGTTATTCTGTAACTAGTGTTTTATATTTGAATACCAAACTAATTTTAATAAATACAAAAGTGAGTGTGTGAACAAAGTATTAAAACAATTAAAGGTTTTTTTTATATCTGCCGAATGCTAGGAATAAAGAATCTCTCAAGTCTATTATGGCTTTTCATGATTTTTAAAGAACCACTTTGAACCTTATACAAATATTTATGCTTTCTCTTCAAATAACAACTTTTCATAAGCACGTTTAGAGAATAATGTTTCCTTCAAAACTATGTTTTTAGACATCTTTAATTTATTGGGACAAACAAACAAATCAGACGGCAGTTTAATTACCCCAAAAACTTAAAAAAAAAGTGTTTAATTACTTTTTTATATTAAGTTAATTGATCCTCTCTTAGCATTACATCAGTTTAAAGTTTTCTATACAAATCAAAGAGAAAAGTAAATATATTATTTAAAAATTGCATCAAAATAATCTTACCCTTTTACTAATTTTAGATGCTGCAAATCCGAATATTGAAAGAAAAACAAAAACTATGAAACATGCAACACTTCGATCACAATCCGAGGATTGCATATGAATTGCTGAACACATAAAATAAAAGTGTTGGGTTTGTATAGGGACGTTTCACTAAGAACGAAGGGCACATTCAAATAGTAAAATTGTTTAGCAGAGGAATCTTACACAAAACCAACATCTAACTTTTCTTGGACCAATATTATTAGGGTTCATCAAAATAAATTGATAGGATCCATGTTCATGGGGAGAGTGAAAATGTGAAATTGATCAATCATCAATAAAAAAAAAACAAAAGTGTACCTCATTTGCAGCAGCATAATTGATGGATGATAGACAAACAAAGTGTCTCATTCATTTTGATGCTGGCAACTCCAAAGGTACCTTTTAGCTGCTACACATCATGTCTCAAATTTCAGTGTAATGCAATAAAAAATAAATTTTAAGTCCGATTCAATCCGATAAAACTGCAACTTATAATGTAACTTATAAGGTGAGGTTTACACTATTTTATATACTATAAAACGTTATGAGATCTTCAATACACTCTTTCATGTCGAGAGTGATAGTTCGTGTGTGATTTTAAATAATTTTGATTCTATCTTAAGAAGTAGACTTTTAGTCTAACTTAACCTCATAAACTTGATTATAAGTTGAGGTTTGCATACACTTTATATACTATGAAATGCTCTAATTTTTATTTAATGTGGATCTTCAAACAACTATAATTTGCTAATTGAAATAATGTTCTATAGACTTTATAACAGTGTAAATTGACCTTGGAATATATAATCTACAAATCCAAGAACTTAAACAAGCTACTATAGTTTAATCAGAAATCCATTATCCTTCTCTCTACTTATATATAAACTCAGCTTTTCCATCACTTCTGTATAGGAACTCACAACTGTACAAATTCTCACTTTATATTATACATTATGCCATTTTCATTCACATTCATCTTCCACCTTTTGCTTCTGTCCCCATCTGTGATTTATGTTTCTGCTTCTCCTGTTCAAGATCCTGAATTGGTGGTCCAGGAAGTGGAAAAGTATGTTATATACCATACTTTGTTTGCAATATGTTACAGTCTTGCAATCTTGTTCTAAACTTCGATAATAACTGTTCATCATATATTATTATAAATTAAATTCTTGAGTTTGTTTTTTCAGTTCACTTTTTCTTAATGGTGCTGTGGTTCATAGCTTTTACTATCTGCAATTTTAAATTCAAATTCTCGTAAACTAATTATGTATGTTAATTTCAGAAATTTAAACATCTTTCTGAAGTTTGGTTTTTTCTACGAATGACATCTATAATTCACTTAGTTAGTGTGAGATAAGACTTTGCTTTGTGCTGGTTATTATTGTTGGTGTGTAGTATATCTCTAAACACTTTTCTCTCCTTATATGTATTTTTCATCATGCACTTCCATTAAGAATACAGTAGAATATTCCCCGCATGTTTTTTTTAGCATGTCATAGTGACCACAATTTGTTGTCGAAAGTAGCACTTCGAACAGAAGAAACATTTGTTAGTGACCACAACCTTTTATGACGAAACATATTTGGTACCGACCTTAACACGTTTCGTTTTTTTTTATTAGGAGAATTTTGGGTTTTGATTCTCATTAATATTAAGGTTTCTCATTTAACCCTATACACATTTTTTTATTAGCAAAAAAAAAATAAATAGAAGTGAAACACTTTAGCAATGTCTCATCCTTATACAAATCAAAAAAGAAAAACATTTAGTCTCCTCCTAACACTGCTATAACCTTCTACCGACACCAACAGCTTAACAAAACATCTGCAAACACCCAAAAAACAACTAAGGAACTAACCACCAATCTAACACATCATTTAATCAACTTCATACAAACTAAAAAATCAATACATCAGTTAGACTAAAAAATCAATACATCAGTTAGAATAAGAAAACTTGTACTGGGATGTGTGTCCTTGTTCGAGGATGTGACCACTTTGGTGGGTTGATGTAACTTTGTTTGTTGGATTTCTATATTTTGTACTGGGATTTTATCTTGATCTGTACTGCATTGTTTGATCCTTAGTTGTTAGGGTGTTAGAAAACTTATTTTTAGAGTTTTGTATAAAGGTTGAGACACCCTAAAATATCTTTTTTTATTTTATTTATTCTTTACTGTAAAAAAAATTAAAATAAGAAAAAACAGTTGAGGGTGTCTTGAAAGTAATCCAAAAACAAACATTTAATTGAATAAAAATGAACAATTCTAAAACATCAATCAGAACACTTTTAAAAATGGTATTATTTCTATGTTTCCAATCATGTACTTTTCTAATTAAGCATGGGAATGGCTTTTACTGTAGGAGCATTAATGGGTCGAGGAGAAACTTGGGGTATCTTTCTTGTGGGACGGGGAACCCCATTGATGACTGTTGGAGGTGCGACCCCAACTGGGAAAGGAACCGCAAGCGTCTAGCTAGTTGTGCTATTGGGTTCGGCAAGAATGCAATTGGTGGAAAAGACGGCAAACTATATGCGGTGATTGACTCTAGCGATAATCCTATAAACCCTAAACCAGGTACACTGAGACATGCTGTTATCCAGCAAGAGCCTTTGTGGATCATTTTCAAGCATGACATGGTGATCAAGCTCCACATGGATCTCCTTGTTAATTCTTACAAAACCATTGATGGAAGAGGAGCAACCGTCCACATTGCAGGAGGGCCTTGCATCAAAGTGCACAAGAAGAGGAATATCATAATTCATGGAATACACATTCATGATTGCAAACGAGGTGGCAGTGGATATGTGACTGATTTTCCTAACCATCGCAGTTGGAGTGCAGGATCAGACGGTGATGGGATCACTATCTTTGGTGGGAGCCATGTTTGGGTGGACCATTGCTCCTTGTCAAACTGCTTTGATGGCCTCATTGATGTTGTTCATGGGTCAACGGCCATCACCATTTCCAACAATTATATGACACACCATAACAAAGTCATGCTCTTGGGCCACAGTGATTCCTATAAAGATGACAAGAATATGCAAGTTACCATAGCCTTCAACCATTTTGGAGAAGGGCTTGGAGGGAGAATGCCTAGGTAAGTTCTTTCATACCACAATTGTATAATTTTCTTTTATCAGTAATAAAAAAATAAATAAATATGAACCAATTTAAAGATGGTTGTTTAGGTAAGTTCTTTCATACGTATAATTTTCTTTTTATCAGTAATAAAAAATAAATAAATATGAACACAATGTCCTATAGTTTGTGTAATATTCTCTTGGGAGATAAGAGCATGATTTCCTACCCAAATTTGCAGATGCAGGTTTGGATACTTTCATGTGGTGAACAACGATTACACACATTGGCAGCATTACGCAATAGGTGGGAGTTCATCCCCAACTATTTTCAGCCAAGGCAATAGATTTCTTGCTCCAAATAATGAAGACCATAAAGAGGTGAGAGTTACTTAATGTGAATTGATTTTAAGATGAAACTAACATGTATAATTGTCATGCTCATGCTTGCCAAGTAAAAGAATAGAAATATTTGTTACTATTTTTGGACAGATGAATTCAATATAGGTAACTTTTCATAGTATCTTGAATTGGAGTTTTCATAGGATTTTTCCATAATACTTAGAATAAATTGAAAAAGACAGTGGGTGATTTCAGGTGACGAAACATTTTAAATCATCAAAAGGAGAGTGGAGGAAATGGAATTGGAGGTCTGAAGGAGATCTGATGTTGAATGGTGCCTTCTTCACAGCGTCTGGGGCAGGAGCAACAGCTAGATATGATAGGGCGTCAAGCATGGCAGCAAGACCACCGCTGCTTGTGGCTTCAATCACGGCGGGGGCTGGTGCGCTTAGATGCAAAAATGGCCACCTATGCGGCTAGACTGTTACTAGGAAACCAATTAAGCTACATTTTTCTAGTGAGTGTTGTCAGATGTTACATTCATTCCCATGAAGGGACAATGTATGATGGAACCGTGGTGTTGATTAAGTTATATAACATAATAGAGTATTAGAGAGAGATGAATTGCTGAATGAATGTGTTTCATGCTACTGTTGACACTAGACTGTAACAAAATTGATTCCTCAAGACATGGCATCAATGACAGAAGTACAAGCACTCGTAAGCTACAACAGTGCATATCACATTCACACCGCCAACTCAATGGCCTAAGAATGCACAAATATTGGATTTTAAACAGTTAAACCGAGATGCTATAAATTTAACTGTTGTTAATTCTCATTAATCACTCGAGTTTCAATTAATTTTTTCAATAGCTTCTTCCTTAAATAAAATTTCACTCCCGCGGGACATAGCTGATTCTTCCTGCACCATATGAATTCAAATTCAAATCCGCACCTCTAAAACATCCGTTTTTCCCTTGAAGTTAACTTTTCACAAATTCTAGATATATAAATTCACAATTAATGTCATATCCAAATTTCGTCATAAACTTACCTAAATAACCATCAAAATGTCAAAATCCTTAAGTACACATAAAAAGTTATAATCTCAATCCTCAACATCATTATTCCAAATATAAAAATCCTTAACTCTTAACATCATTATTACAGAAACTTAAATGAAATATAAAAATACCATTCGGGATATCAAAATCCAAAATATATAACAATCACCTATGAATTTATATCTTCTATCTTCTGAATTTGTATCCATAAGAAAAATAAAGTTATAGACAATGTTGGATTTTAAATTTTGCGTTAGGTGCATTTCTTAAATAATATGATGCAGGAGAAATTGCCCGGGGTCGAACAAGGTTCATTCTCCAATAAAATCGAGAACTTCAAAGCTCTAAACACTTTCGCCTAGACTACATTCACTCAGAACCATTTAGGGCCCAAAAATAAGACTGAGATCACAAAATTTTAGTCGGCCTAAAAACAACTGTTAAAATGTCTATAAACAAAAACAACTAATCCATAATGTTCTAAAGATCAAAAGAAAACAATTGCTTTAAATAAACAAAAACAGCAGTCCAACTCCGATACAAACCGGGCTAAAATCTTACATTTCAAGTGCACATACGGACTGTGACTACAATCAAACCGATCAAACAAAATACAAGCAAAATTCAGAATCTTGATGTAGAACGTGACTGACTAATATCAGTAATCAGATGGGGAAATGACATCGTCAATTTTCAATATCATCTTGACAACTTGAGTAGCGAGTAAGATTTGTTGTTGCTTTCCGATCAAAGTTTCAAAGACATTTTGCTCACGCATGTCATTAGTGCCAACATCATTACAATCAATTCCAAAGTGAGGGTTATTATCCTGAAGGCAGAATCAAGGTCAGCGCCATGATACACATAAAAGTATATCAACACCGGGTACAGATGTTTAACATAGTAAAAAACAATTATCATGTTCAATCCATTACCTTTATTTGCTGAGACTTAACAGCGGATAATGTTTCAATTGGTTGGAGGCCACTATTTTCAGCGAGGGCCATTGGGATGGCCTCCAAAGCATCCCCAAATGCTCTAATAGCATACTGCATGGAAAGAAAATACTCAGCCAATAATACTTGGGGAATACCTAATAAATTTGTTTGTTTAAGCAAAAACATCATTGACAACTCAACAACTATGCATCACCGCTATGCACTATCAGTGATGACAAAATTGTTCTCAATAGCTTCTTTAAACAGGTCCGATAATTTGATTCACTGAAAATATAAAAAATTTATTCTGACAAATAATAAAAAGTAAACCCAAATGAGTTTAATGGTATCCATACCTGTTCCACTCCAGGGTATCTATCAGCAGCAGCATCGACAGCTATAGAGCAGGAAATCTCAGCTGAGCCACCACCATATACAATAGAATTGTTACGGATAAGATTCCTAGCCACGCACAAGGCATCATGAAGGCTGCGCTTTGTTTCCTCTATGATCATTTTGTTACCTACGCAAACGAAGATAAATGCTTTCATTTTGTTAAAGCTTGAATAAACAATTATCAGTCTTCAAATGTCTAATTTAGAAAGCTCCAGAAAATTTTCATAACTCAAATAGTTACAAAGCCAAATAATAGAGGTGACATTCAAGGCTACATTTTGGATTGATGAAAGGTGAAATGGAGATAATGGAATGTAACAGACTTGAGATCCATCATTTGGATTGAAAAATGAAGGGATGAGAAATGTAAGTAACAACCTATTTCTTACCCCTCAAATAGGAGGGTATGTATGGGATGGAGCCCATATTTTATTTCTTAGTTTAATTATACTATTATATTGCCATTGTGAAGAGTAATAACCAACATCATCTCCAGCAACTCCACACCTATTCTCACACTTGCCCCTCTATTGCATACTGTCACATGGTTCACAACCCAACCAAATTACTTTCGCAAACAATAGTAGACTCTTACCAAGCTTTGGCATGTTTGAGAAATGTTAGTAAAGTGTTTGATGGAAATTCTGATGGAAACATTGTGGGGTAGTTCTAAGGGCCCAATTTATTTTTTATAAAATATATCAGCTCTGCATTTTATCAGTATAAGAAACCAGTTACAAATGAAACAAATGAAAAAAAGACAACTATTCAAAAGTGACATTTTAAAAAAGAAATGTAATGAAAAGTAGACAGATAAGTATAACAAATGAAGATTAAAAATAATATTTTAGTATTTCAAAATAAGGAAAACAGTAATAAAAATAATTATTTATTATGCTTTGTTCGGTATCCTAATAAAGGAATGAAAATTATGTTCCATTCCATCATTAACGTATTCTGTTATATAAATTTATATTCCATTCAATTTATATTCTACACTCCGTTCGTAACTCACCCCAGAGCAATAAAGACATAAATACAGTTCGTAACACGCTACAGTTAGAAAATTATCTTTCTCGCAAAGGGTAATTATATCAAGTTCGAAGAAAACCAGTAAAGTGAAGGAATCAAAACAGTATGGTTTTACCTCCACGGATGAATATTGTTACAGCCCTTGAGTTTGCACAATGTTCAATGTACAGCATTCGGTCTTTTGTTGTACCAAAAGACTTTTCACGAACAATGCCAGCCTTAAAAAAATTAAACAAATTAATGTAGCTTTGTTAGGTGTCAAATGGACAAACGAACGAAGTATGAGAATCGTTAGTGCACAGTACGTCACCCCCAACAAAGGATACAGCAAGAATTTTACCACAGCTAGATGTTCAAAATTACTAACTTTACCAATGCATCTAGTTTCAAAATGTCAAAAACTGAAAAAAATATTGCAGTTCTTTTAAACCCCTTAAAAGAAATAAAGAGCAAGTATACCTTTCCCAACTTTTCTGTAGTTAACTCCTGGAACCTGGGAACAATTCTTCCACCTGTATTCACAAATAGAACATTTTTTGTTCAAAAAGCAAATAAGAACACGAGAAAATCTACAAAGCCATAAGATAAAAAGTTGTGCAAAGAACCTACAAACTTCCCAGGTATACATAGTTAAATTAAAACATACCAGTTGCTATAGCTATCAATTCCAACTCTACACCACCAACCCATCTGACAGCTGGCAAGTTCCTGTGCATTAAGAGATGATTTGCTTCATCGTCAAAACCCCATTGACAAATGACAAGGGTTGCACCAACATCCTGCAAACCAATATGTCAGTTCCAATATATCCAAACACAGTCTAATTTCTAAGGAGACAAATGATAATAAGGCTAATTCGAATTTAAATCCCAAAAGACTTGCACACGGGAATGGATTCTCTCCAGCCACATTTTCACTGGATTAGATCCTAACCCATCAAAATATTATACTGATACAAAATGTGTTTTAAGTATAAAATGCTAGTTTAATAAAATGAATGGTGGAGATAAACACACATGACCTTCTTAAGTTTTTTCCCACATGAGAGGATCCTTTCTCCTAAACCACTAGGTTAAACCAAGGAAACATGGCATTTCAATTAGAAGGTTTAAAAAAGTAAAGACAAATCCCACCTTGCATTTTTGAACCATTTCATCAAAATACTTCTGTTCCTGCACCCTCAACGTCTGGAACTTCTCCACTGTGTCAATGTCAACCTTATGTTTAGTCTTTGGCTTGGGAGGCTCAAACGGGCAAGTCAGGATAGCAATATTAGCATCCTCGATTTGCTTAGGCATTTGAGGATGGCTCATATCCTTATCAACAACTATCCCATAGATCAACTCAGTGTCCTCCAATTTACCCCCAACTTTCCCTTCCACCTTAATCAGATCCAAATTAACATCCTTCCTCTCCAGATCAGCAACGGCAAGAACAGCCTTAACAGCGATCTCAGCCAGGCTACGCTTGCACCGATTAACACTACAACATTAAAACATACAACAAACCCATTACAATAAGAACAATGCAAGCAAAGGCAGAGCAATCAATCACCAACTACAGTCAAATTTCAGTTACATCTTGGAGGAGAGTGTGGTCATGCAGGTTTGAATGAGAGGCTCCAAATTGGACTCGCCGAACTCGAACTTGTTGGCCACGCGATCGAGATGCTCGACCGAGATTCTAGACGCCGTTTCGTAACCCTCGGCGATCCTGATGGGGTGAATCCCCCTTTCCAGTAGGCGCTCCGCCTTCTCGAGAAGCGCGCCGGCCATGACGACGACTCCAGTGGTGCCGTCGCCGATTTCGTAGTCCTGGCTCCTCGAAAGCTCCACCATGAGCTTCGCGATTTGGTTGTCCACGTCCATCTGCTCGAGGATGGTGGCGCCGTCGTTGGCTGCAAAACGAAAAAGAGTGAGTGCAGGAAATGGCGCACGCGTTCACGTGCGAGGAAGTTAGTAGAACTTACTGATGGTGACGTCGCCGTCGGGGCTCTGGAGCATCTTGTCCATGCCTTTGGGGCCGAGGGAGGTGCGGAGGATCCGCGCGACGGCTTTGCCGGCGGATATGTTCGATTTCTGAGCGTCCAAACCTCGGAGTCTGCTCTTCTGCTCCTGCTCCTTCAGGATTATGAACGGCCTTCCGAACTCGTCGAAAGCCAACGCCATTTCGATCGATCGATCTCTTCTTTATCTCTTGCAGAGAACGAACGATCGCGAAGAAGAAGAAGAAATGGAAGAAGAATAAGAAAGAGCAAAAACACTCTTAAGCCCTAACCCCAACCTTCTACTATGCTTCTTCCTTCCCACCTTTTTCTGATATTTCAATTACCGAATCACAACCCGAAGGCCTCACAGGCTTAGCCATTTTCTGTAATATGGGCTGGGAAGCCCAAGCCCATTTGTCAAATTATCCATTATTCTTCATCAAATTTTGGGGTAAGTTTCTTCCTGAACCCCTACGTTTTTCTCCTGCACCTCCACAATGTTATGCAAAGACAAACATATCCCTAATATTTTCTAAAAACCCTAAAATGCACACAACACCCATACTCTACTCTTTCTTCTTTCTTTACACACAGACAAACTACATTGCTCTCTCAACGGTTGCGCTACTCTATCTCTTGGCACAGAAGGACGTTTCTCTTTATGGTGATTTGTGGTGTCTCCGACAACTTGGTGGTGGTTTAGTGGTTTCTCTTGATGGTTTTCTGCTTTGAGAAGAAGGTAAGTATTTTTTGTTTGGTTTACAGATCTATAGTTCCATTTTTATTATGAATTTCCGTTTTCACAGTACATATGTTGTGATTTCATACCGTTAGGTTTATGGAACAAAAAATCTGAACTTTTTTTTTGTCTTCGAGAATATTGAATCCGCAAAACTCCTAGATTGGTGCATCCATAAATCTTTGGAATCGATGAGTCCAATAATCTTCCAAATTTTTATGAATCCGTAATGTGTTTATGGGTTTCATAATCCATAATGCAAAAAATGCATGTGCCCTTTTCCAAATAAAAGGTCAAGACTAGTTTTGGATATTTAAAAATTTTGGGGTGTAGGAAGAGAAACGTAGGTGTGCATAAAGAAACTCCCGTGGGCTGGGCTGTGAAGCGCAAGCCCATTTGTCAAATTATCCATTATGCTTCATCTAATTTTGGGTTTTAGTGTTCTTTTTTCCCGACTCTCTGATATACTCTTTTTATCGGTTAAAATTATTCAAAACTATAAATTGAAAAGTTATTATTTAAAATAACTACAAATATCGTGCAAACAAATGTTGAGAAAGAAATATTACATTTTTACTTATTAAAATTTATTTTTATTTTAACTTTAGGGAAACACTATTTAT
>Ga0123341_1006130_pt1 | contig 10832 bp, 14 predicted proteins | sample Turbeapinknodule_FD_89959 | JGI IMG/M metagenome (GOLD analysis project Ga0123341, IMG submission 89959) | Root nodule microbial communities of legume samples collected from Mexico - Turtle bean Mexico pink nodule | ecosystem: Host-associated > Plants > Roots > Nodule | place: Mexico: Nepantla...
ACTGCTCTGAAGAATCAATCTGTTTCATGTAAAAACAATCTGTTCTTTTTGCCTCTGGAATACTGAAAAATTGTGTGTTCTTGCGAAAATTTTATAAGCTCAATTCACCCCTCCCCTCTTGAAACCTCTAAGCAATCCACTAAGCAATCAAAACCTTGATTACAAAACCACACACATCAAAGAGGTGATCTAATCCCTCAAGAACACACACCTCCTTTGGCTAACAACACACCACAGATCAGACCACCTTCTAGATCTGCACACACCAGTCTTTACAGAATTACAGAGATCAAAAGAAAAAAGGAATGTTCACACTTGATACAATAAAAAGATTGAATTAAAAAAAAAACACGGCAATCATATTCCACTATTTTCAAAGAATCCAAAGCTTGAAGCAATCTTGAAAAATGATTTGAGAGGTACAATCTGATTTCATAACAACTAGGAGTGTATAATAGATTATTTATACTCCAATAAGTTGTTAAAAACATTTAATGCAAGAGTCAAATCAGTTTTGAATCATTTAAGATAGTTTTAACAAGCTTAACAGATTTTGTTAAGGATTTTAAAAAAAAATCAATCGGTTGATTTCTCGAAACAACCGGTTGAATTTGTTTGACAGCAAAGTCAAACAAAGTTAAGCTTTTCAAATCCTTTTAAAAAACTACTAAGTGTAAAACAACCGATTGAAACAATAAAACAATTAGTTGTTTTTCCACTTCTTTAGAAAACACTCTTTTTTCAAAAGATCTTGATTAAAAAAAGTTCGGATCATAACAAAGAGTGGATTTACAAATTCAAACTATCCAGAACACACACACACAAGCAACACCCAGGCCTTCAAGCAATCCTGATAGATTTGGAGACATCAAATCCTATATTCAACAATCTCCCCCTATTTGATAAAACAAATCCTTGGTTTGCTTGTGTTGATTTGTTTGAATTTGAAAGTACTTGCAAAACAGACAGAATGCTTGTACTAGAGAGCAATCATATCCAGGTTCCTCTTGTACCACTGAACCAATTTTCACAATGTGATTTCATAAAGAGAACCAGCAAAATCAGTGTTAAAAACCAGTGTGAATGAGGTGCACAATCAGAGTTTTCTGTAGTAGCATACTAAACAGATTTAAACCATATATATCAACATATAAACCACATGCAAACCAGATAATATTCTCCCCCTATTTGTCTTCACAAATAGAATAAAATAAGGGATTAAAAACAGAATTAAGTAAGATTTTTAGAATCAAGAATACCCAATTCATTTCTTATAAAGAAAAACTTGTCCTTAGGCAGTGGCTAGGTGAATATATCAACATGTTGTCTTCCAATTTCAATAAACTGCACTTCACAATCCCCATTGCTCACATGATCTCTTATAAAGTAGTGGTGAATCTCAATGTGCTTTGTCCTAGAATGTTGAATCTGATTTCTGGTAAGATTTATAGCACTTGTGTTATCACAAAGCAAAGGCACCTTGTTGATCTTCAACCCAAAGTCCTCTAGTTGCTATTTGATCAAGAGAATTTGAGCATAACAGCTTCCAACAACTATGTATTAAGCTTCAGCAGTGGAAAGAGCCACACAAGCTTGCTTCTTGTTATGCCAAGATATGAGACTTGAACCAAGAAGACGACAAGTCCCATTTGTGCCTTTTCTATCTAACTTACACCATGCAAAATCATAATCAGAATAGCCAACTAAGTGTATAGGAAAGTGAGAGGGATACCATAAACCAACAATGATTGTGCCCTTGAGATACTTTAGAATTCATTTTCCAGCTTTGAAGTGAGATTCTTTTGGATTGGATTGAAATCTAGCACACAAACAAACTGCAAACATGATGTCTGGCCTGCTAGCAGTGAGATAAACCAAACCAATCAATCCTCTAAATTTTGTTTGATCTACTGTTGTTCCAGCCAAGTCAGCATTCATATAACAACTTGTAGACATTGGTGTGGATGCCTTTTTGCAGATTTCCATTTCAAACTTTTTGAGAATCTCTTTACAATACTTGGTTTGGCTAAGAAAGAAGTCATCCTTTGATTGCTTGACCTGCAACCCTAAGAAGAACAATAACTCTCCCATCATAGACATTTCGAACTCCCCTTGCATTGTTGCCACAAATTCTTCACATAAACTATCATTAGTAGCACCAAATATAATGTCATAAACATAAATTTGAACTAAAATGATAGCAGTCTTGGAGCTTGTTTGAGTCCATTCAAAGCCTTTTTCAGCTTTAGGAACCAGAGTCCACACTTCATTTGTGATGAATTGATTCAGCTCTTCCTGCATATCAACAATCCATTTCATCCTTGAATGCTTCACCTACAGATTTGGGTTCAATGTGAGACACAAATGCCATATGTTTGCAGTAATTAGAGATAGATGTTCTAGTAGAAACTCCCTTGTAAATCTGTCCAATAATATTTTCCACAAAAAGATCTCTATGAATTCTCCATTCTTTTGGAAGATCACCCTGTTCAGAAATTCAATCAATTGATTCGCAGATTCAATCAGTTGTTTTTCTGAACAGGCTTCCAACTTTTCAATAGAGATGTTTTGTTCATCCTTCTCTGCAAAATTCTTCCTGGATTTTTGTTCTACATGATTAGACTCATAAAAAACAATGTGAGGAGACACTTCAACAATCATAAGCCTATTGTTATACACCCTATATGCTTGGCTAGTTAATGAATAACCAAGAAATATACCATTATCCGCTTTTTCATCAAACTTGCCAAGGTTTTCCTTACCATTATTCAAGATGTAACACTTGCAGCCAAACTCTTTTAGATGACCAATGTTGGGTTTTCTCCCATTAAACAGTTCATAAGGGGTTTTCTTCAAAATTGGTCTAATTAGGACTCGATTCATCACATAACAAGTTGTGCTTACAGCATCAGCCCAAAAATATTTTGGTAAAAAGGACTCACTTAACATGGTTCTAGCAAGTTCCTCAAGAGATATGTTTTTCCTTTCCACAACCCCATTTTGTTGGGGAGTTCTAGGAGCAGAAAAGTTATGGAAAATGCCAAATTTTTCACAAAAGGAACTGAATTTTTCATTTTGAAATTCCCCTCCATGATCACTACGTATGACACAAATGTTACTGTAGTTTTTTTTTATAATCTCTTGGAAAGCTTTTTGAATGCAAAAAAGGCATCACTCTTGGATTCCAAGAACAATGTCCATGTGAATCTAGAGAAATCATCAACTATAACAAGAGCATAGTAGTTACCACCAAGACTCATGGTTCTTGAAGGACCAAATAAATCCATGTGTAGTCAAGGGGTTTTGAATTAGAAACAACATTTTTCAGATTGAAAGAATGTTTAATTTGCTTCCCCTTTTGACATGCTTCACATATATGGTTTTTCTCAAACTTGAGTTTGGGTAAACCTACCACAAGATCCTTAGAGATCAACTTGTTTAGATGATGCATGTGAATATGTGCTATCCTTCTATGCCATAACCATGATTTCTCATATTTGGTGAGAAAGCAACCAATAGATGCAGAATGTGAGATATCAAAAAGATAAACATTGTTGATTCTTTTACCAATCAACAATACTTCCTATGATTTGGGCAACCGTATCTCACACATGTTGGGCTTAAAGGTTACTTGATACCTTTATCACTCAACTGGCTTATGCTAAGGAGATTGTGCTTAAGTCCTTCCACAAACAACACATCATGAATCAAGAATGAGTTCTTATCACTAAGAATTTTTCCTTTGTTGTCACCATAAGTCACATGACCTTCAGTCTTGAGGAGAAGATTTACAAATTTGGTTTTATCTCCTGACATATGCTTCGAACAACCACTATCCAGGTACCACATGTGCTAATTTTCCATCAAGGATCCCTGCAAGAGATAAGATCAAGTAGCAAGGTTTGGTCCCTAACAAATTTGGGTCCACTCGCATTAAGTGGATCATTAGAAGCCTTAGAATCCTTAGGAATCCACTTCATAACACCATTAGGAACAATTTTTTTTATAATTTTACAGAATCTAACAGAATGACCCTTTTTCATACAGTAGAAGCATGAAAGAACCGGTTGTTTCGACTTTTCAATCGATTATTTTTACCTGATGGTTGAATAAGGCTTTGAAACACCACTTTTATTGCTTTATGGATTAAAACCCATTCCAAATTTTCCAAAAACACAATTTTGATATGCCAGAACAATCTCAAAGTTTGATTTTCCTTTTGAAAGCTTATCCACAATTTTCACAAGATAGTGAACCTTCTTTTCAAAAGATTCACAATTTTCACAAACCCTTGAGTCACATTTGCAAGAAAAGTTTTTGTAAATCAATTCCAGATTTTCAAAATCATTTTTCAAGTTTCCTAACTCTTCTTCCAATGCTTTGACTCTATTTTCCAGCCAATTATTCAAACCTTTCAATCGTTTATTTGAAAGGGCCAGCTTGTTAGCTTCTTGATGAGTTTCTTTAAAAGCATTGAGAAGTTGGTTGTAGTTTTCAAAATTAATTGAAGTGCTGGAACTTACACTGCTTGATTAGGATTCATCCTTTGTCATAAAACACAGATTGGCTTTTTCATCTTCCTTTGATGATGATCTTAAGGATGAATCATCACTATATGCTCTTCTTGATTTGCTTTTCTTCTCATACTTCTTGTGAGCCTTTTTCTCTTTGCTCTTTTTATTGGGGCAATCAACTTTAATATGTCTTTATTCAACACATCCAAAGCAGGTATATTTGTTAGAATTAAAATCATTAAGTTTCTTGTTATTATACATGTTGGAAGATTGATTCTTGTTGCTATTTTTTCTTTAGGAATTTGCTGAATTTCCTGGTCAACAAGCTTAGAGTTTCTCCTTCACTGTCATCACTTGAGTCTTGACAGTTTTTGTGTCCAGCTGCCTTCAAGGCAATGTTCCTCACATGCTTATCCAACCTGTTCATCTCTAACTCATGTTCATCTCTAACTTTCTTAAACATTCAACCTGATAATCTCTAACTCTTATTCTCTGAGCTTTCCAAACAGTGAGACAGTGGTCATAGAGGTTAAATCCTTAGACTCAGAGATGGCAGTGAGCTTGGGCTGCCAAAATCTGTCTAGGCACTTGAGGATTTTGATGTGGCTGACAATATGAGTAAACCTCTTTTGTACCTCAACAATTGTCTCCCCTTTCTGCATCCTAAACATCTCATATTCTTGGATGAGAGCATGCTTCGTAGCAATCTTCACATAATTTGTTCCTTCATGAGTGACTTCAAGAGTATCCCACGTTTCCTTTGCTGATTCACATTGAGACACCCTGAAAAACTCATCAGAACTTAAAGTAGATGTAATAATATTCTTTGCAATACAATCGTATTGAGCTTTTTTGCTTTCATGCTCAGTCCATTAGGACCAAGGTTTTTCATAAATCACTTTATCATTTTCAAGCATAAGAACAAATGGACTATTTTTAATTGCATCCCAAAATCCTTTATCAATTGATTCTACAAAGATTTTCATTCTTACCTTCCAAAAATGGTAATTTACACCACAAAACAGAGGTGGACTATTAATAGAAGCACCTTCCTCAAAAGGTAGTTTATCAGCCATGAAAATAGATTTTTGGATCAAAACTTGAATGACTTTCAAGAACCTAGCTCTTAATGCCAATTGTTAGAATTGTAGGCCTTAAACAAGAGGGGGGTGAATAGTTTATAAACATTTTTTCGCAAATATTGAAGGCAGAGTGAGGTTCAATGAAGAATCAATGAACAAGAAACCAAATCAGCCAACAAATAAACCTGTTTTAAGTTGATCCCAAAAAATCAACCGGTATTTTATGCGAATCAACCAATTGTTTTTATCAGTAGTGAATAAAACAAGCTAAAATAGATTCAAAGTAGATAACAGATAGAAAGATCACACAACAAATTTATACTGGTTCACTCTTAACCAAGAGCTACATCTAGTTCCTAGAAACCTCTAAGCAATCCACTAAGTAATCAAAACCTTGATTACAAACCAGACACACCAAAGAGGTGATCTTGAATCCCTCAAGAACACACACCTCTTTTGGCTAACAACACACCACAGATCGAAACACCTTATAGATCTGCACACACTAGTCTTAACACAATTACAGAGATAAAGAGAGAAAAGGAATGATCACAGCTGATACAATCAAAGATTGAATTAAAAAAAAATACATAGCAATCCTATTCCACTCTTTTAAGAGAATCCAAAGCTTGAAGCAATCTTGAAGAAAAACTGATTTGAAAGGTACAATCTGATTTCATAACAACTAGAAGTGTATAACATATTATTTATACTACAATAAGTTGTTAAAAACATTTAATGCAAGAGCCAAATCAATTTTGAATAATTTAAGACAGTTTCAACAAACTTAACAGATTATGTTAAGGATTTTCAAAAAAATCAATGGGTTGATTTCTCAAAACAACTGGTTGAATTGGTTTGACAGCAAATTCAAACAAAGTTAAGCTTTTCAAATCCTTTTCAAAAAACACGAAGTGTAAAACAATCGATTGAAACGATAAAACAACTGGTTGTTTTCCCACTTCTTTAGGAAACACTCTTTTTTTCAAAAGATATTGATTAAAACAAGTTTGGATCATAACAAAGAATGGATTTACAAATTCAAACTACCCAGAACATACACACACAAGCAACACCCAAGACGTCAAGCAATCCTCATAGATTTGGAGACAGCAGAGCCTATCTTCAACAGTGTTGCTAGTAATTCTTTGAGGAAGGTTAGCAATTTTTTCGTTTCTTTTCTATGTGGCTTCAGGACAAATCATGTCTGAAGTTTATTCATGATTCTTGGGATAATAAGGTTGTTGGGTGTCCTATGTTTATTTTGCAACATAAGTTAAAAGTGTTGAAAATTGAGCTCCGTGACTGGAATAAAAATTCTTTTGGTAATGTTCACAATGTAATTCTTCTTAAACAGGGTCTCCTCCTTGTATTCAACAAACCTTAGAGACTGCTAGTATGTCTAATATTGACGTGCTTCTCTGTCAAGAAAATATCGTTGAGGAGGAGATCAGGCTCTTCATTGTTAATATTTGTTTTGGAAAGAAAGGGATAACATGCTTTGGTTTAAAGATGGGGATATAAATACTGTTTTTTCCATGATGTGGTCAAGAGGAGAAATAATTCTAGAGGGATTCATCGTCTACGGATTGATAATGTGGTTATTGAGGATCCTAAACTCATTGAGGAAAATATTTTGGACTTTTATAAAACTCTTTATGTTGAGTTTATTTCTCATGTTCAGGATACATGGAATATGGAAGATTTTATTGGTACTTATATTCCTGAGTTGGTTTCCTTTAAGGAGAATATGAAGTTGATTAAATGTTCTCATTTTTTGGAAATTAAGAATGTTGTTTTTAACCTTAATGGTAATAATGCTCTTGGTCGTGATGGTTTTGATGATGTTTTCTATCATTCTTGTTGGACAATTATTGGGATAGATGTTTGCAATGTTGTCCAACAGTTTTCTAAACGAAACTGGGTTCTCCCTATAATGAACAATAATGTGGTATCTCTAATTCCTAAGATTTAGGGTGCTAAATCCATGAAAGATTACAGGCCAATTGTTGTTGCTAATTTTAAATTTAAGATTATTTCCAATATTTTGGCCAATTGGCTTGTTCTTGTGGCTGCCAGAATTATTTCTCCTAATCAGTATGGGTTTGCGCAGGGCAGACAAATTCAAAATTGTATTGGTATTGCTTATGAAGTTATTAAATTGCTTTCTAAAAAGCTTCACGGAGGTAATGTGGCTTACAAAGTTGATATTCACAAAGCCTTTGACACTTTGAGTTGGAAGTTTTTAGTATTAGTTTTGTCACGCTTTGGTTTTCACCCCTCGCCTGTCGGTTGGATTAGTACTATTCTCCATTCAACTATGCTTTCTAGCACAAGAAATGGCAGTTTGTTGGGTTTTTTTCCTTGTAGTAGAGGTGTTAGACAAGGTGATCCTTTGTCTCCTCTACTTTTCTGTCTTGTAGAGGAAGTTCTTAGTAGAGGTCTCTCAATCCTTGTGAATGATAAAAAGATACTACATATGTTAGTCCGTAAGGTTTTCTCACTCCCTTTCATATTTTATATGCGAATTACATTTTTGTTTTTTGTAGGGCAGATAATAAGTCTCTTAGAAATTTGAGTCTTTTTCTTAAAACATATGGTGATTTCTCGGGCCAATATGTTAATGATTATAAGAATAGTTTTTTTATCATGGATAATTCTGCAAGATTTGTCACCACAATTCAGCGTATTCTTTCTTGTAGTCATAGGTGTTTGCCTTTCACTTATTTAGGAGTGCCTATCTTTGTTGGTGCTCAAGGGGTCATTTTCTTCAACCTTTGGTTGATGAAGTCAAATTGAAGCTAGCTTCTTGGAAAGGTAAATCTCTTAGCATGATGGGTCGGGTTAAGTTGGTCAATACGGTGATTACAAGTCTTCTTACTTGTAGTTTTAATTTGTATAAGTGGCCTATTTCTCTTCTTAAGCAAGTTGAGCAGTGGTGTCAAAATTTTATCTGGACTAGTGATATTCTGATAAAAGGTATAACTACTGTTAATTGGGCTACAATTTGTTCTCCCCTTGAGAATAGAGGTTTGAAGATTATTAACCTTGACCATGAAAATAATGCATATCTTCTTAAGCTTGCTTGGAACTTTGCTTATAGTAACATGCCTTGGTCTTTGCTCTTGAAAGCCAGGGTTCTTAAATCAAAATACGAGTTTCGAATGGTTTATAGATTTTCATCTCTTTGGCCTAAAGTTAAGCAGTTTTATTCTACTATACTTGATTATACTTCTTGGACTGTTGGTACAGGTTCTTTTATTAATTTATGGAATGATAAATGATGTGTTACTACTTCTTTAACAAATATTGCAGGATTATCTAATGGTGCTAGCATTCTGGATACAGTCTCTCAGTTTTAGACAGGTGGTGATTGGAATATTCCACTGTCTTTACAACAGATGCCTCATCTTTTTAGTCATATCATGGTTAGGGCGAAACAGGATATTCCTAATTGGATTCTAGATGAGTATGGTCGTTTCACTCTTAAATCGGCTAGGACATTATATATTCCTCCTTCCAAAACTTTTGTCCTTTAGAAAGTTTTTCATGGGCGGCTTACTACAGATCAACATATTCAAAATAAAGGTCTGCATATTTGTTCTATGTGTACGCTTTATGAAAAGCACGAAGAATTTATTCAACATTTATTTTTTGAATGTTATAATGTTTTGCGTATTTGGAGTTCGGTTCGGCAGATTTTTCCTACTTTTCAATTCTCCAATAAGGATGATCTTCTCTCTTTTATTAAAAGTCATGGTAGTCCTTTGGTTAAATTGATTAAGCTTGCTGGGATAACTTTTTCTATTTGGATGATATGGCGTATGTGGAATTATATTCGTTTTCAGGATAAGATTGAGGTTTCTAGGACTATTTTGGTTATTAAAGATTTCTGGAATTATGCTCAGGTCGTCCAATTGCTTCAACCAGGATATCGTGACCACTTTTTCTACAACTTCTCAAGAGATAGCTTTAAAGAATGTTACCCCACATGTACTGTCTCGTTCGGGGTATCGAAAGCTTGAACAATCACTGATGGTGGAAAATGAGCAATCTATACAAGGGATTGCGTTTGAGAATATGGAAACAGAAGTCATGTAAAAGGGAAAAGGGCCTGAATTAAAAAGTCGGGTGCACCAAGTTTGAGCAATCAGGGGTTATCATAGAAAAATTGTAAGTTATTTTTAGCTTTTTTCATTTATTTTAAAGCATCAAATATATTAAAAACTTATATGATTTTTGTCTCTTGCAGGATTCCTTGAGCTCCCAAGGTAATTTTGTTCCTGAAGGTCGTCACGATATTCTAGTTGAAGAAATTGGACGACCTGAGTATTGTGGTCGAGTTCGTGCAGCTGGACAAGGGGTTGAAATTAAACTATATTTTGAAGTTTCACAACGACACTCATCCTTCTCCCCCTAAGAGACCAAAGCATAAATGATGAGTAAGATATGTGAAGAATTAATGGAGGAGATGAGAAAGGAGACTGATCGGATGCGGCTAGAGTTGCGACAAGAGTTTCTATCGCAACAAGTTTGCGCTTAGCCGATTAAACCCCTTGTTAGTTCCGCTCCCAAGAGCAAAAAGGGGAGTTGTGCGGCTCCTACAACATCAGGGGAGGATATCATTGGCCAGACGAAGCAATGTGAGCTACTGGTAGAGGGCGACATGCTTCCTCAGGTGGTGGCTGATAGCTATCGTTTTGCTGTCAAATTAATATGATTCTAGCGTAGACTTGTCTAACACTAGAGAGATGATAGTGTAATTGTGGTCAGATGACCCCAAGTCGTCTCCCAACAAATCCAATAGTGATTCCGTTAACCGAATTCAAAATCTATCTACAAGCAATGAAAAGTTAGTAATAACAATAATAATAAAAAGGGGGTTAACATAGTTATGTAGAAAATATAGAAGAGATTGAAATAGAAAATAAAAAGTGGTTGATCCCCAAGTTCTTCCACCATTGAATTCTTCACATGTTCTCTAAAGATTAATCTTTTCTCAATCCTCCAACAGAGCTAAATCAGATTGAACATGCACCAATCTGATTCAACTGAAACTCACCAGTAAAACATGCGTCTACTAGTTTAATCAATACCAACTTTGTTCCATGCGTATACTCCATGAGAATGCTTATCTCCTCTCTCTTGAATCATGCGCCCAAGAAATTAATTAGAACAATGCGAACTAACTAAGAAACCAAAGTTTAAGATAAGGAAGACTCTCAATCATGCGTTC
>Ga0123341_1006133_pt1 | contig 10829 bp, 10 predicted proteins | sample Turbeapinknodule_FD_89959 | JGI IMG/M metagenome (GOLD analysis project Ga0123341, IMG submission 89959) | Root nodule microbial communities of legume samples collected from Mexico - Turtle bean Mexico pink nodule | ecosystem: Host-associated > Plants > Roots > Nodule | place: Mexico: Nepantla...
GTATTATTTTCAATTCCGAATTTTTTTATCTAGAATGGGATTTTGATTTTTTTTCTAGATTTTTATATCAGAACACAAAAATCTCTTCCGAATCTATTTTTCCATAATGCATTATTTTCAATTCCAAATTTCCATTTCAGAAATAAAGAATATTTTTGGAATTTCAAAAATAAAGGATATTTTTGAAATTTTTGAAATGATATTGGGTGCAGGGAGCATTTGCCAAGGCTTGGTTGAGCAGCCCAAACACAAAATATCCTCTACCCGGCCTTATAGAACAGTATATATGTGTCTGCACCCATAAATATGAATTTTTTTACTTCTACAATCGAAAAGTCATATTGACTTTCAAATGATACAATCTAAAATTTATTTTTAGTTTTTGAATTAGATAATTCATAAATCATTTAAAAATATTATATTATACAAAATTCATTTTTACTTCTGAATTATACAATTTTAATAACAATGAAGAAAATGGTGGGATAAGGGGAGAGTTGGAAAGAAGAAGGTCATGGCTTATGAGTTGTATAATTAGAAAGTGTTCTCGAACGGGGTTAGGGCTGGAGAACAATTGTTGTAGCTTCCACCTTCGATCGGTCTATGATTCTCCGAGCTCTTAGTTACACCTTATCTTCTCTCGACCATCTGGCGCCACAGGCTGGGAGGTTACCTGCAGAAGACACTCCAACGCTCAAGTCAGTCGGGATGTAAGCACTCGGGTGTCAGAGTATTATAGATAATGACGTACCTTTCTCTTTGGAATATGCGCTATTTATATTACCTTAATGGATCTTCGTTGACTTATGAATTAACCATGTTTAGGGTTGTGTTAAGCAAACCATAACCATGTATTAACCATGTTGACTTGATCAACCCCTACTTATTGCCAAAGATCGGTTGGTCACGTGTCATCCGGTGACATTTACAGAAGGTGGCAGGTTGAATAGTTTAGTTTCCCACTGAACCAGTCGTCCCAATACATGAAGTTATTTTTTATTTATGAATTATACAATAAAAAATCATCTTTTATTTATTTATTACAGGTAAGTATTTTTTGTTTATGAACTGTATGGCCTTTCATGGATTGCACAATTCAAAAATTATTTTGGTATGTAAATTACATAATTCAAAAATCATTTTAACTTCTAAACTACTTTCAAAATACATAATTACAAATTATTTTTTATTTCCAGATTTCACAATCCGTAAATCATTTTTGTTTTAGAATAAAGTAAAAATATTCAGAAATTAGAAAGTTTCATGCGAAGAAGGCAAGTACAGAGCTGCATGAAGAAATGCCCTGTAGAAGCCAACGACTGGTCGAGGAGGCCATGCCACAAATTGATCCTGATATTCTTTATTAATTATTGTTTACGTACATAAATATAAATATAACTAACAAATAGATCAACAATCACATCAGTTTTCTTATTTTGTCAAAAAAATCTATAATATAGCCTGTCATCTTTGTGATATCTCGTGAACTTGCAAGTCAGACTAGTTGAATCTTAACATGAATCGACTGTGATTCAGCTTAATTATCAACTGTATAATTATATTTCGTTGAGAAAGGAAATTAGTCTTATCATTAATAAACTAATTACTATATCTAGAAAAAAAAAGGGAATATATTTCAAAAGAAAACAAGAAAGAAAAAAAACAGAATTAAATGCAGCATTAACTTGAAGCTTTTCTTTCATCCAAAATATTCTATCAAGAATAACTGCTACATTATAAAAACAAGAATAACCAACTGAAAAGGTGAACACAAACATATTCTGTAATTGATCACTAACAACATGATTGCAATTTACAAATCCTGATTGATGAACTTTATTGAAGCAAGCACAAAATGGCAAAAAGATCCTACCTAACAACATTTATTGCGGAGAAAAACCAAGCTGTGTAACAGCCAAAATTTGATACAGAAATGACAGGAAGGCTTATTTTGTGTTCAGAAACTCGAAGAAAATGATACACCGAAAGATTCTTGCCAAAGATGTTTCAGATAAAAAACAATTAATAACCCAAACATTAGTTTAGTCTATCCCCGGAGTTACCACACAGTAACAACAGAGAGTTGTGCTCAGTTGCCCATCCACCAGTCCTGTCAACACGAAGCAACATCACATGTATCCTCCTTGACTGAGTAAATGGAAATCATTCACCTTTTCCATTTTGGTTGGCAGCAACATAATTACGGATAATTTCCATGGCCAACTGATGAGCACTTTTGTTTTGAAGCTTTGCCAATCCATCCATGGCGTCGTATGTCTCCTTGTCAGTAAAAAGCTTGAGATTGTGGCGTGATGGTGCAACCACCGGACCTTCCCATTTCTCAACATGTTCCTTAAGCTTATCAAATCCCTGGAAACAGAAAATGGAGTGACTTAGGCCAAACTTACCAATCACTTTAACGACCATAATAATCATTTTAAAGATTAACACAAGAGTTAGTACAGATCACATGCAAATAAAAAAATATACCATCAAAAACTCACCAGTCTGTTTGTGAAGTCGCCAAATGATTCTTTAGATTGACGCCTTTGCTTCCAATAATAAAATAAAGGCTCCAAAACATTTTCAAGGTCGTGAAGCTTCACCTTGTCCATGAAACTTCGAGCTAATGATGTTTGTTTATGGTTCCCTCCAAGCCAAATCTGCAAGAGAAAAGAAAAGTGAGCATGGTACTCTTTTGAATTTTTCTATCAATTGTAAGTGGATTGAACTGCTGATCAACAAACCTGGTAACTATTTGGGCCATCACCAACTAAGCCAAGTTCAGCCATGTATGGTCTAGCGCAGCCATTAGGGCAGCCAGTTATCCTTACAACTACAGACTCACTATACCTCAGACCAACCTGAATTGCAGACAGCAAAGGTTTAAGTATGCATATTAGTGATCTCCATCAAATAAATATTGCCGTATATATCTGCAGCGATACCTTATCGAAAACGGCCCGAATCCGCTTAAGAATGTTAGGTATCCCACGTTCAGCTTCAGTAATTGCCAGTGGACACAATGGGAAAGCAGGGCATGCCATTGCTGTTAAGTTGAGGGGATCTACAAATCTAGGTTGCTGTTCACAGCAAAACAGGTCATTATAGTCTTATTAATGAAGATTTCAATATACTGAAAATATAAATTCAAAAAATAAAGAGAGATGAGATTAAAAAGAGTAAATAATGAGAAGGAAAATAGAGGAGTCGAATAACATTGAGCATGATGCCAAGCAAGTGTAGTTTGGAAGAAATTAACCAAAATACGTAAGGGAAATTTCAATCACCAGTTCATCATACATGTCAAGCATCAATCAGAAGTGCATTGAAAAGGAAAAAAATTATCAACTTTCCACAGTGTTGTACATGAAAAAAAAGATCCATAACAATGGCGACATCTAATCAGATCTACAAACTCCTAAAAGTTACAATTGTTATCTGTGATATGATATGCGTGTTTCCTTGTGTTTCGGGAAACACAAGGAAAATACTAAGTAAATTATGATTTCTAAATGAAACTCCAAAATGTAAGGCTTTTGAGCAATGCCAAGAGTCAGCAGGGACAAAAATCAATTAAAAATACTTTTATTAACTAAAAGTGTTCAACACAGAAAACAATTACAAAGTAATCTGTAAACATTAAGCTGTAAGCATCTCACCAGCAGACCAGCCTGGGCTAGAGTAGTTGTAATGGGACGCTTCCACGAAGCACGAACATCAGTCAAGATGATGTTCTGATTCGGAGTGATTCTTACATTCAAATTATACTTCTCAATAACCTCCCTCAATGTCTTTTTCATCTTTCCACCAATTCGACCATTATCAACATGAAGCCCATAAAATAATTTGCCATCACCCTGGATAATGAAATACAACAAATGAGCCCATATATAGCATAAGGAAGTGGAACTTTATTTTGGCATAACACCAAAGAATGAACCAACAATAGAAAGCTTAACAACATACAAAGGACATATCTCTGCCGCCATCTCAGTCACACAGCAAGAATACACACACATATATATATGAAGTTGAACGAGATAAATAAAATCTACAAGGCACCAAAATTATGAGAATTTACAATAATCTTCCTTTACCCAATCTTCCAGATATTTTGTAGGTTTCTATGTTTGCTTATCACACCTTTCCAGACATATCAGAACTGGAACAATTACACACATCACAGGCAATAAAGCAAGTACAAGATACAACTCAGCTGTTAAATCCACAAATATACATTAAACATGTGAATCCTATCCACTAACTTTCACCATTCCAAATGTATATCACTATCACTGACATGCATCAATGAAAAATATTATGGACTACAAAAGCAGGCATAGAGACATTGCTTTTATCCACTCGTCTACAGAACCAACCTGTTCATGCCAGCCAAGATAACTTTTAAATTCCCATTCCGGCAATACACGGAAAGGTTCAAATTTCTTGCCATAATACTGCTCAACCACACTTCTAAACTTTTCAATCCCCCAAGAGCTGATCAAATATTTCATTCTACTATACTTGCGGTCATCTCTTCTCCCATTTTCTCGTTGTGTGACAACAATTGCTTTCACTGCATACAGAATATCCTCCTTTGGTACATAACCTAATGGCTCGGCCAAGCGAGGAAAAGTGGTTTCTACCCTATGGGTTCTTCCCATTCCTCCACCAACCTGCAAGAATAATTAAAAAACCCCAGTCAGAACAATGGTAGAAAAAAACCACTCAACTGTTATCCACACCCATCTTACATATATGTTGTACCCTTGAGGCTCCCCGGCTTCATCGGTGACAACAACAACGCCAATATCATTTGTGAGAATATCCACCGAGTTATCAGTTGGCACAGTAACAGCAATTTTGAATTTCCTCGGCAAGAACTGAGTACCATAGATGGGCTCCGGTGAATCTGGGAAATTTGTACCATGAGAATTGTCATTTCGTGCCTGAACTACTTCAGGCGGTTCTGATGACAAAATCTTTTCCCCGTCCACCCAAATATCATAGTAGAAACCAGACTGAGGAGACAGGAGCGCAGCAATGTTTTCCGCAGTCTCCTGAGCCAAAAGATAATCCTTTCTCACGAGGGGAGCAGCAGGAGCAAGCACATTCCTGTTCAGGTCACCGCACGCACCAAGAGTTGAGCCCATGTTCCTAATAATAGTACCCATCACTGTTTTAAGATCCTTCTTGACAACACCATGGAGCTGAAAAGTTTGTCTGGTGGTGAGCCGAAGCGTCCCGATCCCAAACTGGTCAGCAAGATCATCCATGGTCAAGTAAAGCTGGTTCGAAACCTTCCCAGAGGGGTTCTTGGTCCGTATCATGAAAGAGTAGCTTCGGGAGCCACGCTCTTCTCTATTGTACTGCTGATAGCTTCCATGAAACTTGATCAACTGAGTCGCAGCCTCGCTTATATTAGGCGCATCCGTCAGCATGTCCTCGTTCAGAGGATATCGTATGAAATTGCTCTGTTCTTTGAATATTTCGACTTTGCTGCGCTTTACAGTGGCAGTTTCAGTCTGCACAGGCTACAAAGAAATCACAGCCGCAACAAAAACCATCAAATTAGGATTACCTCATTCTTTCGAAAATCATAATGCACGTTAAATAAATCGAACACAGAAGCTGAAACCGAGCATTGAAGAGATTAATAATGAAGAATGAATTGAAGTGGAGAAATGGAGAAAGAAGAAAACCGTGGAAACAGAACGTGTGATGAAGAGAGGACGTGTGGATGTAGGAAGCGGGAGGACATTGCGCGTGAGAGAAGAGACGGCGGCGGACCTCAGGCCATGGAAGGTCGGGATCTGAAGCTTGGAGTCCTTGAGCGCCGCCGAGGTGGTGGCTGCACCGAACGACGTCGTCATGAGGTGGTGGAAGGAGGAAGCAAAACGGAAAATTGAAAGCTGATGATTGCGATTATGATGAGGAATAAGGGTTTTGTGCAGTGCTGAGTGAAAACAAAGCAGTGCGATTGGGTGGTAGTGGTAGTAGTAGTAGTGAATGAGAAAGTGGGTTTTGTTTCTCTGCTCACGTGCCTACCACGAGCACGCTTTCAAAGATACTTATATTCGCTCTGGGGAGAGTGCGTGCCACGCGCACGCAACCCTCTTATATTCTTTTTTCTGATTTTTCTTTTCGAGTAACACTCTGAGCTGGGGCGGTGTAGAGCACTCGCTGGGGGGCACTGCAGGAAGCGCGTGGAAAATTACAGAACCGAAAAGTTAGTGTTTTTTGGGGCTAGCAAGAGCCAGGAATGAACCTGGACGGAATCTACACATCCATGGAACTTCTTAACCATAATCAAATTCAATTTGTGTTTTTCATTGAAAGAAGAAAGTTACTAATTATCATTAGTAATACTTGTTAACCATAATCAAATTCAAATTGTGTTTTTCATTGAAAGAAGAAAGTTACTAATTATCATTAGTATTTAATTAAGAGAAGTCTTAATTGATGTCTCTGCACTAATGATTTCCCAAAGAGAGATTCCACAATATTTATTATTCACGATTTTTTTTAAATGGAAATTGAATTGTGAAAATTTGAAAAAATTTATGGTTTATAAATTTGAGCAAAGGTATGGGGTTTTTTTAATTGGAAATTTAATTTAAAAAACCATAGTCCGAAAACTCTAGACTCAAAGGTAAAATATATAAACCATGCTCACAAAACATAAATCATAAAATATATAATTAAATGATATCCTCTAACCCTAGTTCTAAAGTTTAAATCATAAACATAAAACAAAACACCATGAACCTAACCGTAAACTCCAACCATAAATTATTTAAGACATTATGAAATAAGTTTTTTAAACTTTTTTAATATGTGATAAAAATAATTCAAAAATTGTATAATATTACTTAATTTCTATTTAGAACTATTTTACTGATTTGTACAATTTTGTAAGATTTTTTTAGACAGATTATTTAATATTTTGTTTATTAAGTGATAATATGCGTTAAGGTTGAGTTTGTATGTGTGATTGATGTGTTGTGTGTGTATTTGTTTAAATGTGTAAAAAAAAAATAGTAAAAAAAACCATTCAAGTGTGATATTAAGTAAAGCAACCAACATGTAAAGTTAATTTTAACAAACGTAATTGTATTAACATAATGAGAAACAAATTATCTATAAGATGATGTGTTATATTCGGAATTTTTTTTTTCTTAATGTCGTCTTTGTGGGTCTTATTGGGTAAATGGAATAGGAATCCGGAGAGGTGGCTAGTTTCATCAATCTTTTTTTTTTCCTCAGTCGGAATATTGAACTCGTATAAAGGAATGTGAACCTATAACAATGCATGGAAGAAACTTGACGAAATGCGGAGGATGGTGTGACTTGTCACTCTTGGAGTACCAGATATATGTGATGGATTCGGAGAAAAAATGTTTACTTAGGATGAAAAAGTTATGTAAGTTGACGAAACTTATTAGTACAAAAAAGCTCGTCATATATTAAGGGTGTACTCCATAAATTAAAACATTTAGACTTCGTTTGTTTCTGGGCAAAGAAAATAAAACATTTACTATCCACAAAGAAAACTTGATTAAACGAATCATTCCACATTATTATGTATCTCTCATCATATTGTGGTTAATAGGTTAATATTTATATATTCTTCAAAGCATATCATCCTTTTAAATCTGATTGAGGTTGTATGGATCGACCAAAACATCTTGTCGATACCCAAACTATCACATCACCGATACCTAAACCCTAAACTCTAAATCTTAAATTCGATAACTACAGAGTTACACTTACATAAGACACATAAGTTGGAATGATTTCATAAGTGATATACAACAATTACCAAGAAAACCAAATAAGATTATTAATTTTTTGAATTATTTATAAAGATTTAATCTTAATTTTTTGAATTATTTATAAAGATTGAGATTGTCAAAGCATGAATAAAGAATCTATTTCAGTTGCAACTAATCAAGGGTATTATTGCGGAGTTCACTAACTGTAATCATACTTGTGTTTGTTTTATGGAATGTCTAACTAACATCACACACGAAGAACTTTTATAATGTCATAATTAATACCAATTTTTTTTAACAATAAATTTACATTAATAAAATAAAAGGTTAGTGTTTTTTTGGGCTGGCATATGCAGGGATGAACCTGGACGGAATCTATATCAATGGAATTTGTTTAACCATAATCAAATCCAAATCCAATTTGTGTTTTTCATTGAAAGAAAGAAGTTACTAATTATCATTAGTAATTAATTAATAGAACTCTTAATTGATGTCTCTGCATTAATGATTTGGTAGAGCATTCAGTTTATTCCATTTTTATTATTCACGGATTAAAAAAAACGTAAAATAGACAGTTTTTTTTTTTATAAACAAACCACAATTAGAAAAAAAATAATTAAAAGAGACATTTTTTTTAATATTTAAGGATGGAGCTAGTAAAAAAATAGGGAAATAATGTAAACATTCTCTTATGCTTTGTAAAACTACTGTCGTAACTAGAAAATCATTTATTTGTTTGTGTAATGAGATTTTAATATACTATTATTAAAATAAGATTACAAATATTCGAGAAAATCACAAACTATTTTTATAAAATTAAATAAGTTGCGCAAATAAATTTTGCACGTATTTTGTAAGAGTGTTGAAAAATATATCAAGATTTGCTAAAGTGACTTTTTTTTTAATATTTTTTCCCCACTTTTACGATTTACATTATTTTGTGATTAACAAGAGTTTCATAAAAAAATTGGCAAAAAGTTAAATAAAAATGGGAGTGTGAGAGAATAAGAGGTGCAGGAAGGAGTAGAATGAGATATTTAATATCAACAACAACAAACAAGAGAAGCGAACGAACAAAGTAAAAAAGGGGTACAAATAACACTTTCCTTTTATGGGTTGTTGTTGAATATATCAACTCAATCCAAACCCAAAAGGGAATTTCTTCCTTCACCCCTACATTTTTCTTCCTGCACCCCCAAAATTTTACAAATTCCAAAACTGACTCCCACAATTACGGGATCTGGGAGTGTGCTATGGATTCATCAATCCAGAAGTGAATTATGTTGCATTCCAGAGGGGGTGTTCTGGAAGCAAAATTTGTATAAATTATTGATTTCCGGATTGCTGAATCTAGAAACCTAATTTTTATTACGGATTGATGAATCTATAATGATTTTTTTCAATTATGGATTTCTGAATCCGGAATGTACATTTTAAATTATGGATGGCGGATCCGGAATGGTTTTTTCAATTATGGATATTTTGCAGTTTTTTATTTTTGATTAACATTATCATTCATGTACTACCGGAAGCATCAACCTGAGAGATTACCGGATGCGTTAATCCAAAAATTTACCCAAAAAAAACAACATACAGTTTATATATGGACAGTTTTGTCTTTGCGCAACTTGTGGAGGTACAGGAAGAAAAATATAGGGGTGCAGGAAGAAACTCCTACCCCACGGTTTAATTCTGCACCTCCATAAATCCAAAATATGCATTAAAAAAAAATTAAAAATAAGTTTTACCGTTAAAAATGATGAACATATTCTTATATTTATACAGTTTCATTAAAAAGTAACACTTTGTTTATTTTCTCTCCATATGTTAACTTGTTAACATACTTTCATCAATGGAGTCAAAAGCGACATTGTTGGTTCTCACCTTCTCCAATCGTCTCTCCAATCCGTAATTTCTCTAAACCCTAGTTATCTCTCTTTATTGCAATTTCTCCTTTTGATGCTTCTGCGTTCTGCTCAAACTTCACTTCTGAACCGCTTCTTCCAATTCCACATGCTTACCTATTTCCCCTTTTTAATTAGGGTTTCATTTCAAAATTTCAAAACAGAAAACCTTTTCCGAAAGTAGTATAATTTTTTTTATCGATTCATGCAAATTCAAATGTTTGGTGTTTTGCTACTCTATTCAGTGTACGTTTTTTGTTGTGTTTGTGATTTTCAGACACGGAGGATGGATGAAGCGATGAAGAGGCAGTGTAAAGCTAACTTGTATGGAACTGCTTTTCCACCGAAGGAGGAGCTTGACAGGCAAATACTGTCTAGGTACCGCATTTGGATTCGATTAATATTTATCTGTTGTGTATTGCAGTGTAGTTTCTTGGAATTGTTCAATATTTAAAGCGTTTCAGTGATGATTTGATGCGAGGCTCTGGTTGTGTCGGTGGTTGCTAGTTAATGAATGTCTTGAATTTCAGGCACAGATCATATGCATCTCCGTATATGGGGCATGGGACAATGAGTTTTATTGTTTTCTAAAATTTTGCGTCTTTGTGAATATAAAAAGAACTAAGAACATGTGAATGGGATTGTGATTAGTGATTAATTAACATCACATCACCTTGTTGATTAGCTTATATGGTTGGTTAGGTGGGCAGAACCTTGACTCATGATAGATCTTGTGTTTGGAATGAAAAGTGTCTCTATTAAGGGCAAAATGCATTAGAATTTGATGGAGTGCCAATGTTCCTTGTAGGTTCCCGCGGCCTCCTGGACCAATTTCATCTTCAATGCTGGGTTTGGAGGCTGTTACAGGAAGCATTGATCGCTTCGGTTTTGAGGATTGTCTGAATGGTAATAAGCTTTGCCTTTCTTTTTTGTGTTTATTAGCCTGCTTTGTAACATTAGATTTCTGCATAAGTAGTGGTTCCTATGATATATTGAAATTATGGTTCATTAACACAAATTCTTATACTTGTTATTGCTAAAAGTTGTGGTTGTTGTGATTCATTTTCTGAATTAAAATGAAATATTATCGTATTATGCTTTGTAACATTAGATTTCTGCATAAGTAGTGGTTCCTATGATATATTGA
>Ga0123341_1006134_pt1 | contig 10828 bp, 7 predicted proteins | sample Turbeapinknodule_FD_89959 | JGI IMG/M metagenome (GOLD analysis project Ga0123341, IMG submission 89959) | Root nodule microbial communities of legume samples collected from Mexico - Turtle bean Mexico pink nodule | ecosystem: Host-associated > Plants > Roots > Nodule | place: Mexico: Nepantla...
TAAAATAACTTTTTGTAAATTAAAATTAACTTATGTATAATTTAAAAATATTTTAAAAAAAATTATATTAAAGAATTTTTATAAATTAATTTTAAATTATAAAGATGTTTTGATATAAGTTTGTTCAAACAAATCTAAATAGATATATTTATGGAAGGTAAATAAAGTTTAAGAGGCTGTAATTATTTAAACAATAAAATCGTCAAAAATATCATAAAAGATTAATTTTGAAAGTAATGTTAAAAATTAAAATTTTAAATCTAAATTTATTTTTAATCGGCAATAAATGTTTACATTTTTTTATTTTATCTTCCACTCAAATAAATATAAATAAATAAATTTTTTATTGTTTTAATTTATTTAAATAATAAATGTTTTATTCTATTTTATTTATACTCCACTTATTTTGTTGGAAAATTTAATTAAGAGATGAAATTTCACTTGTTTATTATCAAAAAGGGTGTTTTTAATTAAGTAAATAGGTAACTTATTCAAGTTGTGTTAGTTTGAAACTTTATTAAAGTCGTGTAAACTTAAGACGACTTAGCTAAAATGAAGTGAAGTTGTGTGATCTAGAAACAATTTCAATGTTTATGGTGAAGTTGTATGGAACAATATGACTTTTCTTAGTGCGATAAATTTATTTTAGCAGATTAAGTGAAGTTATACTAAGTCATGATGATTTTTGTTATTGAAGGTTAATAATAAAGTCATGTGAAGCCTAAGTTTTTTCTACTCTAAATGTTATTTTAATTTGTTACATAAGTAAAAGATGAGTTTGGGTTCAACTTTAATCTATTAAGTTTAACTTTTTTTACTTTAAAAATTATCTTAATTCATTAGAGTACGATAGGTTTAGAGTATTTCTTAGAATATGAATTAATTAACTTGTAATTGGTTTACTATTATGGACTTATCATTGATCTATAGTCATATTTAGTATGTAGTATGTTGTAGAATTTTTTTGAGTTACATCTAATTATGTAATTGATAAAATATAATAATAACATTATTGGAGATTTGAGTGGAGCAAAAAATATGTAATATAAAGATGGATAAATTTGAAATGACATCATTTAAGGAAAATAGCAAAACTTTAAGCCATAATTAACAAAACATATCTCAAGACTTATATATGAGAAGACTTTATTATCATAAAAAAATAATTAAAAAAACACAAACTGCCTCAATAAGAAATCAATTTGAGAATAAGAAAAGGCTTGTAATTCAATCATCATCTCTCAAATGGATTTGTGATGTCATTGTCCATAACATGTCTTTTCTTCACTCTAAATGGATTGTCAATATTGGATCATCAATATTGGATCAGTAGAAGGAGTGACTTTCGGCTAGCCTAGTTGAAAAAGAGTTGGGTTCATGATAGATTTTACTTCAAATTTTGTTGTGATTTTCATTCTTTTATGTATGAAGGAATCCTTTTTGGCTTATGAGAAATAATCTTACTACTACATTACAACAATAAAAGGCTCACGAACATGAGAGGCAAAGTATTGATAAGGAAAGAACATATATATTTGTCTTTAAAAAAAAAGATGGAAGATTTGTTCACTTTGTTTTCAGAACTGATTGACGTGATATTTACTTATTTATGGATATTATTGTTAAAAAGTGGGTTTAAGTTCCCACAAAATTAACTTTTATAGGAAGGTTTGTCTTTACTTATATATTGTAATTTAGTCTTATTTCTAGTCAACATGTATTTTCAACATACCCCTACGTGGGACTACATATTTATAGGTGGTCTAATAATGACGCGATAGCAGGTTACACAATAAGTTCAAAATGTCTTCCTAGGATAAACTATGATACCATGTCATTAAATTCTCTGCTGATAAAAAAAAATCATATCACTAAAGTGGGTTTAAGTCTACATCATTGCAAGATTGACTTGTAAAATGAAGTTTACTCGCATTTATATAATGCAATTTGACTTTATCTCTAATTGACATTGAATTTTCAACAATAGTTATATTATCATGCATTAATGTGTAAACTTCGTTATGCGGTAATATTAATTTTAGTCATAAAAGTTTTATGCTTTTTAATTCTTTTCTTTAATATTTGTTTTTCTTTATTATATTTTTTTAGTATGATTTATCATTTTTCAATGATTGTATTAATACAAGAGTACAATACGTACATAAAAAAATATGTTGCTTAACAATAACACAACAATAAACAAAAACATAAGATTGAAGAAATTACTTTTATTAATACCAAATGGTCTATACATAGAGTCTACTCACAATACCGTGTGTGTCGTTTGAGCTCTTAAAGCCTTTATATAGTCCTTAGACTAAGGAGTAATAGAAAATCGTTCAAAACAATAAAATCGCTAAGATAGTTACAACAAACACGTACTAGATGATCTCACCCATCTTAACACTACTAAATTGTTCCTAGTAGACGTTTTTCTTCTCCTTTGCATTAAACAATCTAACCAAACCGTCTGACTAAGCTCTTCAACAGATAGTTTGTTGTATATGATTTAGAATCGATCTTCACAATTTTTCACCTTGAGTCCAAATCATTGAAGAGCATCCAACTTCAACTTTCTTTCTCGTTAAACGAAAAATTAACTAGATCCAGACAATATCTAAACCTTAATCTTGGCAAAGACTTCATAAGCACTTATGAGACTATCTTCTTGATCATGACCTTCCCAAACTCAATAATGTCTCTCATCAAGTGCAGTTTGATGTCTATGTGCTTTGTCCTCTCGTGGTATTGCTTGATTTCTTCCTCTGCTCTCCCCTAGTCCCAATTTTCTTCTTTTACAAAAACAACATCTTTACTGATAATAATGTTCTTTGAGATTGGATCATATAACCTACATACCTTGGACTCATCACTAACTCTTAGGAAGAGACATTTTCTACTCTTATAGTCTAGCTTAGTCCTCCTTTGATCCAAAAAAATGGACTCCGCCATAGGGTTCTCACCATTCCAAGCCTCTTTTAGAGTCTTGTTTTCAACTGCTATTGTTGGACATTCGATTCTAAATATGCACACAACATTTTACAGCCTCAAGCAAAAACAAACTTTAGGGACTTGCTTCACATTTAACATGGAGAAAAACATTCATAATTGTCTTGTTTATTTTTTGTTTCAGCCACTCTGTTTTGCTGAGGAGTATAAGATGCAGTCAAATGTTTACTGATGTTGTGTGATTGACAAAACTCTTCAAACCCCAATTTGTCCTTAAACAAGCTATGTATGCACCTATCTCTTTTTCAACACCAGCCTTGAACTTTTTAAATGTACACACACTTTTGACTTCTCATGTAAGAAATATACCTAAGTTTTACAAGTTAAATCATCGATAAAACTTGGCTAAATGTACCTCTGTTGGGTTAGTTTCCTGAGTTACTTTCAACACATGCTTCTCCTCTTGGTATCCCTATATGCTTTGTTCATGTACAAATAGACTCCCATGCAACTAATCAATGCATAAAGTACTTAAATCATTGGACTCCTCTATTTTCCGAACAACATAATTGAACTAGGTCGTCAATGATATAAGTATCTTACTAACCATTGTACTTTTGCTCCATTGTCTTACCATTTGACTTCATCTTACTCACTAGCGTCAAGGTTCGTGCCAAGAAGTTGTAAACTTTTTCACCTTCTTTCATAGTAAGCAACTCAAACTCTCATGAAGTTGTGCTCTTCTTTTTCTTGTGGATCCTTGATACTTTTGTCCAGTGTCGATGCATGAACTCCATCGTCCACCACAAATGTTTTTAAAATTATAAATATAAATGAAGTACTATAAATGTACTCTTTATTTCGTATTTTGATTGAAAATTATTAAAAAAACAAAACAGTATAGGACTTCTCTCTTATTTAATAACTCTTAAATTTTAGTTTTCTATAAAATTTAATTGATAAAAAAGAGTGTATTAAAAATTTGTGATATAAAATATTTTTTAACAATTTATTAAATTAAATTTAATCTATACTAAATTATATGAGCTAATTAATGTGTTAATATAATTTCTTAAACACGCTACAACCATGGGTCCCATAAAACTGAATTGATGAGAACAATATTCCTCTATTGATGATACCCCGACCAAGAAAAAATATTAGAAGTTGGCAACTATTGTCAGCTTCTTAACAATATCTTTCTCCTAATGAATAAACAGTTTATGATGTCCAAAAACTAACTAGTAGCAGACAAAAACTTCTAACACTACCTATACCTAAGGTAATAATGGTCTTGCTCAACAATTTTAGATCAAGATATGTTGTCTAGGTAAACAGTATATCCCACCAGTTAGCACGTTTGTCTGTATTGAACTGTTATGTGCATCTGTTGTAACCTTCATAAGAGGAATGTACAAATGCCTGAATTCAAGTTAATTTTGCTTCTTCACTTTGGCCTTCTGTCCTTGGAGTTGCGCAATCCACAGTTATTCCTGTATTCGAAGGAAAATTGCACCTCATATAACAAGAATTGTGCTCAAACTCACAATAATGCAAGTGCTTAAATGTGGTATGCTGTAAACAAAACTATAAAACACTATGAGTGAACAACACAGTGCTGCAACATTGTGGTAATCAAGATTTCTCACTATTAGTAACAAAGTTAAGTGCTCTAAAGATAGTAGCATCATATTGTTTTTAAACTGACTAAATTTCTAACAATTTCTTTTAATAGAATTTCTTACAATTTAATATATTAGAAATCGAGTCCTAATTATTTGATTTAAAAATTATATTGTAATCAACTGCGTGTTCACATATACTCAGTATATATAACAAAGGAAAATTTACTCCAGATTTTCTAGTTTTCAGCATTACAAGAGTTCATTTAACATTACGAAGACATCTATCTGATGCAATATATCTTATCTCTAATCATGATTGCTTTTAAGTTTTTAAACAGAAATAATTGAAACAAAACAAAGGGTTAATCGTTCATGCGGCTTTCAAGTGCATACATGATGACTTCTTTTAAGTAAGAGGTAAGAAACATCACCATTATCTCCCTATCCCATTTATAAAATTAAATCAATTATCCCAAAGCATATTGGGCCAGAGGTTCTTTTTTTTCTTGGGAGGGGAGATAGAAGCAGCTTCTCAATTGAATTATTTAGGTTTAACTCAAACTCACATGAAAATGCTGTCATATGTGAGATGAAAAGGAAATGTCATTTCACTCAAAGACATGCAAAAGACAAAATATGTAAAGCCAGATGTTTTTTTCTTTCTTTTCTATAGTGGGAGGGGGATAGAAGCAACTTATCAATTGAATTATTTAGATTTAACTCAAACTTTCATGAAAATGTTGGCATATGTGAAATGGAAAAAGGTGATACTATTTTATGCAAAGACATGCAAAAGACGAAAAAGGTCAAGCCAAAGAATCTCCACTAACTGCTCTCCATAGTTCCATACCTTGATTTGGCGGAGAAACAGAACTTTCCGCTGCTGCAGGTTCCAGGATATTAGCATCACAGTTTGGTGCATCACTCGTTTGTCTTGAAATTTCACAATTGAAAAATGGCACATTTATTTGATCACCAATTTGAATTTCACCTTTGGAACTTGTCACATCATTGGATCCATCATTTTCCAAGCTCTCAATTAAGGATTTTGGTGCGTCATTTTTCTCACCACTGTCCTTTTTCTCATCACTGTTTAGATTCAAGGAACTAGCTTCTGGTTCCGGGTCGACAGAAACCTGAAGGATATTCATGGATGTGTAAGTAAGAAAGAAACCTTACCAAAGACTCACGTTACATTCCAGGGATACTCCTTATTAGTTAGGTATCCATTTGGGAACATTAGAAACCATCTAGGACTCCATAACTCAACCTTAGAATTAGATTCATGCACATTAACTGGCGGGTGACTTTTCATTCACATACACCACTAGAGCCAGGGAAATAGTCTCCCTGTGTGGAAACTCTAAGAATGTTTATTTTGTGAGATCACTATCTTGAATTGAACATAATTTAACACACGGCAAGAAAGGAAAAAATTTAGTGTTGGTACAAATATCCCACCAAGGTATTAAATAAATTAGATCATGACCAACTATATCTCAGGTAAGGTTACATAGAAAAGGATTTCAGGATTCAACCCATAACACATAGGAAAAAAAATCAATATTTAGTGGCAATCCAGAGCTTTTCTTGCATGCAGACAGAGCCTGTGTGGGTATACACCACTTACAACCATGTGCAAGTCCTATTAATTTTATGGGCATAGTGCCTACATGCACAACACTTATGGACAAACCAGGCACTGGACACTGAAAATTTTATTCAGCAATTGAAAAATCTCAAATTCTCATAAACTTCACCCTGCAAACAGAATCTAAAACCGTTTATAAGATCACATTTATAATCAACTTCGTTCCAATAACAAAACTCAACTGAAACTATCAATTTTAAATTTTTAATTATTCCCTGTTGGTGCCTCTACATAAAATTTTAGAGCCACTAATCTGGCCCACATATAGAATTCAATTCAACAGAAGTAAAATAAAAAAACTACTTGACCTTAAAGGACTCAGCAGCAGTTGTCGGGATACTTGATACAGCAATAGTATCTGCTTCATTATGGCGTTCAAGAAATTCTAAACTCTCTGTCCGTAATTCCTGTTGATCTTCCCTTTTGTCTTGCCTGAGCACTGTAGAAGTTGTTACATTGTTTGATTGCATAAGAATATCATCTGAAGCAGCAACAGTTTCAATTTCACTAGCAGTCCTTTTCCTGTTGAGAACCAAGCACTATGTTAAAACCAATTTTTCCAAAAGGGAGATTCATTGTAGTGAAAATTTGTAAAGAGAAAGACATACCTATTGGAAGTATTAGCAACTGAACTAAGAATGTTTGGCTTATTTGAAAACAGAATTCCACGAAGATGCTTTCCATCAATAACAGTTTCAATAGTATATCCTGTTGAGTTTTTTTCCGTAACTTTGGCATGAAACACTCTCTGTCCCAGATGCATGGGTTGCCTTACTGGGGTATTTAGTTTACCTGTAAACATGATGCTCGATACTTAGATTCGCACTTTGAATGGAAATAACTAAACACCATTTTCCATTCTTTTAATCCAGGCCCATAACGAAACACCATTTTCCATCTTTTAGAACTTATAAAACTTTACAAAATATCAGCTTGCCACAACTAAGGTACATGTCTCAGAATAAACACACAAAGTAGTCGGAGAATCTAACTATATTTTGAGTGCAGCCAAGAAGACCAATCCTCACTACCTTAACATTATCCACACAAAATGGTAGAAGACCAAGAAAATACATTAACAAGAGAGCACGCAATATAAGCTGTGATATACATTGGACAGACTTCCAAAATCCAATGTACCAAGAATGACAGGAAAACATATCACTTCAAGGAAAAACAAGACTTTGTTATATTCCTCAGAACGTTCATATATAAGCAAATTCTCACTTAGTTGGCTATAGTTCAAGATTTTCATGGGATGGTTACCATCAGCATTAACTCCATATCCACACAGAATTGGGTTTTGGACAAGATTGAGATTCTGCCCTTGACATTTCAGCTTCAATTGCTTCCTTAAGGAAAGCTTATCTAGTCTGGGATCTCTTTCCCGTGCAATCCCTAAAAATTCAGAAATATATTAGAAACACGATTCTGTGACATACTTCTTAATCTGCAGAAATTTTACAATCAAAATTTTCCTCAGTATATACAGGAAAAAGTTTACTCTTAGCTCAACCTGTGTATAGGTAATACATATCATCCAGGGCCTCCAGATTTCTATTACAACCTCCCAAGAGCACAAGAACACCACTCATATGTGGATCTAAACAGTCACCAGCAACAGAAAATCTAGCAGAAGGACCATTAGGTGTAGTTGCCACCTTCGTCCACACACCAGTCTCTGTTTTCAGTCAGAAATGAAAAATTATATAGGGCACAAATTTAAAGCATGAACAAACAATAAATATTTACTATGCACACTAGTACAATTAAAAAGTTTGACCTCCTGTTTCAGTGTTTATCAGACTTAGAGACAAATATCGATATTAGACATACCAATGTCAAGCATATACAAGTCGTTGTATAGGCTTTGAGCTTCCGTAAAGCCCCCAAACACAAACAAGTATTTGCCGAAAGAAACTGTACAATGACCAGCTCGAGGTGGCAATGATTGGCTAGACGTACACACTTTGCTCCAGATAAGAGTATCTGCATTTACAGAAGATTCTAGTAAATTCTACTCCGATAAATATCACCTTTCTTGCACAAATATTCAATAAGTGCACCAAAAGTATAATGCTTATATAAAAGGATACAACAATTACCAGTATCTAGGACATGAACATCAGACAGATAATAATCTTGTTCATCTTCACCACCTGCCACAATAAGTTTGTTTTTCCAAGATGAGCAAGTGTGGCTATCTCGAGGAGATGGTGGAGTGCCTGATGTTATAGCACGCATCCACATATATGTTTCTACAAGTGAAAAGATGAAAAGGAATCATTAGTATATTTGTCATCTTATCCATTAATGAAAAACTGCAAAGTACTAATGCAAATGGAATTATACAGAACAGAGTAAATAGTAGAACAACCAAACAGTGCAGCCTTCCTTGCATTTCATTCACAACTGAAATTATAATGAACCTCTAGAATCAAGACAAAAAGCATAACTATTCCATTTCCACCAATGTACTAGAATATAATAATTACGATAAGAAATCTTTAACAATTTTGTCACACTATATCAACATATGTGACTGTGTGAGGTCTCATGAATTTTAAGGGTAAAAATTGAAAAGTGAATTAGTTAGATAAATAAATGGTAGTCTGCGATAAAGAAAAGTCACCTGTATTCAATATGTAAAGGTCATTGTAGTACACATCATCAGTATTATTTGAATATCTCCCACAACCACCAAACACAAATAGTCGTTTGCCAATAACTGCAGAAGCATGACCCTCCCGTGCATCTGGTGCTTCCCCTCTCACAGTTGGAAAAATCCATGTATGTGAAGCTAAGATAGTTTAACAATAGTGAGTGTCATGAAGTGAAACAGTTACTGTACACCACAGGGTGTACATAAGTAGATCATCACTATGGTGTAAAAATTAGTCTAATAACATTCCCTTTCCACATTAAAAATACCAGAATAATGACTCACCAGTGTCTAGAATGTGCAAATCATTCAGCAGCCTGGTCCCATCTGTACCCCCAAACACAAAAAGATTATCGCCAACAACCGAGCAACTATGGCTGTCCCTAGGAGAAGGTGGGGTCCCTTTAACAGCTGGTTCACTCCAAATCCGCCTCACTGCAAATCACCAACATGAGCCATAAAATAGCTGCAGATAACAGAATAAATGGATAGAAACACTTCAAAAATAACGCAAACACCACGAAGCACAAAACAAAACTACTACACCATCAAACAGTAAACAAGTTACCAAAATCTATTTTCCCAAACCTTCTAGGTTATGTTGTACCTTTATTACGGTGTACAGCAGAAAAAAAAAAGATCTCATTACCACCTCGTCAAAACAAAATATAATTAAAATATATAACAAATAAATAATAAACAATGCACTCAACCTAAAAGGTATAGGATGCCCCAATAAAGAATGCATTCGATCATAAGATTCAAGAACAACAGGGACCCCACCCATAACAGAAATTAAAAGATGAAAACATGAAAAAATATAATGTAACCATGCTTAGTGAACAGTACCAAGCACAAAATGACAATGCAAGCAAAGTTAAGAAGAAAAATCAATCTTTATAACTAAAAACGATATCAAGATTTAAAGAAACAAAAACAATAATACTCAGACACAATAAAAGAGAAAGATTGTGGAATTTACGAGTGTCGAAGACGTGAACTTGGTTGGTCTGACAGTTAAATTTGCCGTAACCACCGAAGAGATAAAGAAGTCTGCCATCTCTAACCGCGTTACACGTGTGGCCCCACCTCTTCCCTGGTCCTTCTCCTCCTGTAACCTTTACCTTTTCCCACCTCATTTTCCCCCTCTTCTTCAAAAATGGTTAAACAAAACAAAACGCACTACCCCACTAAAAAAGAATCAAGCTTTTTCTCTTCAATTTTTAATCTTCCCTAACCTGAGAGACAGGAGAAAGTGTGTGAATATTAAAGAATACAGAAAGAGATTTTGGGATTTGTGATTATTTTTTGTTCATGCAAAACAAAAATAAATAAATAAATAAAATGTGTATCACTGATATCACTGTCACAAGACAAAAATTGAAAAAAAAAAATGTATATAGCATAACAAGGTGAGTGAAGATGGGTTAAAGAATACAAACCAGGAAGGGGTAAAGACTGAATACTGATAACAGTTCTCCAGAATCTGATCAGTGAGAGAGGATTAAAGAAGACATTGGAATTTTAATTTTGATATTATTTTCTTCAATGTTATTTTTCTTTCAAGGTTAAATATTTGTTAATTGGAAATTATACTTCTTATTATTCTATAATTTTGTTCTGTTCTGCTTTACATGGTTTGACCAAGTGTGTGTACTGATTCATTTAATTTATTATTACAAGATTGCATTTATTAAGCCTTAAATTTTTTGTAAAATATTTTTTCCAAATTTATTTTATATTTGTAATGGTGAGATATTGGATAGTAACTCTAGACTGTTGAGAGTTTTTCATTGTATAATAAATAAATGAATTAATTGAATTGTTTCTTTACATAATAAATAAATAGATTCATTGTATATATATATAATAATAGTAATAATAAATAATTTTACCGTTTCTTTTCAAAGAAAATTTAGTAATTCTTTTACACAATAGAAA
>Ga0123341_1006136_pt1 | contig 10828 bp, 5 predicted proteins | sample Turbeapinknodule_FD_89959 | JGI IMG/M metagenome (GOLD analysis project Ga0123341, IMG submission 89959) | Root nodule microbial communities of legume samples collected from Mexico - Turtle bean Mexico pink nodule | ecosystem: Host-associated > Plants > Roots > Nodule | place: Mexico: Nepantla...
AGTGTAAACAATCGGTTGTTTCGACAAAACAATCGGTTGTTTCAACTTAGTTTGAAAAACATTTTGCTTTGTTAAAATTGAGATGCTAATTGCTTTGAGATTTAATCTAAGTGTTGATTACAATATTGAACTACCCCAGAACAAGACTAAAACAGCACAGCAGCATCAAGCACAGCAGAGGCTTCATCATCCATATTCCAACTCTAGTTGACTCCATAACATGTCTATGAAATATCTCTATCTTGTTATTGGAATCATATCAAGTTTTGACACGCTTTGGTTTTCACCACTCGTTTGTCGGTTGGATTAGTACAATTCTCCGTTCAACTATGCTTTCTATCAGAATAAATGGTAGTTTGGTGGGTTTTTTTCCTTGTAGTAGATGTGTCAGATAAGGTGATCCTTTGTCTCGTTTACATTTTTGTCTTGTAAAGGAAGTTCTTAGTAAACGTATCTCTAAGCTTATGAATGATAAGAAACGTATCTCAACTATTTTCTTGGAATCAGGAGTTCACTGTGATTGGGGCAAACTCATTTGGTCTTCATCTATTCCGTCTTCCAAAACTCTAGTACTTTGGAAAGTTTTTCATGGGCGGCTTCCTACAGATCAACATATTCAGAATAAAGGTTTGAATACATGTTCTATGTTTACGCTTTGTGAAAAACACGAGGAATCTATTCAACATTTATTTTTTGCATGTTCTAATGCTTTGCATATTTGGAGTTGGGTTCGACATATTTTTCTTACTTCTCATTTCTCTAATAAGGATTATTTTCTTTCTTTTATTAAGAGTGATAGTAGTCCTTTGGTTAAATTGATTAAGTTTGTTGTGATAACTTTTTCTCTTTGGATGATATGGCGTATGAGGAATTATGCTAGATTTTAGGATAAAATCGATGTTTCTATGGCTATTTAGGTAATTAAAGATTAAACTTCTCTAGTGAGAAATTCGTCTAAAGCTTCAAGGAAGAATGATATGTTGGATTTCAACGTGATTAAGTTGTTTGATATTAATACTCGTACTGGTAAAGTTCTTTGTCCTCTTCCTGTTAGAAGGGAGTTCCCTTCACCAAGCTGGGTTAAAATTAACACTGATAAGGCTGCTAGGGGATATCCTGGCCTTGCTACTTGTGGAGGTATTTCTCGTGGGAGTTTATTAGTGCTTTCTTTGCATTTCTTGAAGTTCAGACAATTATGGTTGTTGAGTTTTATGGAGTTATACATGCTATGGAGGAAGCTCAAAAGATGGGGCTTAAATATTTGGCTTGAATATGATTTTGCCTTGGTTTGTGTTGCGTTTACTGCTAGGACTAATGTTTCATGGATGCTTCGTAATCGATGGAATACTTGTCTTAATTACTGTGGGGAAATCAGGTTTAGGATTACTCATATTTTTCGTGAAGGAAATGCGTGTGTTGATAAGTTGACTAATTTAGGATTTATTCATAGAGAATCATTTCATTGGTATAATAGGTTTCCATCTAGTCCGTTCTCGGAATTCTTTATGAATAGGTATAGTCTACCTATATCGTTTTTGTTAACATATGGGTTTTGGTCTAGTCCCCCCTTATTTTTTTTTGTATTTTCTTTATTTTATTCTTTTTAATAATACTTTTTTCATGTGATGACAGATGATTGTTATTACTTGAGGTGACAGCCTAGCTGAGATATCAAGTTGCATAGTGATGTCTAACATTAAAGCTTTTATAAAAAAATAAAATAAAAAATTAGTGGGCAATTATCCATATGTAATGTTAAATTTTTCTATGGATACAAATTTGTGGGTAGTAATTCATATGTAATGTTGAAATTGCCCACAGATACAAGTATGTGTTAATAATTTGTGGGTAAGTTGAATTTACCTACAGATACAAATTTATGGGTAATTCTGAATTAATTTACGAATACAAATTTTTGGGTAATAATCCGTGGGTAATACTGAATTTACCTTAGGATACAAATTTGTAGGTAAATCTGATTTTTTTGTAGTGGATAGAATATGAACTCTCGGTTGTTTGAAGTGGAATGAGAGGAGTAATTTCTAGAGGAGAAGGTCAATCAACTCTTCTAGGAGGGATGCTAGGGTTTAGCCTAATTAGGTGACTATCCTAATGAAGACTTAAGAATATGTAGAGGCCACATTTTGTTATCAATTTCTTACTAATTAAAAAGTGAATTTTACAATACATTAAGAGTCATATTTATAACATTCTTGTCTAGTCATTTGGAGGAGAAAAGAATAGGGGAATTCAATTTTGAATCCCTTGTAAAGTGGATCAGGTGCCACTTGTTCACTCATGCTTTTCATATTTGAACATGTGCTAAAAAAACTTCTTATGCGCCTTCCCCTCTCTAAAATCGACTTAGGATTTCTCTTGGGTCATAGTGAGCCCAATTGAAACCCTAGTTAGGTTATTTAAACTCTAATCTAACCCTAGTCTACTTAAAGTCCAATTACAAGCCCAAAATCGTACATTACTTAGCCTGAAAAGTTAAGCTTAGTCACATAAATGGCTAATGAACTTTAGGTCTCAATCTGACACTATAATCTTAGGTATGTCATGAAGTTTAACCACTTTCCTAAGGAAGAGTTTTGTTATATTGCTTGCATCATCCACATTGTAGCAGGATATAAAATGTGCCATTTTGCTAATTTTGTTCACCATTACAATGATGGAGTCAAATTCCTTCTAGGTTTTAGGAAGAGCAAGGATAAATTGCATACTAATATCTTCACTAGGAACACAAGGAATTTGTAAAGGAGTGTAGAGTCCATGAGGCATTGTCTTAGACTTGGCTTGTAAACGTGAAATGCATCTATGATAGTGTCTTTGGACATCTTTTCTCATGTGGGGCCAAAAGAATTTCTCTTTAAGCAGAATTTGAGTTTTTATCAACTTTAAAGTGCCCCATGAGACCCTCCTTTATGTGTTTCCTTTACAAGGGGTTTTTGCTGTGATCCTTGGGTATATAAATCTTTCCTTCAAGTACATAGAAACCCCAATGTTGGCAACTAACAAAGGTATACATTTTAGTATTTTTTGACATTTATTAATTAAAAATATACTTAATCATATTTTTGGTTTTATTGTATATATTTAAATTATCGTTGAAAAAATAATATATATATATATATATATTATAAAAAATACAAATTTAAAATATAAAAAATATATGATATAAATAAGTCCACGTAATGAGTATATTGGGATCTTCTCTACTTTCTTGGACTTTCTTGGCGGTTTAGAATTCCTTATACGTTGAGATCATGGGAGTCACTTTCACGATTGAGTATCACTATAAGAAAATCATTAAATATAAACTAATTTTAGAGACCAAAATATTAGTTACTATATTGACTAAATTAGATATCATTTTATAAACTAAAAATTATTGGATTAAAAAGTAGTTTTTATTATTAATAAAAATTTATAAAATAGTTTCTAAATGGGTATCTAACATTAGCTACCAAGATTCTAACTACTAAGTACTTTAGATTCTAAATTAGTCTCTATTAGTCTTTTAAAGACTAATTTAGAATATAGATTATTAGTAGTTAAAACCTTGGTAGCTAACTTAGACATCAATTTAGAAACTACTTTATAAATTTTTATTAATAATAGAAACCATTTTAGATATCCATAATGTTTTAGTTTCTAAAATATTATCTTACTTAATGAATATAATGATTAATTAATTTTTGTCTTTAAAATTGATTGTTATTTAATATTTTTCGTTATGCTAGTTTTAGAAGAGTTTGGCTTGAAACCGATTCTTCTTTGTTTTCTCAAGTTTTTTCTATTCAGTATGGTGACTTGGTCTATTAAGCTAGTTGGCATAAATGATCTTTGAAGACAAGAAGTTTAAAGTTCTCACATCTTCAAGGAAGGAAATCATTGTGGTGATGAGTTGGCTACCTTTGGGATTGATAATAGGATGATTTTTTTATGGTATTCTGGTTTACCATCTTACATTAGTTTAATTTTTTTTTTCATAATAGATATAAACTTTTTTTTTTTTTTAATAATATATTATTGTGAAAACAAATGATTGGTAAGTATTAGTGTGTCAATCTAATTGAGATGAGAATATTTACATAAATGTCTATATATATATATATGAAACCAAGAGTTACATATATGAAAGGATATCATGAAATCACTTACTTGTACGTAGATAAAAAGTTATACATTTAATCAAAATACTAATTTTGAACGACATATATTAAGGATGACAATGCAAGTTGACTCGTCCCGCATTTGGTTCACAAAATGCAGGTTGGGTTGGCTTGCTCCGCATAGAATATGCGGGTTGATTTTACTAGGTCGTCCCGCACAAGAAATACAATTTTTAAATTAATAAAAAATAATTCTTTAAATAATTTTTTTTGAATAAATTTAATTATTTTTTTATTTAGATGAATTAGATAAATGATCTCAACAATATTATTCTCACGACACGAGCGTAATAATAGGTGAGTAAAATTTTTGGAATGTGAAATATGAGGTTGCATAAAGAAAATATGGTAATACAAAAAAAATTTATAGATTTTTAATTAATGAGATCATGTGGGCCAGCCCGCCCCACCCCATACTTAATCCATGTAAACTTGGAGTTTCGCGAGACAAACCTAAATAAACCAATGAATTAAAATAGCCAATCTGTCATGAGTTTTTACACCCACTTTGTCATCCTAACATATATGGAAAGAGGGACAAAAAGCAATTTAAAACATAATCTAGAAATCTTGGAGAGAGAATTAATGATAGTTTTGAACTTCAGAAAAAAAAAAGAAAAAATCTGCATCGAATTCATGCAAGCATTAAATTTTCTACATAAGTAGACACCCAAGTGTTACGTCATTTTATTATGCGTGCTTCATTGCTTTCAGTAAACATTCTTTATATAAACAATACTACTATATTTGTATAATTGGTAATTTAATGTCCAACACTAATTAACTAGTAGAAGTGAATTATTATAATCTGAGATAAACTTTACTGTTATAAAGACCCTACTTGAAATCTTGGAGTCATTCTCTCTATATAGTAATTTATATAGAAATTATCATAAGTACAGAAAATTGACAAAAATACGACAGACATGTTTATTGGTAATTATTTTATTATTAACATATTTGATCGCTAACTTTTTAGAAATAATCAGCCAATTTTATTTTAAAATTTAATTTTGAAAAAACTTTTTTAGAGTTCAACCATATGTTAGTTGGGTCTGTTGGAATTTAGGAGAATTTTGACATCATAAAGAAGTGAAGTGATATAAATTTACAGAAAGTTGGTGGCTCTAAATCACAATTCCATACCTATTTACAGAAAGTGATGTAAATACAATTTTAAAAAAAATTACAATTTATGGAGGTTTCATTTTAAATAGGCAACACATATTTATTTATTTATTTATTACAATTACATGCATGATAGATAAAATAGTCTTTAGACTTCATTCTATTTATTGCATAGCATCTCAGTATACTAGCTTGTGGCATGACCCTTGTGGGTTCATTTCATTGAGACCATTCCACTTTCTGCACCAGCTAGTATATATATATATATATAGGCAAAGGGAGACACATTAGTGATGCATAATTGAAGTGATAGTATATGAGAGAGAGAGAGAGAAGGAAAACCAGATAGCATAGGTCACTCACAGTGAAAGAGTGCATATAAATAGGACCTAAAGGTTTGTGAAAATTGTGAAAGAGATTATCATGGGGAAAGGAAGAGCACCATGCTGTGATAAAACTCAAGTGAAGAGAGGTCCTTGGAACCCTGCAGAAGACCTTAAACTCATAGCCTTCATCCAGAAATATGGCCATGAAAACTGGCGTGCCCTCCCAAAACAAGCTGGTAATTACACCCTTTATTAAATGTGTGTTTTCTATTACAGAATGCTTTGTCTTGGTAATCTTTTAATAAGAACATTAGTTTCAAGTTTCAACCTCTCTTTTGGTGTTTGATCTCATTCACTTTTGTGAACTCTAGAAATTAGAATTTTGTAATATTTTAATAAGGAACACTACTGCATGATCATGGAAATTTTGCAACGGCATTATTGCTTCTATGGTAACCTGCTGTTTGTGATAAATCCAGTTTCTGCATTTGCATTGCTTCATCCACTGTTTGTCCCATTCAACGGCAATTCTCTGCTACCTTCTGTTAATAGGAAAACAAAGTTTGGCAGAAATTGGTGACTTTTGGTTTTCCTCATGTTAGTAAGATCATTTGAAGCATTGGTCTCTTATCACACCTACAATTGTGGGCCCTCCTTCTACCAATAATTTCAATGAAAATATGACACATTTAAATGACTAATTTCTGATTATGCACGTCCACCTACCATTAATTTTGCCCGTCCATCACCATGATTGTTTGCTATAAATGGAAAATTACCATGATTCTTGCACATAAGGGTATTGAATTCCTTCATCACAGAAAAAAAAAACTTATATTTCAAGTACTTAAAAAGAAAGGCACTGCGCTTCAAATTTTATGTTTCCTGCTGTGGATTAATTATGACTAATTTCCTGCATTCCTTAAAGTAGAAAAACTATTGTTTCATGCTGTTCGGGTGTTTTGGTGTCTATAATTATTTCACTTTATTCATTGGTTTCAATTAGTCTAAAATAGGAGAGGCAAGTCAAAAGTGTCATTAAATTAAAAACAGACTAATGAGCAAGAGGAATCACAACCCCAAGAAACTGTAAAAATTCAGAAGGAAATAAACAAGTACTACTGTCTTATATTGTACATATATGCACTATATGTACAATATCAATACAAATATTATTCCATATCATGTAACTTTATTTGTTTGGAAGCAGTTCTGAGTATACAAGAGTATTGGTTTAATTAAAGAATTTGCAATTTTCATGCCTCCTAAAGCATGATGTTAGAGAATTCGAAGTACAAATATTTGATCCTGTTAATACTAGTAGAGATGTTATCAAATTTTTCTTACCCTTATTTTTCGCATTTTATTAAGGACTTCTGAGATGTGGAAAAAGTTGTCGATTGAGATGGATCAATTATCTAAGACCTGATGTGAAGAGAGGCAATTTTACACCAGAGGAAGAGGAAACCATAATAAGGCTACACAAGACCATGGGAAACAAGTATGCCTCTTATGTCTCAAACCAGAAAGATAATTCTTGTAATGGTATTTTTTACTTTTGTTTTCTCATTAGATTATCTAATTATGGTTTCTACACAAACTGGTTTCAGGTGGTCAAAGATTGCATCACGTTTGCCTGGTAGGACAGACAATGAGATCAAGAATGTGTGGAACACCCACTTAAAGAAAAGGTTGGTTCCTAAAAAAAGTTCAGGATCAAGTACAGATGAATCCAAGCCAGAATCAACAATAACTTCCACCTCTTCCTCTTCATCTCAGTCATTTTTCTCAAATGAGAGGCCAAGTTCACCTAAGACCACAACACCTTATAATGAATGTTATGACCAAGCTGATCAATTATCAATGGGAGAAAAAATTGAGCAGGATTCAGAAAAACAAGTGTCCAGTGAACTAATTGCCATGACTGAGGATCCAAAAGAGTCATCAGCTTCATTATCTTGTGAGACAAATATTATAAATTCGAGCCTGAATGCTGCACAAAAACCAGAACAACAATTGGCTTCTCCTTTATCAGTTTCAATGTATTCTGTTGAGACTGATGTTGTAAATTCAGGCCACATAGTAGCACACAAAGCAGAACAACAATTGGCTTCTCCATTATCCTACCTAGGACCTTGTGACGTTGGCCGTATTTTAGAAGAGGTGGATAAACCAAACCACCTGATTGAAATTCCATGGGAACCAGATTATGAGTTTTGGAAGTTGTTAGATGATGATAGCCTTGGATCTTTTCAATCAAACCAAGTCCAATTAGGTGAGTTCCCAGCCAACCAAAACATGATTCTTGAAGAGGGTGTTGAAGATGCTGAGGCCAGGAAGTGGTCCCATGATTTTGAGAATGAGTTTGGAGTAGTAGGTGAGGTAAAGGAGTCAAACAAGGATGATTTCCTACCAAAGAACTATGCAGTTGAGCCACAAATGGACCACCACACTCATGCATTTGATTTCGATGATATGACACGAGCAGAATCCGAATTGGACTTTGATAATATCCAATTATGGCCCTTTTGGCCTCAAAATACTAGTCTCTAGTTTCATACAAACCAGTAGTTGGAAAACAAGTCCATGTAAAAATCATGAAACTGTGATTTACTTAGTAGGTATACTGACTACGATAAATTAATCAAACAGGTTAGGTCTCTTTGATGTATGATTTCATGTATCCCCTCCTAAATCAAGTTACATTGTAGATTGAAGCACAAATATGCAGTATATTGAATAAATTGTAGGTAAACAACAAAAATATCACATACACGATGAAAGTGGGTAGGTGATATTCTCCACTTACTGCCACTAGTATGACATTTTTTCTTCATGTCCCCACAACTTTGAACAATTCAAATAAAACAACCTTGCAAGTATACAAGACTATAACTGTAGCACGCAGGTTAGCCACAAATGTTGTATTTTACCAAGTCAATTTCCCATTGATATCCGACTTTGAGTCAACTTTAAGTACATAACTTTCTCTCAATATTACTTTTTAATTTTCAATTTACAAACTTCTATACTTATTTCAGCTAAATAACTCCATTAATTGAAGTAAAAATTATTAACATTTACTCAAGTTACATTTTTGTTTGAACAAAAATGTGATAAAATGAGAGACACACTAAATATTAACACAATGTTAATCAAGAATTTTGTTAATATGATATAATTTTATCCCAAAAAATTATTAACATAATAATCGTGTCAAGGTGACTATTTCAATCACAACTTATTAATTTTAATAATTTTTTAAAATTTACCTATTTTAATAATTAAGAGATAAAATTATACTAAATTAATACACATTTTAATATTAATTACTTAAGAAATATGAAGTAGTGAGTTGGACACGCACCCTCCATAGTCTCTATGAAATAAATCAAATACAAATATATATATATATATATATATATATATATGCATTAGAAAACTCTATTTTCGAACATTAAATGTAGTTGTAGAAGTCAATACCACTAATTAAACTAGACCAGCCTCACACCATTTAATCCTCGTGCTAGTCTCTAACACTACTGTCATAATAAAAATAGTTAATTTATATTACGTTACAAATATTAAAACTTGAAATAATTTAAAATATTCTAATATTATCCAAAATATAAAATCAAAATGTGATTGAATATCATGGGACTTAAGATAAATAACCAAAGTTCTGTATTTTATATATTAGTCGTGTCCTCTTGTATATCTTATTCTAGGCTACTTATAACGTATCCGATTAATCATTATTTTATAACTAATTACATTTCAAAACTTCAAAAAATTGATTGAATAGAATTTCTTTTTATTAAAGAAAAAGTATTATTAAAAAAATACAAAAACATGGGAACTAGACCAAAACTCATATGTTAACAAAAACGATACATAAGCAGACTATACCTATTAATAAAGAATTATAAGAACAGACTAGATGGTAGCCTATTATACTAATGAAATGATTCTATATGAATAAATCCGAAATTAGTCAACTTATCAGCACACGCATTCCCTACATGAAAAATATGAGTAGCCCTAAACCTGATTTTTACACAGTAATTAAGACAAGTATTCCATCGATTACAAAGCATCCAAACAACATTTGTCCTAACAGTAAACACAACACAAACCAATGCAGAGTCACATTCCAGCCAGACATTAGTAAATCCCAACTTTTGAGTTTTCTCAAAAACATATATAACTTCATAAAATTCAACAACCAAAATAGTCTAAAAAATAATTGGATAGAGCTAATTTACAAAGAATACTTTTATAAAAAAAATGTAGTAATTTGGAATAAAACGTACAAATAAGAAGCAAATGAGAGAAAATTAGAAAAGTAAAAGGAAAAATTGAAAGGCAGCAATTGAAAGGATAAAAAGAAGTGAATTGGTGGTTGTAATGAAGAGGAGGAAGTAATGATTAGGACAAGATCTTACCAAACTAGAGGTAACTAGTGGGTGTGGTCATGATTCGGTGCTTGGTCATTACAGTAAATCTACCAAATGGCAATGGGAGTTGGAATTGAGGTTGAGTATTGTAATGAATGATGAGGTTGAGCAGTGAACTTCAGTGAGTGTACAGTGCAGTTGACGTGCCTTTACAAATCTTAGAAGTAAAGCGTTGATCTGATCAAAGGTTGATTTGATGGAGTCTAAGTATGTGTCGTTGTTGTACCGCATCCACCGACGTTGACTATGCACGAGTCCCTTAATCACACATACATGGGAAATCGTTTACTTACGACGCGGTTGAAGAACCAAATTTAGACTATACTTTTTTAATACATTTTATGTCACAAAACATTCAAGATAAATCAAAGAATAAAGATAATATCATATTACCTTCCAAATGATGTTGTTTAAGAATGGTTTAGTCACTTCTATTTTTTTAAAAGAATTAAAAAGCATAAAGTTATTTTTTAAAATAATAGGTAAACCAAGTAGTAGGATTAAACATTAATAGAGCTAACTTAATCAATTTTAATTCTAAACTAATTATTTTTTAATTTTTTTAATAAGTGAAAATATTTGTGTTATTGTCCAATTAATATCAACCTGTTAATTGAAATAAATATTAAAAATAAATAAGGTTAGTGTTATATGTTAAATATATTTATTTTTAACATTTGTATTTATTTAAATTAATGTTAATTTTTTTATTATTTATATAAATTGACATTCATATAAT
>Ga0123341_1006137_pt1 | contig 10828 bp, 4 predicted proteins | sample Turbeapinknodule_FD_89959 | JGI IMG/M metagenome (GOLD analysis project Ga0123341, IMG submission 89959) | Root nodule microbial communities of legume samples collected from Mexico - Turtle bean Mexico pink nodule | ecosystem: Host-associated > Plants > Roots > Nodule | place: Mexico: Nepantla...
CCCTAGAATTGAAATTTTTAAAAAAATATAAATTAAAATTAATTTATGAATAAGTTGGAAAATATTTTTTAAGGAAGTTAACATGAAAGAATCTGTAAGAAATAATTAATATATACACTAATTTTAGTTTAAAAGCTAGCACAATTTAATATTATTTTTTTCCTAAAACTTTTTGTTTGCAATCCCTTTCGAACTGCTCAAGCCAAATCGCCTGGATGTTGTACCTATATTTGCTACCTATACTATATGGATACGTATCCTTACAGTTTAAAAATAAATAACAGCACGAGGGAGTAGTTCAATCTCACTTTATATATTTTATTTTTATTTGTTTTTCCATTAAAATTAAGTTTAAATAAAAATTTAGTCAATGATTAAAATTAAAACAGTTCAAAAATGAACTATAATGATCTTGGTAAAAATGTAAATAAGTTTAACATATTTAATCAATTCATTATTTATATATTATCAAATATTTTTTATTTTTAGTCGGTGTAAGATCTCCAATACATTTCTCATATTCAGGTTGTTAATTCGTATGTGAGATTATAAAATGAATGTTTTGATCAGTCTAATAAACTATGGTTAAGATATTGTTTAAATCATTCGGATATCATATAACTCAATTTTATAAAATTAATTCAAAATAAAATTTACATCCATTTATATATTATAAAATATTTTTATTTTCAATATCCTAGTTAATTGATCTCAAGAAACATAAGTTTTAATTTTTTTAACATGTATTTAATTACTCGAACACTATAGAAGCTACACTTTGGAGTTAATATTGTATAACAATAACTTTAATTAATTCCTTCAAGTATCGAACTACCTCATTGTAAAATATGTGTTGCAATTGTAATTACAAAGTCGACAGAATATGTGTACTGGTGGTGGCTATTTATCAGAAGGTTTCTGAATGCTTCTGATGATGATGTTTCGTCATTGGTAGACAAATTTCTTTATGACACAACTAATACACGTAAATAACTACATAATGCATTGATGTTGCTCATGCTCACCTACTTCGCTTAAGTTGTAAAGACTTTCTATTAAATAGAATAAACAATATATGATATTTAAGTTTTGAAGTTTCGTTTGATTGGGTCATAAGATAAGATAAGAAGCTTGGATTTTGGAGATATCCTATAAAACATTATATGCATATATAGTTGTTTTGCTCTCACACTCAGTTTGTGTTATGTAATTAGTATTGAAATGTACAGTAGTGTGAACAAAGAAGAAATGAATGCGGCTATTTTAAATTTATAAGGGCGGTTGTATAGTCGCATTTGATGAACGTGCACTTGTCAATTGAAGAGATAAGAGTGTGGCTATATAGCCGCACTTGAAAATACCATTTATAAGTGCGGTTATTTCTTATAGCCACACTTAGTGCCAAAATATTAAAAAAAATTCAAAAAATTTAAAACACCGTCAATCTTGTGTGAAGGCAACGTTGATGAAGAGTGGCACGGGAGCGCCAACAACGGCAGCGGAAGCGGCAACGGACAAGGAAGCAACGACGGAGCAAACCAAAAACCCACAAGAACCCACGAAGGCAATGAAAGAGTATTGAGCAATGAAAGAAACCAAATAATGTAAGAAAAATGAAAAAAAATTATACATGAAGAGTGGCATGGGAGCGTCAGCAACGGCGGCGACAGATAGGGAAGCAGCGACGGAGATAGCCAATGAAATAGTGCTTCGAGACCACCAATGCAAGGAAAAAATATATATAAGAAAAACGAAAACATTTATGCATATATTTGTGAAGAGGAAGAGGAAGAAAGAGAGCTCAAGAAACTTACATTGGCACAAATGGAATGCAGATGCAGCAGAAGGAGATGAACTCAAAGTGCAAACGCAAAACAAAAGCAGAGACAAGAAAGAAAGTATGAAATAGTGTGTGGCACACTTCAAAATTTAGGGTAAAAAAGGATTTACGTATGCGGCTATTTGTCTAGCCGCATTCGTAAATCAAAATATTTTGATTTACAAGTGCGGCTATACAAATAGCCGCATTCGTAAATCAAGTGTTTTGATTTACAAGTGCGGCTATACAAATAGTCGCATTTGTAAATCAAGCGCTTTGATTTACAAGTGCAGCTATTTGTATAACCGCATTCGTAAATCAAAATAATTTAAAAAATGTCACCGTGTTTTTTACGAAAGCGGGTAGCGCAAAAGCCGCACTAAATAAAGAGTACTATTTTATTTTTTTCACTAGTGTTCATGTTAAAATATTTTCAAATTTCTTCATTTTGACTTCACTAGACGTCAATACTTCATTTCTTTGGAAAGAACTTAATGCATTTTTTATTTATGTCTTTTTTATTTTTTTGTCTGTTGAGGTTATCTAATAATATTGTTTAACTTTGAAACACTTCACAATGTATAACATCTAATAGTTGGTGTGTGTTATGTAGTTAGATATATTTGCAATTATATACTTGAGTTTAGTATAGAGTTGGATTCATATATGGTTATTGATAATACTTGAATTGTTCATGTTTTTACAGGCTTGTTGTATTTTCTAGGTGCTTCTATCTTTTTTGTTTTTGACTTTTAATATAAATTTGTATTTTTTATAGTAAATAAGAGTTTTAATGAATTTTGTATAAAAATTGTATATTTTCAGCTGAAATTTTTGTATAGACCATCTAATCAATTGATTTGATTAAAATTTTTGTAAATATCCTTTTAAATTGATCTTTGTTCCCAACTTTTGAAGCATTAATTGGATCATGAAGATTAGAAGTACTAAGGTAAAAGGAATAAACCACTCAAAGTTGCTAAGCAGAAGAAGCATTAGACGGTCTAGGAATTGGAAGTCACTCTAGTATATGATTTCTTTGTAAAGTAGATTTTCTTAGGCCACTTTGATGTAGTTGCTTAGGCCCATCCATTTGTATATTGGGTGGGAATGTGGGTTACTATAAACAAATCAAAACATAATCAGAAAATTATTTTTCTCCAGATAATACACGATACTAAAAATAGAGTATTTGAGATTTTCAATTTTTTAAATTGTTTTTGTTTAGAAAATATTTAAAGATATTAATAATATATTAAAAAGACATTTGCAGGAGTTAATTTGAACAAATTTGTTTATGAAAATGTAAAGTTTAGAGATATACAGAAAAAAAGGTCAAATAGAGTCATTCTACAAAATGCGCAGATTGAAATATTTTCGTTTTTGGATATAATATTTATTTGATTAAACATGTTTTTAGTAGATATATACTCAAAAGATTTCATTTAAGTGTTATAGTAAAAAGCATAAAAAGCATGTTACTCGTTCAACATATTCATCAAACCATCTACCATGACCAATTCTATAGATCATTAGAGAGTTTATTGTATATTGCAACTATACAAAACATAGTTATAGAACCTTCAAAATTTAAATAGACCATTTAGGTTTTTTTTTTTATCCTGAAAACATGAACTCCTTATATGATCTTTTGGTCATCAAATCGTCTAGTAGGCTATAAACCGTCTAGTGTCTCAATAGACCGTTTAGAGTTTTAACATATGCAATGCATGTTACGTGGACTAGATTTAGCTTTTCTGTTAATTTTTGTTATCATCAAAACATAAGAACATAAGTGTCACATATGATATTCTACTCATTGGACATCTAATGGTTTAATAGATCTTTAGGGACTTAATAGACTGTCTAAACAGATCGTTCGGGGTCTCGGCAATGAGTACCAAACCAAAGTAGTGGTCTTCTTGGTTCAATACAAACTTTAATGCATCAACTCGAATGTTTCTTTTAAAAAAATTTATGGTTAAGACCCCTTCTATTAATTGAGAGGAACTATTATTCCCTCACGAATTGAAAAAATTAAATCAACTTACTCAACAAAGAGACTCTTTATTAAAGGAATTACAAGAAAACTTGTTGAAAGCCTAAGGTCAAATGAAATGATATATTGACCGTCACCGTTGGGATGTTCAGTTAGAAATAAAGGATTGGGTGTATCTCAAATTGCAACCATATAAAACGAGACCTTTGGTTAAAAATTAGAATGAGAAGTTGAATCCACACTATGGTAACCTACAAAATCTAAGGGTGTTTCTTTCTGCATCCCGTCAAAGTTCTTCCTACACCCCATCAATATCCGAAAAGACGACTTCACCCTTTTTTTTAAAATGACTTATGGATTAGCTTTTCTGAAATCTTTCTGGACACCCCTTTCCAAAAATTATAAGTGTATTCCGAAAAATATTTTCCAGAATTTTCAGAATGGATGTTTGGAATAAGATTTTCAAAACGTATTACACACGTTCTGGAATGTGTTTTCTGGAAGAAATTTTCTATAATATATTACATAAAGAGTTTTTCATAATGAGAACGAATTAGATATGATATTTTGATCATTTCACATATTTGATGGAGTGCAGAAAGAACTTTGACGGGGTGCAAGAAGAAACACCCAAATCTTAGCGAAGGTTGGAGCGGTAACGTATCAGTTCGAGCTCCCACTTTACTCTAAAATCCATTAAGTCTTTCATGTAGGGCAAAGACTTCCTACACCTAACAAATTTTTCAAACTCCAAAAATGCCCTTTATTCCAAAAATAAAAATCTATAATTGAAAATAATACATTCCGAAAAAGTAGATCTGGAACAGAGTATTATGTTCTGGAAATAAAAATCTGAAAACAATCAAAATTCCAATGAATAAAAAAATCCGGAATTGAAAATAATACATTCTGGAAGAATAGATCCGGAAGTCCGGAATGTATTTTTATACGTACTCATTTTTTTAAGGGCATTTTCGTCTTTTCCCCTGGAATGGGTGCAGTTATATGGTGCAGGAAGCAATTGTGTTGGATTGTAGAATCAACAAGCAAGAGTAGCAGGAGATTCTTGTCAAATGGGAAGAGTTACTAGCATTTGTAAGCAGCTAGGACAAGGTAGTTTTTGTAATAGTTGAACATTTTCCACAATTTCACCTTAAGGACAAGGTGCATCTTGATGGGCCAGCTATTGTTAATACTCAGTACAAAGATCTATGAAAGAAGAAATAAGTGATAGAGAAATACAACTATTTGATTTAATTCAAGTAGGTGAGAGTTTATTAGTTGTTGTACAATTGTATACAAAGTTCTCATTTGTCATGTGAGAATTCTCTTCTTTTACTTTTCCTGAACCAGTTTCTTTTAGCAGACCACGAAATGACCGAGAAAAAAGAACATAAATGGGATGCAGATGCATATGACTAGGAGGAGACCACCTTAAAATATAAAGTCCACAATGATTAGATTCTTGATGTTTTGACCATATTCATACTGTTGAGTTTAGTTTACTATTCTAAATCACTTGAATGACAATAAGTTTGAACTTCAGGTACCAAAAAACTAACATAACATTCAAATTGCTAGTTAAAATGGAAAAGGATGAGCACAATTCTAGCTCATCTCCTCTCCCTCACAACGCCTACAAGAATTGTAGAAAAGAAAAGAACACAACAAAATTACAAAATCATAAATAACGTGAGGCCACTACAACTATCTTCACCCCATTTTCCAGGTCATAGCAAAGTTTTTACCCACTGGGATGTTCAAGCCCTTCAAAGCAACCATCACAGTTTTCTTCTCTCCTTCTCCCTCACTGTTCAAGTGCTCATGTTGTGATGTACTTATATTCACACTTGGCACACCAGTTAGAGGCTTTCCGTCTATCTCAAATGAAGACACTGCTCCAGTTCCATCTAATCCCAACACTGATATAGAGTCAATAATCAAACCTTTATCCAAGGCAAACTTGCCCTCTTGGACATCTGACCAAACTTTCACTGCTCCTTGCTTCACAGTTGCATAGAGATCAACATAGGTTGAATAGCCATTTCCAAGGTTCATGTCTGGTAATTCATCATTATCAAGGAAAAGGTTCCCCTTAGCCTCTCCTTCGGCTGCCCCCGAGGGGAAGGTTACGATAAGGGTGAAGGGTGTCATTCTGGCCTCCTTGGAAACCAAACCACCCTGCTGCATAGGAAGAATGGTATTCTGATACAAATGCACATTGACAACATGCAGAGGAGCATCAAGGGTAACATAGACTCCATCCTTTGATGTAATGGTCTGAGTCCAATCAAGCAAACTGTACCAGCTACCAGGAGCAAAGAGTGCTTTAACTTGTGTTTTTCCCTGCTCAAGCACTGGAGAAACCATCAGACTGGTTCCTAGCAAGAACTGGGTGCTAAGGCCATAACATTCAGTGTATGTTGGAAATGAGAAGAAAAGAGGTCTGGCAATTGGGGCTCCACTGACATGAGCTTCGTAGTTCAGGGTGTAAAGGAATGGAAGTAGCTTATACCTTATACCCAAAGCATTTCTAGCAGACTCAGCCACTGACTGCCATTGGTAAAGCTCCTGTCTAGGGGAGTAGTAGTTTGCATGATCCCTTGAGAAGGGGTAGAAAGCCCCTACTTCAATCCATCTATTGCATAGTTCTTCAGTAGGCTGTGGATAGAAGCCACATATATCTGAACCCACCATTGGCACCCCAAATATGCCAAAATTGAGCATTGTGGAGATAGAGTACTTCAAGTTTTCCCATGTTCCCTGATTGTCACCTGTCCAATGTGCAGCATATTTGCCTGAACCAACATAAGTGGAACGGGACAAAATAAAGGGCCTTTTTCCTTGAAGCCCTTGAAGGCCCTTGTGAGTTGCAGCGGATTGTGCGAAGCCATAAAGACTGTGAGCATCATACTCTAAAACACCGTTATAGTGGTATGCACTAGTGGCTATAGTTTTGTAGCCTATAGGAGCTTTTATTCCTGAGGCGTTAATTTTGTATGGAGGATCGTCCCACCTTGTGCTAGTGATGTTCTTGCATTCCAAGCAACATATCCATCCAGGTCCTGTTCCAGTAGGGCACTTTCCCTTGGGAATTTTGCACTTTCCGGAACAGAAATTTGATACCTCGTTCATGTCGATCCACAGGCCATCAACAGGTACAAGTTCATGGAAGCGGCGGATCTCATCAACCCACCAAGAAACTGTCTTTGGATTGAGAAAATCAGGGAAGTTTACTGCCCCAGGCCAAACTTGAGCCAAGAAGGGTTCCCCGTCATACTTGATAAAAACATCATTAGCTAAACCCCTTTGATATACACCGTAGCTGGTGTTAACAGCAATTCCAGGGTCAATAATGACAACATATTTCATGCCAATTTTGTGTATCTTGTCCAGGAAGTTCAAAAGCTTTGGACGAGGGTAATTCGCTGGATTGAGTGTGAAGTCCTTTTTCCCATCCATGTGATCATCATCATTCCAGATCACATCAAGTGGGATTTGAGCCTTCTTGTAATTCTCCACAACATCCTCAACCACTGAGAGATTGTGATATCCCCATCTGCATTGGTGGAATCCTACAATACCAAATACGTGAAAATATCAGTTAAACTACTCAGAAAGAAAAATCCAGATACCACTTTCAACTAGTTCTGGAATAATAAGGATCAAATGTTATCCCCCCTTTAATGAAACAGTGTCATGTGAATGATAATAGTTAAAATACTGTTAGAAAAACTTCAGGCACCACATCCAAGTAGATCTGGAACAGTAACATCAAATGCTACTCACCCCTTTCATTTAATATTGACAAATGAGGTAGTGTCATGGGAATGATATCAGTTACAATACTTTTAGAAAAACTTCATGCAACACATTCAGTTAGATCTGGAATCATAGGAATGAAATACTACTCACCCTTTTCATTTAATTGACAAAAGAAGTAGAGATAGCATCATGTGAATAAAGCAAAGTATAGTTTAAAGAATGTCTGCCATGAAGAAAAATAGATTGTAAAAGCAAATTTGAGAGATACAAGACAAAATCTCTCGTGCTTTAATTTCACCCAATTCCCTACACTTTATAAGCTCCTGTCTCTCTGCTCCACTCCTCTCCCCGAATGACAAATATACACACAGACAAAGCATGAATCCAGAATTAGTTCGTAGGAAATAATAAATTAACTGTATACTTCCCTTGATCCTCCAGGCATGTTAGCAAGATCAAGAAGATTAGATAACAATGGCCATTTGGATCAGTGCAGCACCAGGTTAAAATTGAAGATGAAAAGTCCTTGGATCAATTTTAAAATTGTATTGAAAACTCATCCATGAATTTTTCACGATAATCATAACCCTATTGTAGTAATTGATCCTTTAATTCCATTTATCAAGAAACATTATCTTTAAAAAGACAGGAAATCTTTTGCAAGGTTAGTGCTATTATTGACCCATAATCCCACAGATATCAGTACGATCTTTCTCCCAAGATAAATAAACAAAGTGATATACCACGTCTATGCAATGATAGTCACAGACAAGGACCCACAGATTGCTTTGTAGAAATATGTAACAAAGGTCAAATTCTTGAATCAAAAGTTTATTAGAAAAGAGGAATTCTTTTATATGGAAAAGTTAAGTAAGCAACTTTTATGTGGTACCTTATCTTTCCATGTGGACCTGAAGGGTATTAAATTACTCAACTACTAAAATTGGACGTACAAAAGTTATTCACGACCCAATTCATAAAAATAGTGATTTATCATCAAAATATCTTTGCAGACCCAACTTTAGAAAACAAACCAGAACATCCCAAATTATTCAATATACAGGTAAGCTAAAGCAGAAAACAGCTAACTGGAAAATCATAACTCTGCATTCCCAACTACATTATGCACACAAACCAAATAATCTCAGAGTCGTGCATCAAAAAAGTCACTGAAATCAAATAATCACAGATATGAAAACTGCAGTTCCTTGCATTTTTTCAATATTGTATCATTAAGTATTTGGATCTGTCAAGACGCGGTTTTCCTAATTAATAATTACTCAAACTACCTAAAAGGATAATTTGATGTTGAATATTAAATATTAAACATTGACAGCACCCAAATGAATATCACTAATGTCATAAATACCAAGTAGAATAGGCACTATAAAAAACATAAGAGTGACAAATGAGTCATACCGAAAGCCCAGTAAGGCATAGGAGCTGGTCTTCCAATTAAGGTAGTGTACTGATCAACAACATTCAGAGGACTAGGCCCAGAAAAGAAGTAAAAGTCGAAAACACCTCCAATAATCTTGTATGTAAGAGATGTTCCTGTGTAGAAAACATCCATTCCATTGCTATTGAGCAACAGAACACCATGTGCAGAAGCCTTGCCACCTGCGTTTCTGAGATCCATGTACACAGGGTGCGATCCATACAGATCGGCATTGAGATTAATGGCTGAAATGTCAGTGGTGTACAAGGTGTAAGGGTCACTAGGGTACAACTTGATCCCATGTGGCTGTGTGTTCTCTCCCAAACCATACAAAGAGGCACTCTTTGGCAATTTGGTGGAAATCTCAAGGTACTGGTCCTTGAAAACAAGGGAACTAAAAGGGTCAGAATCAGAAGAAGAGGTATCAAAAAGGGTCTCACCATTGGACTTCCTTTTCACTACAAAGCTAAAAGGATCCGAAGTGTAGCTAAACAGAAATTCAGAACCAGAATACTCAGAGACAGTTATAGGGTTCTTCCTGAACTTCCCAATGCTTTGAGTCAAAGGTGGTGGTTGCTCCCTCGGCAAAAGGTTGTACGGAACCTCCCACCTTTGCTTCTGTGCATCGGTTATGTGTACCCTTAAACGATTATCTGTCTCGTGCCTGCAAAATCAGAAACAATTATCAAGGTCAAAATCAGAATAAAAAAAGCTTTAATCTTGTATCGGAACACAAAAAACATTATTGTTTTTCCTCCATAATTGTCTTTCGTGATACTACCATACTAAATATAAACATACTTAAAAATGACTTTTTTTTCTCTTATTGAAACACAAAAAGCATTACTTTTTCCTCCATAATCATCTTCCAGATACTAGATACCAAATGCAAGCATTTTTCTAGCAGAATCCATAAAAACATTTTCTTTAGCAGAGATTTAAAAAGATTTAGGACTAACCTCTTCCTCTAAACATTAAATTTAGAAAAATGCAGATGGATGTGCAGAGTAGTGGTTGAAGAAGTGAGACTTACTTGACATAGAACCTAAGAAGGGGAATGTCAGAGCCATAGGTTTTGGTTTTCTCCTTAACTTGGAGGATCCCTACAAGGCCACCATCAGGGGTCTCTTCAATGGAGACAAGACGGTAGCCTTGGCCAATTTTTGTGGCATTTTTGGAAGAAGAACTTGCTCCTGCTGAACACAGAAGAAGAACTAGGAGAAGGGAAGAGAGAGATATAGCAGCTAAATGGTTTGAAGACACCATAGCTCACTCTGGAGTAATGCTGCTGCTACTACTGCTACTGTGAGGGTAGCAATGGTGTATAAATAACCAGCCAAGCTAGGTAGATGGCTGATGCAAAGCAAATTACTCTCTTACCCATGTGTGTAGTTTTAAGATTCATGTGTTAAGATATGAGAGTTACTATAGAGAGAATATTATATAATTTGGTATCCAAGGGAACAAACAGTGTTACTTTGTTTCTTACGTCATGTTGTGAATAAATAATATTATGCCCTCCTATAAACATATTACTATTTATGAAAATTGTTGAATAAAAGGTAATAATATTTTATATTTTGAAAACTATTTAATCCTTTCTTTATTTAGGAAATAAGATAAGGTTTTTAGTCAAAAGTGTACAATTATTTAATCTGAGTAAGTTAGATTTTCTTATAAAATATTTTTTATGACAGAGTTATTAAATGAACAAATATATTTTATAGAATTTTTCTTATAACAAATTTTCATCTTACACATCACTATCCTACTTGACATCTCAACTGACACCTCAAATAATAACAAC
>Ga0123341_1006138_pt1 | contig 10827 bp, 9 predicted proteins | sample Turbeapinknodule_FD_89959 | JGI IMG/M metagenome (GOLD analysis project Ga0123341, IMG submission 89959) | Root nodule microbial communities of legume samples collected from Mexico - Turtle bean Mexico pink nodule | ecosystem: Host-associated > Plants > Roots > Nodule | place: Mexico: Nepantla...
CCATGATTGTTCTATTCTTTCTCTCGGCAACTCCGTTGTGTTGAGGTGTGTAGGGACATGTTATGTTATGTTGCAACCCAAGTTCTTCACAGTGCCTCTTGAACTCATTAGACTTGTACTCACATTTTCCATCACTACGCACCATCTTAATTTGTCTGCCACTTTGTCTTTCAACAAATGCTTTAAATATTTTAAAGCAGTGGAATACCTCGTCCTTGCTTTTCAATAGATAAATCCATGTTTTCCTTGAAAAAACATCAATAAAGGTTAAAAAATACTTATTACCTCCAATTGATGATATGTTCATCGGGCCACAAACATCTGTATGAACAAGCTCCAAAGCAAATTTCACACGCCAAGGCTCCTTAACAAATGGTATCCTGTGATTCTTTCCAAAAATGCAAGTCTCACACAATTGATCAAGGTGATCAATATGGGGTAAACCATTCACTAAATTTCATTTGGAGAGATTTTCCAAACTCTGCAAATTTAAGTGCCCAAAGCGTAAATGCCATAACCACGATTCATTATTCACGATTGCATTCAAGCACTTGAAATCACACATATGAATATCTACTGGAAACATGCAGTTTTTTGATAAAAAGGTTTTAAGAATCAAATTACCTTTTTTTTATCAAAAATTGAGAATTTATTTTCAACTATGTGCATAACGTAACCATTTTCGGCCAACTGTCTCATACTCAACAGATTACTTTTCATATCAGGTACATAGAAAACATCATAGATGTACCTGTGATCACCATTCTTCAATGTAATAAGAATTCACCCTTTTCCAGTTACCAGAACAAACTTGCCATCACCGAATTTCACTTGTGTGCGAAATGAGTCATCCAAAGCTGCAAACAACTCTTTCTGACCACACATATGATTCGTGCTACCTGTATCCAAATACCAACTCTGATTGTTTGGAGTTTCATTTGATGTGGCTGCCATTAGTACTACATGATCCTCTTCATCTTGTTCGTGATTACTATCTTCTTGAGCACAATTGGCAACATGATTATCACCTTTTGATCTGCATTCATTTGCATAATGGTCGCGTTTATGGCAGTTATAACACTCCACATTTGATTTATTATACATGCCTTCTAGTCCTCCGCGCCAAGAGTTATTTGAACTTGGATTGTGATTGGAACCAATGTTGTTTTGCTCAGCGCCTCCACGATTCTGGCCACCACGACCTTTACTCCAATAAGTACCATGTTTATGATAAGAGCTACCAATTGAGGCTTGTGCTTGTAAAGCCTGCTCAAATGGTTTTTCAATCTTATTGTCATTCATCCGCTGCTCATGCGCTCGTAGGGAACCATACAATAACCTTACTGTCATTTTTGAAATGTCATTGGCCTCTTCAATTGTGGCAACAACATGTTCAAATCTGGGAGTTAAAGATCTCAAAATCTTCTCCAACTTTGCCTGCTCCGAATGTGTTTCACCATTGGTCTTCATCTGATTTGTTGAGGCAAGAACTTTATTTATATAGACATCAACAGTCTTTGTGGTTTGCATCTGCAGCAGTTCATATTGGCGTCTTAGGGTTTGAAGACTCACCCTTTTGATCTTGTCATCCCCTTTATAATTGGTTGACAAAATTGTTCAAGCCTCACTAGCAGTTGTTGCTCCTTCTATCTGCTCAAACATTTCGTCATTCATCCCTTGATGGATGAGATACAAAGTCTTATTGTTCTTCTTCTTCTGATCACGATGCGCTACTCGTTGCGCCTTAGTTGCATTAGCAACTAATGCAGACACTTCACTCTCAACGACATCTCATAACTCATGATAATCAAACATAACTCTCATCTGCACACACCACCGATTGTAATTTTCTCCATCAAGGATAGGGACTGATAATTGGGTAGAATTCATGATAACAGACTAGCTCTGATACCATTTGTAGGAACTAATTGAAGGAAATAAGATAAGGCAAAAGGTTGTAGAAACTAATTGAAGGTAATTGCACGAAATTGCAAAACTGCTTAACTAATCTCATACATTTTGATTTACTTCAATAATATATATAATAAAATTACAATTACTGGAAGCTATAAAATAAGAATACTAACATGCCTGTAAACTGACCATTAATGCAATAATAACGGTAAAATAGTTTAAGGGTAATAAAATCAAAATTAATAATAATAAAATATAAATTAATAACCAACATAATAAGCCCAAAAAATATTCATATTGTAGGAGCGAAAGTCACAATAAAAACAATTATCCATATAGACAAACTTCATAAGAAAATTTAGTCTCAACTTTCATTATTAATTTTCTCATTTTTTTTATATTTGTATTTATACCTTCATTTTATTCAACTGCAACATAAATTAACCAACAATAAATATTATTTTATAAAACTAACAACCTAATTTCTATGTTAACCATAATCACAATCTTTTTAACAATTTTTTTAAAAGACATTTAATTATCTTTATAATTTTATTAAAATTATATTTACCCTTCCTTTTTTTACAATTATGAAACTAATTTGTTTAACATAAACTTTACTACCATTTACATTAAATAATATTACATATATTAAACTTAAACTAATATTGTTTATGTTAATATTTTTTTCTAAAACACGCATGTAAACATAAAAAAAAATTCCAATACCAAACTTGTGCCTAACTATCATGGCTTTTGTTTAAACTTAATTACACAAAAGTTGTGTATAGGTGACATGACTTTAGTTTAATTTATACCGAAGTTGTGCTTAGGTAACACGACTTATGTGTAATTAGGTTTGAACTGAATTCCAACCACCTAGACATGACTTCACATAGTAAAAAAATGATTAAACTAATTAAAGTAGTGCTAGATTAGCACGAAATTACCCTAAGTACTAAAATTGTGTCACATTGACACGACTTCACTTTTACATAGTAGGAATTGTGTTACCTTGTCATAACTTCTTCGTAACGAAGTCGTTCCACGTTTTCACATGTAACCCTAATCTGTAATTTTTAAAAAATCAACCGCGATAACCTTATGGAATTGTCCCACGATGGTAAAAAAGCTTTGTTGTAACATTTTCAAGTATTAAAGAATCTCATATTATCTAGGCTTTTCCCTTTATTTATAGATTAAATTGTGATATGTGTTTTCAAAGTGGATAACTTTATTTATAGATTAAATTGTGATATGTGTTTTCAAAGTGGATAACAAAAGATATAAGACTTTAACACATGAGTTTTAGTCTCACGGACTCATGGGCCTTTTATAATTCAAAATGATCTTATTTGTCCTCTATTTGTGTATTAGCAGTTTATTTCCTTGTTCTTGCGTTTTAATCGAAGCGATTTAATACATTAAATGCACTATTGATTTTAAGTGTTTTTATTACGTCCGATTAACTCGATTGTTTTTAACCACTTCAGTTTTTTCTTTATATATTGTTTGTTTCCTTTAGAAGTTTTTCAAACATATTGTAAAAATTCATTTTATCTGGATTTTATCTTTTGAGCTTCTTAGTTTTGTAATCTCCATTGTGACTCTTATATTTGGATAAACTTGTGTGAAAATAAATGGATAAGTATTTAAAGAAATAATTATAATAAAAAATTTATACTTATTGTTTGTTAAATGAATTTACATTAATTATTTCTTTCAGGTACGCTGGTAAATCCAAGTCTTAGGTAGAGATACTTAACACGAGTCTTCCGAAAGACATCGATTGATACTCCACTTATTGAATATTCTTAATGTATAGATTCATGTGTGATATATATTATTGTATATTATTGTTGTAAGTTGACATTTGAAGAACATTGAACGATTGTGATATGTTAATTGAAATGTCTTTTTTTATATACATTTTATTATGATGTAAAATTATTTCAATAGCTTACCCTTACATATTTTGTTTATTTTGTGAAATGGCATGATACAGATTCATGTACAAGAGCATACGGAAGATCATAAGCATTTTATTAAATTTTTTATTGAAAATATCTTATATTTATCTAAATATTATATATGTACAAACAGACTCTATGTTTGGTTAATAAGATAATAATTAGTAAATATTTATGATGTTACACTTGGACTTGATTTTATTTTTCAATCTTAGTTTATGTTCGTGTTTTTACACTTGGACTCTTTATTATTATCTTGTGTTTAAATTTTCTTTTATTTAAGTTATTTTCAATGACTCTAGAATTTAGTTTAATCATGTGTGTTTCTTGATAAATTCAATTTATAACTTTTCTTATCTTTCGAAACTTGTCATTTTAATATCATGTATGCATTTTATGCTTTTATATGTTTAAAGATTGATATATTCTTTGAAAATAGTTATAAAAATATTTTCATTATAGTCAAACCATGTCGTAAACTTGTTTTTATTTTATGTTTAAAATTACTCTAATGCATTTAAATTGATAATCTTAACAAATTTTACGGTCAAACAAAATAGAATCCAAATGAAAACAAATATTTACTTCTACTTGAAACAATTTATTTTCAATTTATCAAAATTTCATCGATTGTAGTCCCTTAACGTCAATATATTCCTAAGGAAAAGCTAAAATGGGACCTTCTAACAAATTATCATCTAGGAATACGCTATGAAGAGATATACAGAAGTTGAAAATCCAATGAAATATAATGGATGATTTCAAGCGTGTTGAGAGAAGACAGAGAATCTTTAATGGAAGCATATGACACAGGACTTTTGTTAATAAAATTATATTATGCTGGCAGTATATAAATTTTTTAAATATTTTATCTAGGTAAAACACTAAAAAGAATTTGCACTGAAGGAATACTAACTCATCTTTCAACAAAAAATATATTCATATTACACTGTATTGCCAGCACCAAAAGAAGTAACAATGTTGTTAAGGGGAAACATGGGTATCATTTTCTTTAGTGCTTTCTCTAAAAAAAAGCCATGCTGACATGAAAGTTAAAGATTCAACATATAAATTGACTACTATTTTGAACATGGAATCAAGCCATTTTTGTATATTTGACAGATAGAAAGAAAAATGACTATGGTCCTCCAAGCACAGCATTCTCAATGTCTTCTCTGCTTAAAGCATAACTAAACCTCCTCTCTACATCTTTTTCAAGATTCCCTGGTCCACTCTTCAAATACCTGCACCATTTATTATTAATCATTGATATTAACCTTCTAGTTAAACTTCATTATGCACCACCAATACAATGGGACTACTCAATCCATAATTACCAAATATTTCACACTCATCTTGTTATTAGAATACCAACAATTTACTTTGTAATCAAACTTCTTGATCTGTAGATAGTATCCACAATGAATATGACAAATTAGAGGATGTAAAGGATAAAGCATCGATGAAAGGAAGTTCAACTCTAGCACCTGCCCCCTCTCTGTCCCCAACAGACAAATTAGATATCGACAACAAGCCAGTCACAAAAATGCAGACAAAAAGTTTACTTTCAATATTGTCTAGACATTATCTTCAATGTCTTCACTAAAATCAGCAGAATCTAATAAACATTTTCTCAAATTCAATAGACATTTATGTAACATTAACATTCTTCTTCTTCTTCTCCTTTTCAACTAGTGACACTTCTCAGATCCAATTATGTATCAGCTCAACTTTTCTTCAATGGAAACAAAAGGCATTCATGTTTTCAGTTTTTTGCGAGCATTCTGATTGACACACCCTCCTAACCCTTTTAGAAAAATACAACCCTTGAGGCACGGAAGGGAATGTTTCTCCATACAAAACTGAGATAATTACATTGGATCAGTGATAGAAGAAACATAAAAGAGGAAAGGAGCAACCTCCACATCTTTCTACTTTCATTACCATAGTTGCTCCTCTCACTTCCTCAAAAAGCACAATCCTCCTTCCTTTTAATAAAAAAGAAACCTCTCATCTTTAACCATGTAACACATTCTATGATCAAACTTTAAAAATTGTGAGGAATACTTGAACATGTGGCATGTCCATTTTAGAAAAGAACGTGACTCTTAAACAGTGGAGTCTGAATTCTTTTACATGCTTTGAGAATAGCATTTGGAATTTTAACGTCACTACTTTTTTTGCTGTTAAACATAATTTAGCTTGTCAACTGTTTTCAGTACTTTGGCAGATGTATATATTTATATATACAATGGACAACTTCTCAATTTATTCCTTATACTGAGAACAAAAAGAAAGGAAGGGTTGTCATAGTTTACTTTTGCTCACCATCGTTACTACTATACATAATGTTTCTAGATTCTCTCTTTTTCACTGCATCGACACATTATTTTCAAACGGATAATAAATAATAAAAAGCAGGAAAAATAAAACAAATTTCATGTATGATTCGATCTACTAGTGTAAATGCCAAAATTGAACTAGCATACAAAAAATTTAAAATAAAAAACAGCAGTCACCATTAATAATGATAAAAAAATTAAAGCAATTGATAAAGTTTGAATCATTTGTGCATTTTGCAGTGTTAGTTTACCCAACTTAATGGCTGTAATTTACAGAAATATTGCTCCATGCACATAACAATGCAAAAGCAAGTTAATTTACAATGAAAAAAGAGAAATCAAATATTGGTTGAAATAGCAAGGTAGAAGGAAGCATAAAAGAGAGGCAAGCACCTTATGCAGAGATCAGTGACATCAAGGGAGAGGTGGGCCTGCCAATCGGGCTTGTGAACCAGCCAGAGCGCCCTATCGTCCTTGCTCTGGCAGAAGCCCAGGCTTCGGAGCCAGGCCTCAATGCAGGGTAGGCTGTGGGAGTAGAGAGGCTTCGACTTCTCCGGCAGCTTCTGCAGCCAATGGTCCTCCGGCGGCGGCGCCTCCGCTTCCGCTTCAGGAGACTTGCAGAGAAGCGGGGCGAGGAAGGTCTGTGTTCGGAGGGGGAGAGAGAGAGGGTGGGGAAAGGGAAGAAGAAGGGGTTTGGGGAAGAGAGGGAACTTTTGGGAAGATAAAGTGAGAGAGGGATTAGAGTTTGGGAAGGTTGAAGAGGAAAGTGTGGAAATGGACATGGACACAGACATGGATGAAATTGGAAGAGAAATGAAGAAGAAGAAGAAAAAGCAGAAGCGCAGAAGAAGAGAAAGAGGTTTGGTGAAAGAGACGAACACAGTGGTGAAAGGAGAGTGTTATCCTGCTGCACAAAGAGGTTTCTTTCAGTTATTTGTTCTAATGAATCTTCGTTATCACCTTCACGTGCACGGCACGGGAAATGCTTCACACTTAGATTTGGGTATTTGGTCACAAATTCTTTACTAACAGTACATTTTGGATCATTTAAATCTGGATAAATGATTATTATGAAATGTAATGGCTTTTAAATATCTTAATTTATCATTATATAAAATATATAAAAATACCTTTTATTTTCTTCTCTAAAGAAAAACAACAAATAAAATTATACTCTGTAATCATATTAGTATTATAAATTTTAATTACTTGTTTATATAAGAACAATTTTTCTGGATAAAAGGTGCAATATACAAATTATTTTTAACTGTAAAATAAACAGGAGCTTAATTTGTCCCTTCCAACCAACGTTTTAAGGAGGGTTAGCTGTAGAATGTATTCTTTTTTACTAATCAATAGTTTTTAAAAATAATCTAATTTATGTAAAATATTACTACGATTGAAGATAATTTTGTTTCTTATTAATTAAGTTATAACAATCTGGAACTTACATACATTATCTTTGACAAAACTAACTGAAAAATTAGTTGAATGTTGGTAAATTGAAAGACATTAAATTAACTTACTAAAATCAGAAATGTTTAACAAAATTGTATATTAAAATAACTAAAAACGTAGAATAATAAATATATACAAATTTATATGATATTTTTTATATTTTTTTATTATATGGTTAAAAATACACTGTGAGGTACCTATAATTTTTGTTTTTAAAGTTATTTTTAACTTTTGGATATTTTTTATTTGGAGATTAACTATTTTAATTTAATTTTTTTAGTTTTAATATTTGGCAAAGGTTTGGAACTAAATTTGCACAATTGTGATCCCTCGAGTAACAGAAGTTGAATTAAACCTTACATCTTCATAGCAAACTTCGTTAACTTTTTGCTAGTATATAACAAAAGCATCAATGTTCTTGGACAAGTTGTCTGAACAATGACCCTTTCTCTTCATCAAGGTATTTGGTTCATCATACTCTACCAATTTTCCTGTAAATGCAATCATAAGGTTCTTTTTCTTTTTTGAAGGAAAGAAACAAATGATCAAGCATATTATTAATTTTCTTTCCCTGATAAAAGTTCAAGTGTGAAAATCAAGTAAATTGAAATGTTTACTTTACCTTGTAAATAGGTAAATGAAACGTACCATCACTGATTGAAAGAACCATAGTGCAATCCATCACAGTTGGTATTCTGTGTGCTACTGTTATTACTGTACAATCAGCAAATTCAGTCCTAATGGTTTTCTGCACAATCAAATCAGTTGCATTATCAATTGACTCTGTAGCTTTCATCGAGCACCAATATCTTACTACTTCTCAATATAGCACGCCCCAAACAAAATAGCTGCCTTTGTCCCATGCTCCCGTTTGATCCATTTCAACAACTGTGTAACAATTTAACATTGTTCATTACTAATTGCTAACTTAGAAAGTACTACAAATGCTTGCAACATAATTATGATAAAGACACTTGGAAGTGTACATGAGGAGTTTAAGCTCTCTCTTCTTTCTCTTGCACAACTTCTCGCAAATGACATTCCCAAGAACCTTCATGTTAAGCAACAAAATTAGTCCACTTTTGCTAAGTGAAGCAAAAACAAATAGAATGCAAACAAAGTTTTGTTGAACATGGGAGCTTTGATGTTTCAAATTCATGATGAAGCTTGAAGTTGTGCTGCTCTTTGTTTTGGGTTTAGTCTAGGGTGCTCTTTTTTTTGTGCTATAAATATAGCCTTTCTTTCAAAACAAAATACACAAGTTTATATCAAACAAAGTGAGATTGAGATTGATTTGAAAGAAGTTTTTCAAAAGTTTTGCAAGATTGTTGTTAAGTTGTGCACAAGGTCTAATCATAGGAGTTTCCTGCTTTCTGTAATCTCAGGTGTTTTCTATTCCTTTCATGATTCTTGTAATTGTACTTTATTAAACTTGTAAGTGTGTGTGAAATCTTGTAAAGTCAAAGGGTGTTCTGACTAGAGATGTGTGTGTGGAAAGAGGGTGAGTGGTTCTTGTGGTTTCAAGAGCACCTTTTTGTGGCTGTGTTGGTGAAATATGTGAGTGATTACTAGTGGAACCCAGTGGTTGTTCTGAGAACTGAATGTAGCTCAAGGTTGAGTGAACCAGTATAAAATTGCTGTGTAAATCTTTCTCTCTCACTCCTTATAACTATTTGTTTTAATTCTACTTTTGCTACTACCATAAACAATCGGTTAAAACGTATTTTCAACCGATTGAAATTCTGCAAACAGTTTCTTAATCATTGTTTCATTGGTTTCTTTAACTGTGTTTATCTGTGAATTGTGCTAAAGTTTCATTCCTAATCAACCTTTGCGAAAATCTTTGACAAACAATTCCCCTTCCCCCCTCTTGTTTAAGCCATTAATTCTTACAAGTTTTGCCTCCCATATATCTTCATCAGAATGTTGAGACAAAGGGTCCAAATTGTATCTAACAGTTCAATTAAAAAGGGTAGGATCCTGATGTATAACACCAAAACGTGACCTCGAATAATGTTTATGCCATCCACAATAATTTTTCCTCCTGCTGGCCCCACAAGACGAAATAAAGAACCAATAAGACTGGACTTTCCACTGCCTGTCCTGCCACAAAGTCCAACCTTGTGTCCTGCTTTAAATGTGCATGTGATTCATGGAGTATAAGTGGTCCATCAGGCCTGTATCGTACCTGTCTTAGTACATAAACCAGTAAATTATTCAATTCACTTCAACATTACTTTTTCTAAACATTATACTCCATATTCTAAGTATGAACCAATTACCTGCAAGTCGTTTATTTGTATTTCACCTTCCTCTGGACAATTAAAAGGAGGGTGTTTTGTTTCTATTACTTCTTCAGCCTCACTTTGTATATGCATATATTGATTTAACCTCTCTACAGATATTATGTAATTTGCAAGACTGCATTGACTTTGAATTGAAAATACTAACTGAAAGTTTAGGGTAAGGCCATAAGAGAGAGCCATGCCAATAAATCCTGGGAGAAAGGTTACTGCAAATAAGAAGCTTGCTTCAAAAGTGATAATGATTTTGTTGAAGATAAAAGACAATAATTTGAAGATAATTGGAATACACAAACAATTATATTATAGAGATTACAATGACAAAGTCTGACCAGATGTAAAAGTCCCAGGTGGAAACAAGACCATCCAAAGTGCTGAGAAGGTAAGAACAACTGCAACTACAAGTTCTAAACTTAGGCTCAACCACTCATTTGAGGCAAAGCTATGGAATGGAAGAAAGGACTAGCATTGATGTCTATGAAATCAAGATTCTTTACAAAATAACGATATTCCTCCTCAAAAGCCCTTATTGTCACAACTCCAGCACAGTTTCATCAACATGATTAGCTTAAAGGATTTTGTTGTGCCATTCATCCGCATTACTTCTTTATCAGAGGGAAAGTAATATCTCTATTAAAAAATAAACAAAAGTTACCCTGTTTATGATAGAAATGCTGAGGTACAACTGGGCCAGGAATATGGTCCTAAGCCCAAGAATTGGAGAGTGTATGAGAGGAAGAATAAGAGAGGGGTCAAGAGGAATGACGTGGCCCTGAATCAGGCTTGATATGTATGGAGGATATAAGGGGTATAAGCATTAGTAATATATATAGGTGGTTA
>Ga0123341_1006139_pt1 | contig 10826 bp, 11 predicted proteins | sample Turbeapinknodule_FD_89959 | JGI IMG/M metagenome (GOLD analysis project Ga0123341, IMG submission 89959) | Root nodule microbial communities of legume samples collected from Mexico - Turtle bean Mexico pink nodule | ecosystem: Host-associated > Plants > Roots > Nodule | place: Mexico: Nepantla...
TTATGCAACGTGGCCTAACATGTAAGAAAATTATATAATGTAAATTAATTTTATAATGTGACTTATATGTAAAATAGATTTTTGACTTTGGACTTAAATGTGATTCAATAAAATAAATGACCCCTTGATTAATATGAGAGGTCATAAGAAACCTGGAAAGGTTAAAAGACCATAAGAGATTAACAAGTCCTCTAATAAAATCTAGAAGAAAATGACAAATGTCATTTTTGTGGGAAATTTTGACATTTCCAAAAGGACTGCTCTAAATGTAAAGCTTGGTTCGAAAAGAAAGGTGAGCATAATATTTATGTATGTTTTGAATCAAAACTAATTGAAGTTCCACATAATACTTTGTGGATTGATTTTGGATCAACTACTCATGTTTCTAATATGATGCATGGATTCCTTTCAACCTAGATCATAAACCCAAATGAGAAGTTTTTGTTCATGGGGAATAGAGTGAAGATTCTAGTGGAAGCTGTTAGGATTTATCTTTTAATCCTTGACACTAGATTTCATTTAAACTTGTTTGATATTTTTTATGTACCTAGTATTTCTAGGAGTTTAGTTTCTTTGTCTAAACTACATGATGCTAGATACTCTTTTAAGTTTGGGAATAATTGTTTCAGTTTGTATAAGCGTACTTGTATGATTGGATCTGGCACACTTTGTGATGATTTATATAAATTGAATCTTGATAATTTATATAAGTTGAAACTCTTATGACCTCATATCATAGTGTCGGGACTAAACATAGTTTAGTGAATGAATGTTTTGGTTACTTGTGGTATAAGCGTTTGGGACACATTTCCAAAGAAAGGATGCAAAAATTAGTAAAGAATGAAATACTTTTGATAGTTGTCGTTTCGCTGTCAAATTACGATGATCCTAGCGTAGACTTGTCTAATGCTAGAAAGGTGATAGTATAAAAGTGGTCAGATGACCCCAAGTCATCTCCCAACAAATCCAATAGTGATTCCAATGAACAAAATTCAAAACCTATCTACAAGTAATGAAAATTAGCAATAATAGTAAAGCAAAAGGGGTGGTGATCGTTAAGTAGGAAAATATAAAAGAGATTAAAATAGCAAATAAAAAGCGGTTGATTCCCGAGTTCTTCCACCATTGAATTCTTCACAGGTTCTCTAAAGATTATTCATTTCTCAATCCTCCAACAAAGCTAAACCAAATTGAACATGTGCCAATCTAATTCAACTGGAGCTCACCAGTAAAGCATGCATCTACTGGTTTAATCAATACCCACTTTGTTCCATGCGTATACTCCATGGGAATGCTTATCTCATCTCTCTTGAATAATGCACACAAGAAATTAATTAGAACAATGTGAACTAACTAAGAAACCAAAGTTTAAGATAAGGAAGACTTTCAATCATGCATTCAAGTACAACCTCTCACAAAAACTAGTTTTCTAAATAAAAACAACTGCTTGAAAAATGAAACTTTTATTGACCAAAACTTCAGAACTCAATGGGGAATTACAAAGGAAACAACCAAAAAGATTTAGCTTTTCATACGGAGGCAAAACAAAAGAATTACAAAGAAGAAAAGAAACTAAGAAAACCATATGAAGCTCCCCCTCTTCTCCTTTATGCTTGTGTCCTTTTCTGTTCTAAGGATCTTGGGAAAATATTGTAGTTTAGATTTTGTTAACCGTTTCCAACTTTCCAGAATTCTTGTATTTTGCAAAAGATTTGCTTCCAATTCGATATTGTAGATTTTATTCTCTTTTTCTTCTCCTCATATTTTTTTTTTCTGTTTTGATTCAAGAAGCAACTTGGATTTTTGCATATTTGACCCATTCACAAAGGTTGACACTTCCTTCAGACCATTTACTCTAAAAACACAAAATTAACAAAAATAATAGTTAATGCCAAAATAAACCCAATTATATGAATAAGAATTAAAATAATGAATTTATTTATTATTATAGTCCAATAATCCATGATTAAAGCTATTGAGTGTGAATAAATATATGCTCATCGAATTTAGGTTTTACTAATTTGAATGTATGTGTGGATTGTATTAAAGGCAAACAAACAAAACACACAAAGAAAGGAGCCATAAGAAGCACTCAACTTCTTGAAATTGTACAACGGATATATGTGGACCTTTTTACATAAATTCCTTCAATAAAAAGGTATTTTATCACCTTTATTGATGATTTTTCACGCTATGGTTATGTCTTTCTACTGCATGAGAAATCTCAAGCAATGAATGCCTTGGAAATGTATATAAATGAAGTGGAAAGACAATTAAACGGAAAAGTGAAAATTGTTAGGTCAGTGATAAGTGTCAAATTTTAGTAATATTTCATATTAAAATATAGGCACTTATGAGTATTAATTGCTAAAATAAATATAAAATAATCCCTAATTTATGAATTTATACCATTTTACATATTTTTGTGATTTTAATTTGAATAAGAACATTTTATTCCCAAATTTGTGTTAATTTGAGGTTTCTAGGGAAGAATGAAGATAATTTCGCAAAAGAAAAATATACAAAGCTAAAAAGAGAAAGTTGGAATACATCAACACTCACCAAAGCTACCCCAAACGCGCAAAAGCCCATCTTGCCACCGGTGGATCTCGCTCAAGCGAGCTATATCTTGCTTTAGCGAGATAGCGCTATAGACATTAGGCCTTTTTACGTTTTACTTGCCCAAACGAGCCCATCAGAGCCAAGCGAGAAGTGATATCTAAGAAGGTGTTAGAAGATGTGTAGCTAATTATACCCTTTGAGATTGGGAGTAATTTGTTCAAACTCTTATTTATTGAGGTGATATCTAAGCATAATATTATGTTCTTTATTGATTATTGATATTATATTTTTGCTTCTAATTCTTGATCTAGAATCTTAAATTTAACTGGAAATTATTTTTATGGTTTTGAACTAAACAATAATACTTAACATATTTGAGTGCTGGGAATTTACTTGAAATGTTAATTGTTATCAACGTCTGATCTTGATTCTAAGTTGTTTTTATAAATATGCGAGGAATCAATATTTATGAAGCATCTTGATAATTTTATATGTGAGAAATTGATATAAATAATTTTTATATGGGCATCAATATCAATAACAGGACACCATATATTATCATGATTAATCAGAATATAAAAGAGCGAGAACGATGGAACCCGATCCCTATTTTTCCAATGGAAGCAACAACATTTTGCCTTGTTTTCTTGTCATCACAACAAATTCCAACAAACTTTTATTATTCTATTTTATATTTATCGAATCTTTTACTTGAATATTCAGTTGTTCCTTGTGGGTTCGATATCCGTCATTAGGGACACATTATTACTTCTGAAAATGCGGTGCACTTGCCGTTAAAAGTCATCAGTCGGATAGAGGTGGTGAATATTATGGAAAGTATGATGAAAGTGGACAACACCATGGTCAATTTGCTAAGTTCCTTGAGAAACGGGGTATTTGTGCTCAATTCACACAACTGGGTACACCACAACAAAATGGTGTGTCAAAAAGGCATAATCGAACCTTAATGTTAAGTAATTCATCTTTGCATGTATCACTGTGGATGTATGCTTTAAAAACTACCATATATTTGTTGAACAAAATTTATAGTTAGGCAATTCAAAAGACACCTTTTGAATTGTGGATAGGTAGGAAACCCAGTTTGAGACACCTGTATGTTTGGAGTTGTCAAACAGAAATTAAAATATACAATCCGCAAGAAAAGAAACTTGATGCAAAAACAATCAGTGGATATTTCATTGGTTATCCAACAAAGTCAAAAGGATATATGTTTTATTGTCCTACCCATAGAATAAGAATTGTTAAAACTGGAAATGCTTGGTTCATTGAGAATGGTGAAACTAATGGGAGTGAAGCTTCACGAAATGTGAAGATTAAGGAAGTTAGAGTACAAGTTCCTTTAACTAATACCTCTACTTCAAGAATTATTGTTCCTCATGTTGTTAAACCACACAACGATGAAGAAGAAGAACAAATTAATGATCCCCAAATTAACAGTGAACATATAGTAGAACAACCATAAGAAATAGTATTAAGAAGACAGAGAAAGGAAATCTACTATTTCGAATGATTATATGGTTTATCTACAAGAGTCAGAAAATGACTTAGGCATTGGTAATGATCCAGTTTCATTTTTAGAAGTCATTAATGGTGATAATTAAGATAAGTGGTTAGATTCCATGAAAGATGAACTTAAATCAATGGCACATAATGATGTATGGGACCTTATGGAAGGATGCAAAAGAGTTGGTGTAAATGGGTCACTAAGATTAAATGTGACTCTTAAGGAAATATCGAATGTTACAAGGCTTGAATCTTATGGCAACATCGAACGTTACTCAAAAGGATGGCATTTACTATAAGGAAACATTTTCAAATGTTTCTAAGAAAGATTCATTCAGAATTATCATAGCATTAATAGCTCATTATGATCTTGAGTTGCATCAGATAGATGTTAAAACCGCCTTTTGGAATGGGAATTTAGAAGAGTATGTTTATATGGATCAACCAGTGGGGTTCATTGAAGAAGGAAAAGAACACATGGTGTGTAAACTTAATAAATCAATATATGGACTTAAACAACAAGCTTTCAGGAAATGGTATCTTAAGTTCAATGATATTATTATGTCCTTTGGATTTAAGGAAAATATTGTTGATCGATGTATATATCTAAAGGTTAGTGGGAGCAAGTTTATATTTTTGATTATGTATGTTAATGATATCTTGCTTGCAACTAATGATCTTGGTATATTAAGTGAGACTTAGAAGTTTCTCTCTAACAACTTTGAAATGAAATATATGAGTGAAGCATACTACATGATAGGAATAGAAATATTCCATGAAAGATCACAAGGATTGTTAGGTCTGTCTCAGAAAACATATATTAATAAAGTTTTAGAGAGATTCAAAATGGATAAATGTTCAACATCTTTTGTTCCAATACAAAAAGTAGACAAATTTTATCTCATGCAATGTCGAAAGAATGATTTGGAACAAAAACAAATGGAGAATATCCCTTATGCATCTATTGTTGGGGGTTTGATGTATGCCCAAACATGTACAAGGCCAGATATTAGTTTTGCAGTAGGTATGCTTAGTAGATACCAAAGTAATCCTGGATTGGATCATTGGAAAGCTACAAAGAAAGTCTTAAGATATTTACAAGGGACAAAGGATCACATGCTTACTTATAGGAGATCTTATCATCTTGAGGTGATTGGATAAACAAATTCAGATTTTGCTGGTTGTATGAATACAAGAAAGTCTACATTTGGTTATGTGTATCTTTTAGTCAGAGGAGTGATTTCATGGAAAAGTGTGAAGCAGTCAGTCATTGTTGGATCCACCAAGGAGGATGAATTTGTGGCATGCTTTGAGGCCACAGTTCAAGCTAATTGGTTGCGGAATTTTATTTTAGGACTTGGAGTAGTTGATAGTATTGCCAAGCCGCTGAGAATTTATTGTGATAATTTTGCTCCTGTTTTCTTACCTAAGAACAACAAGTATTCCAAAGGTGTTAAGCATGTGGAATTGAAATACTTTGTCGTTAAGGAAGAAGTTCAGAAACATAAAGTGTAAATAGAACATATTAGCATTTATCTTATGATTGTTGACCCTTTAACAAAGGGTTATCGCCCAAAACATTTACTGCACATGTTGAGAATATGGGTATTATGTCTACTAGTGTATGTTGAATGTTGTTATTAATGGTTATTTGACACTCTAAGCTCGTTGATGTTATATTTCAAAAATCTATGTTTTCCACTTTATATATATGCATGCAAATTATGATGTGGAAAACAAATTGTATTAATTTTTATAAAAATTACAATATGTTTGAACCCATCATGGACTTCTCATTGTAAAGTCATATTAAAGATAAAAGATGATATAGTAGTACATGGAATGAGATGTGTTGATTAAATGACATATACCCGCCATGACTCTTATTACTTTTGTATCATTACTTTTGATTTATGATATAACTTATTTATGTAAGGCTTTTAATGCACATTATGATTTATGAAATTATTAAATCACGAAGTATTATAATTCCACATGAGTCAAGTGGGAGAATGTTAGAAAATTATATAATGTAAATTAATTTTATAATGTGACTCGTGTTTTGGGCCTTGGGCCTAAATGTAATTTAATAAAATAAATAGTCCATTGGTTAATGTGAGGATACATAGTCCATTGATTATGATACCTGATACAAACTAATCTGATGGAGATTGGAAAACATTAAGAATATGGGGTTCTGTATCTGCAAAGAAAGTTGTCTCACTATTGGCCATCAAGAAAGGGTGTGACAAGAAAAGAATTGCCAAGAGATAGATTGAGAAAAGAGAATTGAAGAAATTGCTCACATAGGGATTCTCATGGATAAAGGTAGGTGTCTATCTCTATTATAATTGAATGTATGGAATGTGAGAATCATAATTTGTAAGATTTTTAGGTAATGCAAATATTTTTTTACAGAAAGCTCTACAGAAGAACTATGAAATCTCGCCAAATCATCCATAGTCAAAACTCGCTAGAACAATATTTTAAGATTATGATGAAAACTTTCCGAAAGAATATTGTAATAAAGCTCATCACATAGATGAAATATTTGAATTTTTCGACCATATGTGAGAACAAGAATTAAGGTCCTTACAAAAAAATTTCAGATCTGAAAGAAGAGACTAATATCGAGGGTCACTTTTATTTAGCCTGGGCTAAAAGAGTATGAGGCTGAGAGACTATGTATTGTTAGAAGCTTGTAGTCATTTACGCCCCTACCCTTCCTCTCTTCCTTTCCAAGACACTCATATCTATAAATAGGGTGTCTCCCCTATTGTAAATCATATTAAATTTTGAAGTAAAGAAACTCTGTTTGAGTGAGTCTAGAGTGTTCCTATATTTTCTCTTAGTCTTTTCTTGGCAGGGATAGCTACAAGTGGCGACTCCATCCTCACTCATCTTAGAGACTCCTCCCCCAAGTGGCGTGATTCCTCTTCATCCTTCTCCACTCCCTAAGCTTCCTCTACTCCATACTCTTTACTCTTCATTTCCGCCATTGCTCTTCATTTCTTTTGTTCTTTTATCTTTTTATTGTTCCGCAATTTATCTTCCTTTCCAATTCGGTTTCTTCCTTTCTTTGTCTTGATTTATATCCCACAATCATCATCGTCATATTATTAATTGTATTCTTTTTCTCTTTTGAAGAAAACCTTCACATTTACTTAACCACTTGGTTAAGTTCGTGTCCATTGGCAATTTTCACTGAGTTTCACCTATCTTATTAATCAAAAATCATAATCCAAGTAAAAACATATAAAATGTGCAATTCTAAATCATCTCACATCATGTGGTTTTCAGAGCATGGTTTAATTGTGCTTAAATTTTTCTGAGTTGATTTTTGCTTTACAATTTCAGCACCTTTCAATTATGTCTTTATTTTTTCATAACTTTAAATTCCTTGTCATTTCAGTTCAGCCATTAAATTTCTTGTCATTTCAATTCAGTCTTTAAATTCCTTGTCATTTATAATTCCACATTTATATTCATTAAGCAATTTAAATTCCGCTTTTGAATTCCTTGTCATTACTTTTTGCTTGAGTCATAATGTTTTTAGTGGTCTAGGAGTCTTTTCCATTCGGCTTATTTTGATTTTTAATTGTGAAGAATTAAAAACAAATTAGAAGTTGTTTGAGTAATGGTTGATCTGATTCCAAACATAGAATGCAAGTGTTCATATAAATTGAATCCCAAAACAATATCATTTTCGAAAATTGAAAAGTAAATTAAAAACGTGCATGAAAAAGAATATTGAAATTTTGAATCCTTAAAAACAAAGAAACAAAAAAAATTAAGTGCATTCAAATTTCAAAATTCAAATTGCTAAAGAGGATTCTATTTGTGTGGCACATTGTTTTCATAACTGTGGAATTTTATCCTTCTTGCTTTGACAATTTCTAAAAACATAAAATTCATGGTTAAAGTCTAAGTAAGTTTCTTTGAGTCTTAAAAGTTCTTTTATTGTTTGTCTTGTTTAAAGTTTTGTCTTCATCTTGATTCAACCTTGGTTTAGCTTCCTTTCTTTAAATTATTTCTTGTTTGTCTTCAAAATTCTTTGAGATCTGTGTGAATCCTTTTTGAGTGAGTGATAACAGTTTTCTCCTCTTTCACTTGAAGTTTTCTCGCAAGTGTGGACTCATGGAAATTTGGAACCTTTCTTATTTGAATGAACTTAACCCTCATTTATCTTTTTTGTCAAAAGCTGAGTGATACACGTGAGTGAGTGAATTAATTGTTGTTTTAAAATAATTGTTGATACACCTTATGGTAGAGTTTGAGGAAACCAAAAGGAGTTTGGTTCAAAGAGAAGAAGATATGCGCCAAATGATGGAGAGACTCCAAATACTAGAAGAATCCCAAGAAAGGAAAACCCGACAAGAAGATGGGAGCCTAGAAGAGCCACAAGATATCAAAGGAATTATGGAAGTCAAGAGGAAGATGATGATGAAGAATGGAGAGGGCACAATTATGAAGATAGGCGCTACCATCATCAACAACACAAGAAGAAATTCCTTTTGTAAAGTTACCTAGTTTTAATGGGGATAATGACCTAAATTTGTACCTAGGATGGGAAGCTAAGGTAGAAAAATCTTTAATGTATATGATGTAGATGATGACCAACAAGTTAAGTTAGCTTCCCTAGAGTTTGAGGATTATGCCATGCAACAGTGGCATTAACTTGTAATGGACATTGGGCTAAACAAGAGGTTAATCATGGTCTCTTGGAATTATTTAAAGGTTTGTATGCGTGCGCGATTTATTCCTTCTAATTATAGGAAGGAACTCTTGTTGAAGCTCCAACGACTTCATCAAGGATCTAGGACGGTGGATGAATATTTTAAAGATTTAGAAGTTACTTTGACTAAAATTAATATGCATGAAAGTAAAGAGTCAAAGATAGCTAAATTTGTGAGTGGATTAAGGCGAGAAATTTAAAATGTTGTAGAATTGTATGAGTATATATTTTTATAAAAATTGGTTCACAAAGCCATCAAGGTTGAATCACAAATTTTAAAGAAAAAACTTCTTTAAAAATACTCATTATGATGACTTTTACAAATCTTCTTGGAAGGACAAAATAAAATTCAAAATCAAGATTGTCCTTCCAATTTCTCTAGAGAATCCACCTCACAACATCAACATTCTAAAGACAACCTTTCTCCATCTAGACCTAAATCGTCAACCAAAACCTCAAATAAAAAAATGTTTTAAATGTTTAGGTTTTGGAAACATAGCTGCAAATTTCCTTAATAAACAAACCATGATGGTAAAAGGGGGGATAGTAGTAAGTGACCATAGTGATCAATCTTCTAGATCTAACTCCTTTACCCCTTCAAAACCCCTAGTGAAGATGAATGTGAGATACATTGTGAAAGTGACTTATTGGTGGTAAGGCGAATGTTGGGAACAATTTAAAAACCTTTTGATGAAATCCAAAGAGAAAATATTTTTCACATCTGCTGCCTTATCAATAACAAGTTATGTTCCACGATCATAGATGGGGGTAGTTATGCAAATGTGGCAAGTACAAGAGTAGTGGAGAAACTTGGATTACCCACTATCTCTCCCTATAAATTACAATGGCTTAGTGAAGAGGGTGAAATAATGGTTAATAAACAAGTCCTCCTAACATTTTCCATTGAAAAATATAAAGATGAAATTTTGTGTGAAGTTGTGCCAATGGAAGCCACATATGTGCTTTTAGGAAGACCTTGGCAATATGATAGAAAGATTTTACATGATGGTCATACCAACAAAATTTCTTTCAACTTCCAAGGACATAAGATTATCTTATAACCTCTATCTCCAAAAGAAGTCAATGAGGATCAAATAAAAATGCAAACAAAAATAGAAAATGAAAAAGGTGAGGAAATAACAAAATCAAATGGGTCTCATCATCTCACTACACGTGGTAAAAATGGTAATGTTGGTTCGTCCGAAAAATAAAAAATGTTTATCCTAGATATTCTCCTTCCTTATCTTTTTCATCCACTAATAGTTTTAAATACTTGAAATATTTGTGAGAAAAATGTGGGAATGATTTTCAAAATCCTCCTAAAGGTTTACACATTATATGAGGCATTACACATCAAATTCACTTTCTCCCGAAACATTATCTACAAACACAACATGTATATAAAACTAATACACAAGAACTTCGAAATCTTAACGCACATAAGTTTTATTCACTTCACACCTTTAAAAACCTTCATATCTTTTATGTGAACAAACTAACTATGTTGTCTACAGGAGTTCTAAATTCAATGACGAATTATTTCCAACCTAGAAGGCCTGATATGACCCAACTTTACAAGAAGATGACCACGAGCCCAAATGACTATTCAAGGCTAGGTAAAACATCTCAGGCAGAGACACAGGGGCCACCATCCATCACGATTTGAACTTGATTGTCTGACGAAAGTAATGGGTCTTAGATGGCTTCAACAAACAGATTTACCAGAGATGTACCCTTGGTTCCACCTTTGGTTTCTTTAGGGTTAACTCCTCCATTGGAAGAGATGTTACAAGCATCAAAGGCACATTCTTCCACTACAACAAATATAAGTTTTTGTGACAAAAGATTAGTGATAAATATAAAATTTGTCACTATTTATATATTATTTGTGACTATCTTTTTTCTTGACACTAATATTATTTATAATAGAGACAAAACTAAAAAAATATCACAATAAGTATATTAAAAAATTAAGAACACATATCATAAATAATTACTAAAAAAA
>Ga0123341_1006140_pt1 | contig 10826 bp, 7 predicted proteins | sample Turbeapinknodule_FD_89959 | JGI IMG/M metagenome (GOLD analysis project Ga0123341, IMG submission 89959) | Root nodule microbial communities of legume samples collected from Mexico - Turtle bean Mexico pink nodule | ecosystem: Host-associated > Plants > Roots > Nodule | place: Mexico: Nepantla...
GTTTTTCACTCATAATTAATAGTAAAGTTAGCTTTTGCTTTTACGGTATGTTAAGACTATTCCTAATTTTGTTTCTCTAAAACTTTTTTCTTCTATATTTGGTGACAATTTCTTGACCAAAATATTTTATGTCCCATGTGTGTTTTTTATCAGGGATTTTTTTAAATTTTTCTTAAAACTTACAATATAAGAGAACTTATAAAATATTTTCATTTTACTACTTTTAAAAAAAATATTTTTCAGTTAAACATTTTGAAATTTTACAATTTTTTTTCATCTAACCATATATATAATCTCAAACATAAATTGAGGATCTCTTAAAAAATAAATTCAAGTCTAACTCAACTTTATAAAATAATTTTTATAAATTTTATATTCAATTATTTATTATAAAATATTTTTATCTTTCGTAGACGTGAGATCTCCAAATAAAGTACATTAACAATGATTGAGAAACCAAGGGTAAAGAAGCAACAAAATAAGAACCGCCCAACATTCCAAATCAAGAATGAAAACAAAATCAAAGATGAACAATTGAAGGTGATGAGAAAGAACCACCATTTGGTTTGACACAAACTTAACGAACCGAAACTAAAGGGGGAAGGTCTGCTCTGTATGTAGCATGGAGGACCATAACACCGAAGAGCATGTTTATGCTATAAATGTTTGGTTCTTGGAAAGCTTGGCTTACTCATGACTGCCACTAAAGCCTCCCAACTTGGATTCAACCATTAGTGCAGGTGAATCACCACTGCTTCTTAATATGTTGGCTAAGTTCCCATTATCAGAACCATCAGAACTTGTATGATGGTTGATATATTGCTGGAATAATACTACTTCTCAATTGGACATCTTCGAATCCTTCTTTGTTATAATTTTAAATTCTCAGATTACCACCACTTAGTAACATCAAGAATTAAGTAGCTGTTCGCTCACAATTTCAAGGACTAAATTTGAATTTTTAAAAACTATAAGGACTATGAAGGATAGGACTAATGTGACGCATTGCTCTTTAAATGAAGAAACAAATTTTCTATAAATAATTGTGTAATAAAAGAATATCAATTCAAAATTGTAAACCAACATGGCAACTGACAGGTAAATCTTTATTGTTCTGACATTTAATAAATACAGACGTCAGAATAAAATTTTGAAATTAGTAATCTCTCCTGCTACGGGCAAGATCACTCGCAATATCATTATCTTGTTCACACTGATCCAAGAATCTTTTATAAGCAGGTTTATGAACAACAACAAGACGTAGGTATTTCGCAGCTTCGGCCTTTTGGCCCGCATCAAAAAGAGTGCTACATACCCAACAAATCAAATCCAATGAGCAAGATGCAAATAGCAGTGTTAGAAGAGGAAATTTCATCACTAAAAAACTAAGGTAGTTAACCTAAATTGTACCTGGCAAGCAACAGTAACCCATCAAAATAATAGCCTTTGCTTGTAGGATCTTCTGGCTCCTCCATATTTGCTATTCTTTCAAAGTGTGCCCGTCCTTCGTCCCTCTTACCCTGAAGTACGGTAAATTGAAGAAAAATGAATATCACAGCGAATCCTATTGAAAATCTAGAAGCTTCTAAAAATTCTCAGGCTTATTGCCTGCCAATAGTTAGATATGGCCTGACAGTTAGTCGGCCAGGTCAACACCAAAACAACAATCAAATACCCCAATCGTTGTAGGCAGGAGAAATACCCAAATATCCCAATTCAAAACCAATACGCGCCTCCAATTCCTCACAGGTAGTATTTAACCTGGTACACGCACAGTGTACGTGAAACATTGGATAAATTATTGATTTCTAGATCCTTCTTAATTGTTTTCCTACAACTTTTCTCAGTCTCTCGCTGCCTCTACCGACTTCAGGTATTTTCCACACAAGTCATTTTAACAACAGGTGCTACAACAATTATTTCCCTAGTGCATTCAATTCTTATCCTATCTCTTCTGGTATGTTCACTCTACAAAGCAGCATTCCCATCTCAGCTACAGAGTTTATCCTTTTGTTAGCTTTTTATCGCTCGACATTCAATTCCGCAAAATATCACTGTTCTTGTAGTTCCGCTCAAGTCAGACACCAACTATTTCTAAAACACAAACCAACTTCCAGAATCTTTTCTTTAGGAGGAATTGAGGTACAATTTTCACTCAGGTAACAAGATAATCAGTATTGGGGTTGGGCATGCAAGACACGCACAAGATGTCTAAATATTCCTCTATCAAATGCATATCCAAACCGTTTTTCAACATATATCCAAAATCTTGTTCAAACAAAAGTTTGCTCGGAGAACAAATTGTAGTATGTGTTTAACCTGTCGTTCACAAGCAACTCCAGCCCACTGTGATGAAAGAATCAAAAGATCCAGTTCTTCGGCATCAGTTGGATATCCAGCAAAAGAAAGCTAACGAAAAATCAGAAAATAATTAGGGTTTGAAGGCACAAACTTAGTGAAATGAGACAAAAAAATTCTGGTAGCAATAAAAATGAAAAAAAAAAAAATCAATGCAAGACATAATAATTCAGAGGACAGGTATTTGACATAGTAGATAAAACCAGTATAACAAATGAAAAACAACATGGAAGCAACTATGAGTTTCATACTTTCCAAATTGCACGCTCGAAGTACTCAATAGCCTCCTCATTTACATGCTTCAGCAATAGAGTCCGTCCCATCAGAACTAAAGCTCGAACATATTCAGGGTCCTTATCAAGAGCTAGTCTGTACACGCAACTCAATGCAATTCGTTGTCAACCACAGATAAAGCTTAAAAATATAAAGGGTCTACTGTCCAATTTTTCCTCCCTAACTCTGAAGAAACTAAAAATGAAAAAAAAAACTTACTTTAGTAAGGGAATTGCACTTTCTTTATCATTACTGGAAAGAAATGAGACTGCAAGCTGTAAACAATCAAACCATAAAATAATCACATTCTAAATGCCAATCTGATTTTAATGATATATCACACGTCATATATTCTCATGTTCCTATTCACTCACAGCAGTCAGTTCTTTAGGGGACATCTCTTCTATAGGTATTCTACGCCACTTTTCAGTTGAACTCAGAGGACCTTTTTCTGGAGAAACAGCTTCCTTAATAGCTTCTGTTGGAATATTATCTTGTAACCTTGGTGAAGGAGCTGTTTTTGAAGCACCAATTTTCTCAGTGGTTACCTTTTGACTATTCTTGTCTCGTAACCCCAACATTGTAAGGACAGCAGGATGTCTCAGGGCTATTTGCTGCAAAGTTTATTCATTTGTTGGATCAACTTTATGAGTTAGTACAATAGTGGTTCAAACTAAAATAGACTAAAGATGCACAAGGTGTTTCTACTTACCTGAATGAGGGTAAATGAACTATTGGTAACCCAATAGAACTGGCTCCCCTGCGAGAGTATATTAGTGTAGAATGTTATTACAGCCTTCAATATGAGAAAGAATAAGTTTACCATAAAATATAGTTGGCACGAAAAATGAGACATGCAATAGGAATGCAGCAGTGGAGTGATACTTACTAATCTCTTAGATAATTATTACTAAAAATTATAACTGAAAGTTCTGGCTTATCTTTGACCAGGGAAATTAACCTACTAATGTGAGTTCAGAAACTGTGACCACAACATATACAAAAATAAATCATAGGTTTCATCAATTTTCAGCAATCACACCTCCAGTGTCTAAAGATATCTTCCATGTCATGTCATTTAGAAAGAAGATACATCAAGAGTGCAGTTTTATTCATAAAAATACAGTGACTTCTGTATTTTTCTTTTACTTTTATCAGAACTAAAGTCTACAACACACAACACTCAAGGATTAAAGTTACCTGAGGAATGCAAAAGCCCACAAAAGCTAAAGGCACTGTTAGAAAGTCCAAGTATCGCTTATAATACTGCAACAAAAGCATCCCACAGTTAACAATGGGTTTACTTTATTTCAATGCAGTTACTAGAATAAATTCCCTTATGTTGCAACATATAAACAATATTCTTAAACGGTTAGTAAAATGAAATGAGCAGTTCATATAATATAACAGGAAATGTATAACAATAAATATCCCCACCAGTTTTTCTCAAGAACATGCAATACAATAGTAAGTCATTAGAAGTACAGAGAAGCTATACTCACTTTGGCTAATAAGTCAAAAATACTCCTTGTCTCTGCAACTACAGGTTTCCCAAAGGATATCTGATAAATCAATTAACACAAATTAGTACACATTCTATGCCTGACTCATCCTGGCCTCTTGCAAAACGAAAGAGAGAATTATGGTACAAAAAGTATACACCAAACAAGTGCCAAACAGAAAGCAAGAAATCCATCCTACTATACATTAGTCTATGATCTGACTATGTCTTAGCACATGAAATATTTGGGACTGTCTAGTTTAAAAAATTGTTTCTGCTTTCATTTTTCTGTTTCATTTTAGTTACAAAATCACCACTTTGTTTTTATTTTGTTTCTTTCCAAAAAATTGTATAGAAAATAAGGTTTTTCTGTAATTAAAGTGAAAAGAGAAAACACTATCAAAAGCCAAACGACCTTAGTTATTAACCTACTATACTTTATGTTATGTTATTTTATTGTTAACACCATAAAGCCAGGCAATGTAGCTTGTTTAATCAATGATATAAAAAGTTAAAGTTTGATTCATTATTATAAGAAGATAACAAAGTCAGTAAGCCAACGATCATTATCAGATTGTGACTCGATAAATCATTTGCCATTAACCAGTTGATTTGGATCCATCAACTTTGCCAGCCACTTTGGTTTTGGTAGGTCAACCTTTGTTATATCAACCGGCCCAAAATATCAAATTTAGACACTTAAATCAACTGCATCCAACCCTTACTAAGAGGGTTTCTGCCACAACAGAATGATAAAATGTGATTCATCTATCTAATAAAACAAAATTTGTGTCTTGTTAAAAAGAATCACTCTACATTGGCACAAACATGGGGGTAAGACAACACAAGGTAACTAGAAACATGATTTTCAGGTTATATCCCTTATATATATGGATTCATACTCCATTACCTGAACATTCATGTAGTGCAAACCAGCAATCAGAGAAGGAAAGATGAACCCCGAATAACCATGAGAGAGTTCAGTTAAATTTTGGAACCATAAAGCACCACCCTGCAACATATTTAACAAGTTTAAATGTTCAGCAAGTATGACTTTCTGTGTGCAACAGGAACAACACTCAACACTTCTGTTGAAATTAGAAGATTTTAGGAACAGAGAGAGGATGAGTGAAATTAAATTGATATTAGGTTAAATATATTGCAATTAATTTGTTCATAAGACCAAGAGTATGTAATCTTATTTATGTTAATCATAATCTGTTAGAGGTCTCACATTGAGTAGGATAAACTAATTGATGATGTAATTGAGCACTGAGGCTCTACCACTTAAATGGACTAGTCTTTTGAGTTAGACTCTTTTTTTTGTGCCTAAGTCCAAACATTTGGTGTTTTCATTGATAGTTGGGTTACAGAAAGGGCTATCTAAAGGCTGAATTAAGGTGCAAATTAATACTAATAAATGAGCGAAGTCGGTCTCAAAGAGAAAAGAGCTACCACTAGGTCAGTATTGATAGAGTGAACTATCGGCCCTTAAAGGGAGTGACAATGTTATGAGTCCCACATTATGTAGGATAAGCTACTTGATGTGGTACTTAAGCCTTGAGGCTCCCACCTAATGGACTAGTCTGTGGGTTGGGCTCTACTCTTGTGCTCAAAGCCTAACATAATCCTAAGTAATGAGGGGAATAAATCATTAGGAAATATGGCAACAAATCCTAGAGAGAAAAAGGAAACGGAAAACTAATCTAAGAGGAATATCTAAGATAGGATAAAATAATTTCATACATTCTAACATTATGATATAGCTTCACTACAGCAAAAAAATTTCCAAATGTTAAGTCCATAACTTAGATGACATCATTACAGCTAACTGTTATCATTCTAATACTTTGTATCCAATTGAACCAGATCTTAATGTGAGATATATTCTCATAATGTAGTTCTATTCGTTCATGGAATGACGTCCATGGAAATTATGTTTAGAAAATATGAAGATACATAAAGCACAAACACAATGTCCAAACAGCCTTTTAATAAGTTGGTGCATTACACAATCAAAACCAGGGTGACCATTCAGTGACATCTTCCTTATGCTAATCATCCACAGGAAAAAGCACGGAACCTGTAGAAAAATAGAAGACCAAAAGTCAAAATTACAATGGAAAGTTTGTGAAGAATTGCTACGATCATGTTACTTTTTCCTTCCATATTTGGCTTATCCTGATTGCTGATTATAAACAAGTCAAATTAGTTTCCACCACTTTCTTTACAGAGGGAGAGACTTATCTGAAATTCACTTAACACTAACAGAGGGAGACAAAAACTCAGTAGCAGTGTGCAGTTTATGCAATTATCTGGAGCAAAGGACAGTTAAAGATTGTCTCTTCAGTCTTCTTGATCATTGAATCCTTTAGACAATATTATGTGTCCTTGCTGCTACCTTATCTATCAGTTTGTCCCTTCCCTGTTCTGTTAACCCCCCCACCCCCCTTCTTTTGTTCTCTGGCCCATTGCATAAGTGTGTTTTCCTAATCTCTCAAATAAACAGGAATTGAATGAAATAAAAGGAAATATTTTCCTTATACACAAAAGTTAACTAACAGTTGCCAATGAGGGTTTGTCCAACAGACTGTAATTTTCCAGGCAGGTTCAGTATGGCCTGTCCTTGGAATGGGGCAGCTTCCCCTCCAATCAAGCTTTTTTTTACCACAAAATAAAAGCTAACAGTTAATTAATTCAGTTATGATATTAATTACTAAACATAATTCCTTTTAGATCAAATGAACCTCTTTGACAGGTTTCAGATTCCAGCAACTCGTGGATGCTCCCTCTGATATTTAGGAAGGTGAAAACAAGCTCAAATATAAAGAAAGAAGCATCAAAAGTCTTATTGAAAAGCTTGAACTCAGTTACTCACTAATTTTCTTCGGTTTAAGCTGTAAACCTATGTCATAAGGTAATGCCAAAGTCTTCAGGAATAGTAAGTAATAAATTCTAACAACACCATATACCTCCGTAACTTTCTCAAAATGGAAACAAAAACCAAAGCTCTGTCATAAGTCATGAAGAAATTTTTAATTTGTAATTGAACCCTAAAGATTTACTCAAAAAAATATTCTGCTCAGGAAGAGTGGCTGCTTTCTTTTCCTTCACAGATTTTAGACATCCTTTAATTAGCTAGCATTACATTTTGACTGGCACAAAGTGAGGTTTTCCCATACAACACAACATGTGAATTTCTTTCATCCGTATCACAAACAGCTTTCTTAGGAGGTTGCTTTTGGCTGTGATATTATTAGTAAAAGATAATTTGGGGAGAAGAAGGCAAACTCATTTGCTGTAGGAGTCATAAGCAATGTTCCCCCATGAAGCTAGATATATCACCTGTACAATGAACGGTACCAGCGGCCACACATAAGAGGGGCATCCGATTGCTTTTCTCTTCTTCCGGAAGAATAGAAACTGACGAATATAACTCTTTCCTGAGAAAGGTGGCGGGAATGGAGGAGGCACTTTAAGAATTGAAAAATATTAATAACAATTTAAGTACATGAACTAGAAGTGGAGAAAAGGAAAAAAGATATCTTTTACACGTAAAATTATAAGGAAGTATCTACTCCCATTTTCCAAACACAAAAAAAAAAAAAACACTTTAAAGATAAAGAACAGTTAGATACACAACAAAATGAAATGATGCATAAACAAACAGGCTTACAAGAGCAAAAACACAATCCATATGCCCATTACACAACATTTGCACACAGTGGTAGCAAAAGGTAGGATAAAAAGTGATCCAGTGCAACAGAAATGAAGAAAAAAGACATTTCAATAACTATAATCAAAGCTAGATTAGAAAATAGTGTTACACGAGTGTAACTTGTATAAGATAACCAAGCAAACAAGCATCCAATGGGAACAGTCAAAACTAACAAAATACTAATAACCTAATTCTAATTTCTAAACAAACATTTGAAGCGCCCAACGGCTTTATTCAACAACAAAGATGAAAGAAGTGATAATGATCAGCTACAGCTGCATCATATCTTCCAAACAAGACACAGATGGATTAACCTAGCAGAACCAGTTTATTCATTTATTTTTAAAGTTTTTGTTTCCAATTAAAATTGAATAATTAGTAAAACTATCCAAATTAAACATACTACCAAAACACGCTATGAACTAATCCGAGTAAGGCATATGATACTCACATTTAGGAAAAAACTCGCCAATCGTTTTCAGCTTGTGTAGTGTTGAGACCAGAGGAAAAAGAATAGCAATTCTGAGAGCTAGAGTAGAAGAAAATATAGTTAACCACCTGAAATTCAACAACTGGATTAACACAAACGTTCGGTTCAGAGTCCAAAACAAAACAGATAAACAAGTGTTTAAGTAATGCGTTAGCAACTAGAAAGAAGAGACCTAGAAGCTTACCAGGGAAATCCAGAAAGCTCGTGGAACGAGTCGAGCATCGAAATCAGCTCACGAACGGGGAAAACGGCGTCGTCTTGATCGCCGCCACTGGTATCGGCGATCGCTTTCAGAAGCTCGGAGTTAACCGGCGAGTCGAGTCCGAACGAGTTCGACTCCAATTCGCGGTCATCGGAAGAGCGAGTAGAGAAAGCGCGTGAGTGGAACGCGTCGAGAAAGGCGAGGGTTGGAGAGGGAGATAAGGCGGGAGCGGGGAGTGGAGAAGGGAGCTGAGAGGATAGAAGGCGTGGCAGAGATAGGAGGGAGAGGGAGGATGACGAACGCGCTTGGCGGAGGCGAGAAAAGAGCACCGCCGCGGTGGCCATCGGCGGCTGAAGGGAGCACAGCGAGGACTATGGTGTAACCTGGTTGCTACAAAATTCAGTTCCGAGAAATCAAGGAAGCGATTATAATGTGTAAATTTTAGTTAAATTGACTGAACACTCAACACACTCTCTAATTGAATTATCAATATTCTAAAATTGGAGTAAGAGGCACTAATTTAGCATATGTCATGAGGAGAACTATAACTCATTTTTATTTAAATAAATAATTTATTTTATATACTTATTATCTATTGATGATTCATTTATTTTATATATTTATTAGGTAATTACACACCTAATTATGATTTTAAGTTCAAACATCTATGAGAGGTTTATACACCTCATTATAGTTTTAGGTCGAAACATGCACACAAGACTTGTACACTTTATTATGACTTTAGATAAAGACAAGAAGGTGAGGTTTATACACCTCATTATGACTTTAAATTCAAGCATGCATGTGATATTTGTACATCTCATTATGAATTTATGTTTGAACATGCATGCTAGACTTGGACGTCTAGTTTTTTCAATGAGTTTTCAACAACATAAACACACCATGCACATATAATAAGGTGTCACTTGATTACAAAATACTTTGTAATTTTTTATTTAGATTCTTTAATTATGATAAGTCAATCACTGATTGGTTTACATAATTTGCTTTATGAAGTAAGTTTTTCAATTATTTGTATAAGTCATGTCTTGTTATTAAACAATGTGCATCTTGTGTTTATTTTGCTTAAGCCATAAAATGAACTTTATATAGAGTAACAAATTGTGTAAAACAAATAATATTTAATTAAGAGTCAAGTGCACAATACCACAAATGATATTTAATAACAAAAATAAAATTTTAATCTTCTTTCACAATCCCGTAGTTGTTGATTACTTGAGTTTGTTTCACCATCGCTTGAAATCCCTTATCAAAAGTTTTTTGCTAGTTCTGATTTTATCACATTCTCAATCTTATGCAACTTCTTATTTTCTTCTTCCCAATCCTTAATACTTCTTGTTAATTTTTCTTTTATGAAATAAGTAAATTTTTTTTTTTCTAGATTAGTGGGACTCCTCTAACTTTCACTTCACTCGTGTAAACCAATGTAATTGCTTTACTAAAGACAATTGTTTAAGTTTCTACTTAAGTCAACAAAGGTAATTGCTTTACTATAAAGACAAATTTTTAAGCCTCTACTTAAATAGAAAACTATAAAAACTTAATCCATAATTACAACTTCTAAAATTTTCTCCATCAAACAAAACTCACTAAATAGTTTACCAAAATTCCAAAGAAAACCTACTAAGAAACTAATTATTCAAAGAACCAAGCTTTCACTTGCTATCTCTTGGAAACCTTTCAAGAAATTCTTAAAAAGGCACACAAGACCTCCTAAAACTTCTTGAAGACAAGCCAAATCTATCATATAACTTTCCTTAACTAAACTTGATACTTAAGCTCGTGTAAACCTCGAAGATTTAAGTCACGAAACTAATTTATAAGTTTAACATTTTATCTTTATCTTTCTCTGTATTTGTTAGCTTTAGTAGATGTGATACTCCAATAAACCTCTATCCAATATTTATAATTATTTTAATATTTTCTCATTACACTTTTATATTTATTATTTTTAATCTTTTTACATTTTCTTATTCAAAATATGTAAAATTTAAAAAGTATTAAAATAGGCCAAATATGTTGTCAATTAACAATATAAACAATGTATTATAATTTTTTTTAGTATTTATTTTACAAAATCTCAATTTGTCTCTTGTTCTATTATAAAATATAACAGATATGAACAAAAAGAGAACAAAGATGAACAAAAAGTATAAGGAAGACAAATGATATAAAAATGAATATCTCTTTTATTATATTGAAATCAGAACGAATAGTCTAAAGAAAGAAATAATCAATCAATAAATACTAGAATCATAATAGA
>Ga0123341_1006141_pt1 | contig 10826 bp, 11 predicted proteins | sample Turbeapinknodule_FD_89959 | JGI IMG/M metagenome (GOLD analysis project Ga0123341, IMG submission 89959) | Root nodule microbial communities of legume samples collected from Mexico - Turtle bean Mexico pink nodule | ecosystem: Host-associated > Plants > Roots > Nodule | place: Mexico: Nepantla...
ATGTTTTAAATGATCCTAACTAACTTGGCTCCTTTATTAAATGCTTTTGACCACTTGGTGGGTCTATATAAAGGTGGTTTTACGCTCCTAATCTTGGAGTAACAGAAAGAGTTTATCAAAACATTTTTTTCAAGATTTGAAAGAGCTTTGGATCATTCTTAAGTGTGGAATAGGATTGGGTTGTAATTCTAAACTTTAAGCTTTGTAATACCCAGGTGTATTCTATTCCCTTCTTCCTTGATTACTATATTTCTGTGTTTGTGTTGCCAAGGAGTGTTGTGTGTTCTTGAGGGGTTCAAGATCAACATTCTTGGTGTGGTTTGCCAAAGGTAGTGTGTTTCTTGAGGGATTCAAGGTCACTACTTTGGTGTGTGGTGTTTGTAATCTGGTTTTGATTGCATAGTGGAATACCTAGTGATTTCTGGGGACTGGATGTAGCTCTTGGTGTAAGAGTGAACCAGTATAAATTGCTTCTGTGCTTATCTCTTACCCTTAACTCTTTAAATTTTGTTTTTAAGTTGTTTTTATAAACTGCTGATAAAAACAACCGATTGTTTCGACAAAACAACCGATTGTTTTTCTGATATCATCTTAAAACAGTTTTGGGTATTTGATTCCTTGATTCTTTTCTCTGTAATTCAAATTGATTTTCATTATACCATCAAAGTTTGCAAAAATCCCTCTTAAACAATTCACCCCCCCTCTCGTTTAAGGCCATATATTCTAACAGAATTAACCACCCATGTTGGCCATTACAATGGAAAGCAAGAAAAGAAGATCCATAATGTTTCTCCTTGATGGTTGCCTCGTCTAGGGTTTTTTAACACCTTTTATTCTCCCAATTGATTTTTAGGGTTGTGCCTCACAACTCATATTTAACCTAGTTGGGCTTGGGCTCAGTGACTTCTAACTTAGGCGTAATTGGGCGAGTTGGACGAAAACATACCCAACGTTACTCTCTCAACCCCTTATTCAGAACAATTTTAAAACTATAAGAGAATACCAATGTCCTATAGTGGAAGGTAAATGCAATTTCTTAATTCTTTTAAAAATTAGTTGTCTTGAACTAACCTAAATTTGTCTTTTAAGTTATAGGAACGAGGCAAACCTTCTTTAGCATTTAACTCTAAGAGTTTAGCTTTGAATGCCTTTTGCTTCTTTTAACCTTTGACAAAACATTCCATTTTTGGCGAAGAATATTTAAATTTATTGAACTTTCTATAAATTCTTATAAGAAAGATGGAAATAATTGTGTTGGAGCTAAAAAGGATTGACAAGTATATATTCGACAGGAACTCAAGTGTAAATATGAGTATATGTTACTGAGTAAAAATAGAAAATTAAACACTATATAAAGAAAACAAATCTTATACCTATTTTTTTTCAAGATTTTGGATAGGAGGCCTTATACCTATTGTTTTTAAGATTTTAGATAGGAGGTGATTCTTTTTTTTTTTTTTTTTTTTTAATTTACATCAATATTGTATCTTTCCAGTGTCACCTCTCCAAGATCCAACTATAATATTAGAGAGTAGATGGTTCTTTGTGACCCTACTTATACAGGATAAATCTTTTTATATTTCAGCTTTCAATTAAGCTTTGTGCTTCTTTTAACTTTTTTCACTTGGCAATAATCTTGAAAAAGTTTATTTTGACACTCAAACAATAAACAAAGTACGTGTGACAACACTTATAATAATATTTTAAATTAAAAAATAAAATAAATATAGTTAAAATAATAATTTATTAGGATGTAAAATGTGTATCTTATTCTATGGGGTGTTAAAGTATCACCACCCCAATAATCTTTCATCTCTGGAAAAAGGATCTTTGAAATTCTTCGAAGAAAAGGGGAAGGAATCGTGTTATGCTAAAATTGGTTGACAGCTATATGAAAGTTATTAATAAGATCTGGATTTATTGTATTAAATTAATTAGTAATATCTCTCTAAGAAGAAGGTGGGGTTAGTAGTTGACTTGGAAGTCAAGTCAGAATTTTTGTTTTTATCAGCAGTCATGTTAGAAATGAAGAGCCAAATTAGTATATATGTCAACTTGGAAAGTGATCAAGTTTGAAAAAAAAAAAAACAAAGCATACATACTTCACGGCACTCCTGAGTTTGTCCTGAATTTTCCAATTTCCAGTTGAACAAACACTTAGCTCAATCTATATCATCAATATCAAAATAACCTTGTACGACACACAAAAGCTCTGACAGAATGCACATTCTTACTTTCATGATTATGGTTGCATGCATACTTGTTCCCTCTCTCAAAATTTCCATAGCAAATAGTTCGATAAAAGTGTCTCAAGTCCTGAGGGATGAGCAGACCTTGGTGTCAAATGGTGGAAAGTTTGAATTAGGGTTCTTCAGCCCGGGTAATTCCCAGAAACGTTACCTGGGCCTTTGGTACAGGAACATCCCAGTTCAGAAAGTCCTTTGGGTTGCTAATAGAGCCAACCCCATCAATGATTCTTCTGGTATCTTAACACTGAACCCCACAGGAAATCTTGTTCTCACCCAAAATGGATCTGTTGTTTGGCACACCAACACTCTCAAACAAGCACAGAATCCAGTGGCTGTGCTCCTAGACAGTGGCAATCTTCTTATAAGAAACGAAGGAGAAACAAAGGAAGAAGAATATTTGTGGCAAAGCTTTGACTATCCGTCTGACACACTCTTCCCTGGGATGAAGTATGGACAAGACCTCCGAACTAGTCTTGAATGGAGTTATACTGCGTGGAAGAGTCCAGAAGACCCATCCCAAGGAGAGGTTTCTAGGGTCTTAAAACTCTACAACTATCCTGAGTTTTATACCATGAAGGGAACACAAAAATGGTTCAGGTTTGGACCTTGGAATGGCCTATATTTTAGTGGAACACCAGATCTACAGAACAACACCGTTTTTGAGTTCAATTTTGTCAGCAATAAGGAGGAGATATACTACACCTATAGCCTTGCAAATGATTCTGTGCTCTCCATAAATGTAATAAACGAAACAGGTACACTTTCTGGGTACGTGTGGGTGGAGGGTGGCCGAAATTGGAGGACATGCAGATACCTCCCAAGTGAGATTTGTGACAACTATGGCCTTTGTGGACCCTATGGGAACTGCGTAACAACCCAATCACAAGTGTGCCAATGTTTGAAAGGTTTCAATCCAAAGTCACCACAGAAATGGTACTCATCGGATTGGACTGAAGGATGTGTCCGTAATACACCGTTAATTTGCAATGGTACAGACAAAGGTGGGTTTGTGAAATTTGAAGGGCTGAAAGTTCCAGATACTACACATACTTGGTTGGATGAGAGTATCGGTCTAGAAGAATGCAGAGTGAAGTGTTTGAATAATTGTTCTTGCACGGCCTATACAAATTCAGACATAAGAAATGGAGGTAGTGGATGTGTCATGTGGTTCGGAGATCTCATTGATATGAGACAGTTTCAAACTGGTAAGCAAGACCTATATATAAGGATGGCTGCTTCTGAGTCAGGTAAACTCAAGATCACTCTAACTTTCATCTTTTCATGTGAGTTTCAACTTTCAAAATGCTAAAATCTCTTTAACTTTATCCATTATCCGTTCTAACTCTCTAGGGTCTGTATATAGCCACAACAAGATCAAGACGATTCCAATAGTTGTTTCCACCGTTGCAGCAGTTTGTGGCGTTCTATTATGTTCCTATTTATTCTGCAGAATTCGGAGGAACAAATCTGGTAAATTTGTTTATTCACAGTTTTTTACCCAACACATGACTGCCCTTTTTTTTTCTATATATCTTTTTGGTTACAAAACTTTTCTATATATAACTTGGTAGAGTGTTAAATTTGAAGGTAAATTATTCTTCCACCATATCAAGGACCTGCAACAGATTTGTGAGTGAAATAAAGAAAAATGGTCTTACAAAATGATGAAAATGGTGTTGGAAAATGACAAGATGATCTTAGATGAAAGGGGTGAAACTGATAAAATTATTTTTTCAAAATGTATTTTCAGATTTTATATTCTAGTTTTAAATTATATTTTTTAAATTTTGGAGTTTTAAATCTAGAATAGAGGATAATGTTAAAATTTTTTAAAAATGATAAGATTCAAATTGAAATTGGTATGGTAGAAGGAAAATTTGTCAAATATAAATTAGAACAATATTTATATAAATATAATTATTATGCTGGTTATCTTACAATTCCTTATATCATCTAATTAATTTTAGATAGCTTATCTCCCAATAGATTCCTTTTGCGTACTCTTTTATCCAACTATCATGTTTTAATTTTTTATGTTAATAGATCTTGAATCATGAGTAAACTAATTTAATATTTCTACTTTTGTTTATTACATGCATATGTCACAGTTTTATGATTTTTTTCACTGTCTCTAATCTCCGGTCATATGGTAGATTTTAATTACAAAAGACTGGGAGTATAAAAATTTAAACTCAACATCATTTTATTGACTTGGGGAAACCCAAGTCCATCTTTGTTAAATTTAAATTGTTTACATGTTTTTAAAATAATCTTGCATTTACTTATGTATTATGCTTTAATCTAAATATTATATTAAAAAAATTGAAAAATCTGAAAAATTAAATTCTATCTTATTAAATGTATAAAAAAATTTAAGTGTTATAATAATTTAAACTTCTACCCTTCCAATTAGTTCATAGTTTAATCACCTTTAGAATGAAAGTAAGAAAATAGAATCCCATCCTAACTAGTCCCTACCCAGTTAATACATGAAAAAGAAAACTCAAACATGAATTTTTTCAGTCAAAGTTGGATTAGAGTAAAGCATGAGTTTGGATTTTATTACCAAAATTGTATCCTATGCTAGTGTCTCCTTGCATATAGTCTTTATTGTCAAGTCTTTTTCCCCCTCCATGTGTTTGGTTCTCAATTGGTCGATATTTATTAAATCTTTATCATTGTATTCAACTAGCCTTAATTTGTCTAGTTTATTGGGCATTTCAAGTAATCTAGTCACTCTTGTTTGGATATTTTCTTTATCACCATGTTAGAAACAAAAACCATAGATTTGCAACCATCATCTAACGAATAGTTAGACTCTGGATCTAATGAGAAGATGGGTAGCTAGAAAGGTTTTAAAAGGTCCCAATTTTGTTCTATCTAATTTTAAGTCCCACTGCCTCTTGGTTGGAGGACCTGTCTACGGAAAGAATTTATCTGAAATCTGTTTTTGACTATAAAAAAATGTTAAAAGATCTTACATTAATTAAAAAATAATATAATAATTAGTGTATATGAATACAAATTTCACCTTATAAATCAATTTTATAAAATTAAATTAGATTTATAAAGTCTATTTTTTAATATAATATAAAATCATTTAACATATTTTAGGAAAAAAAATTAACTTGATTACACCACTCATTATCATCAGATTATCTATAAATATATATAAGTTTTCGTAATCATTATCAAACTCTTTATTTTCAATCTTTTGTTCTACCTCCTCTAAATTCAAAAGTCATCCTCTTATATATAGTTTGTTTGGGTTCATTTCGTGTGGTAAATTCTTTGACTTTCCTGTCACTCCAAGGATTCGTGCTGGCTTGCTCTTACGTATAAAGAAATAATATTTGTATGTACTTAGAATTATATACCACACTTAAGACACCAAGTCATACAAGTGAGATGGCAGGTAGAAAACCACTTGTCCAAGAGTGGAACTACTACATTTTTTTTCTATAGGATTACCGAAATCAATACTTGAACTTTTCATGTGAGATTTATTTTTTCGATTTTCTGTTATAAAAGTTTATAAGAAATGAGTTTTCTGAAAATATTTCCCCTGAATTTTTTAAATTTCATCAAATATTTGCAAAAAAATTCCTACCAAAATTTAAGAGATTTTAGTGTATTTTTTTATAGACTTTAAGAGATAGTAGTGTAGCATGAGGCAGACATAATAGAGAAATCTAAAGAGTAGAGGGATGAGAAAAAAAAATATATAAATTTAAGTTATATCGAATTATTTAAGTTCATTTTAGTGAATCTGTTATGCAATTCAATCAATATGATTTAAATTGGATATGGATTGAATTTTTTTTAAAGATTTTAAAAAACCAAGATCAATGCTCATAACGGGAAATTATTTGATCGAAACAACTTTTCATTAGTTTTGACCAAGACATTTAGTTTTTCTTCTTTTATTAGTTTTGACTCGGTCTGCAGGACCTTTTTGGTTTGAAATTTTTCTCCAGTTTTGACCGATGCATTAATTATTAACTCAACTTCAAGGACAACATTATTGGTAATTACAAATAAATGCTATTCATCACAAAAATTATTATTTATTTTCTAAAGACTAATATTAAATAAAAGATTTATTTAGTAAATAATAAGTTACTTTTGATAAAATGAATAGACCCATAGAACATATGTATAGATTCTTACATTGTCACACATTATCCAAATGAGAAATAATTTTGTATGCAAAATAATTAAACATTAAAAAAATAATACATAAAGAAAAAAACTAATAAAGTCATTAAATTAAACACTTGTATTTTTCTGTTGAACCATGTGTTATATATATGATCTCTCTCGAAATTAACATTCTATAATTTCTCCATTCAACACTATTTTGAGTTATACCCCCACTTAATTTATTAACATTACGAAGTCCTTCCTTCGTTTTGTAGAAAAATCATTGTCAGAAGAACACCATGAAAAACAAGTGGATGATCTGGACGTTCAATTGTTTGATCTATTCACAATTGCAACTGCCACTAACGACTTCTCAGCAGAAAATAAGATTGGAGAAGGTGGTTTTGGACCTGTGTACAAGGTAACTATTCTTAGAAAAAAGGCAGAAACATAAATATTAGTGCCTAGCATCTACTCATAATCCTGAGTATGCAGGGAGTATTAACTGATATGCAAGAAATTGCTGTGAAGACTCTCTCAAGGAGCTCATGGCAAGGAGTGACAGAGTTCATAAATGAAGTCAAATTGATTGCAAAACTTCAGCACCGAAATCTTGTAAAACTTATTGGTTGTTGCATTCAAGGACAAGAAAAAATGTTAGTTTATGAATACATGGCAAATGGAAGCCTAGATTCCTTCATATTTGGTATGGGAAATCAACAAAGCCTATATTTGGTTGTTAATGACTTCAGTGATATAAGCGTATTACTCAAATGATTCAGTGGTTAATAACATTTTTTTCTTGAACAAACAGATGATACAAAAAGTAATTTGCTAGAGTGGCCTCAGAGCTTCCACATAATATGTGGAATTGCAAGAGGGCTTATGTATCTTCATCAAGACTCCCGTTTGAGGATTATTCATAGAGATCTCAAAGCAAGTAACGTGCTTCTTGATAAAAATTTGAGCCCTAAAATATCAGACTTTGGATTGGCCAGAATTTTTGGAGGGGACCAGATTGAAGGAAACACAAGAAGAGTAGTTGGGACATAGTGAGTGTCTGGGTAACCAACACCAAATTTCTTTTCACTAAATATTGTTCTTGATGTAATGTGTGTTTTGCAGTGGGTATATGGCACCAGAGTATGCTGTTGATGGATTATTTTCTGTGAAATCAGATGTCTTCAGCTTTGGCATTTTACTGTTGGAGATTGTATGTGGAAAGAAAAATAGAGGATTTTATCACACAGATGGGAGTCTTAACCTAGTTGGTCATGTAAGAGCTTGAATCTACTTTCAAATAATGTATGTCTAATTTAAATATACAAATGATAATAATGCTTATTAGTATGACACAGGCATGGACACTATGGAAGAAGGGTAGGGCAATGGAGTTGGTTGATTCCAACAAGATGGAGTCGTGTATTATAGCAGAAGTTCTGCGTTGTCTCCATGTTAGTCTTTTGTGTGTGCAGCAGTACCCAGAAGATAGGCCAACAATGGCGTCCGTGATTCTAATGTTGGAGACTCAAATGGAACTGGTTGAGCCCAAAGAACATGGTTTCATTTCGAGAAATGTTTTAGCTGAAGAAGATTTACGGTTAAATTCGAAAGACACGAGTTCAAGCAACCATGTAACAATAACCATGTTAGAGGCCCGATAAATGAACAATGATTGACGGAGACGAAGAAATTATGTGTTGGCACGAGAAACAGAGTGTTGAATAAACTTTAAATGTAAATTTGTAGGTTTTAAAATTAGAAGTTCATAGAAAATAGTAGAATGAGAGTTTGGATAGGTGAAAGGTCAAAAGTTGTGCGTGAGATTTTAATTATGTTATTAGTGGGGTTTTAAGGCCATAACGAAGATTTTTCTAGAAGAGTTTTCTAAAGCCTATAAATAGGATGTTCTCTCAGTTGTAAGAGGCACCAGAGAAAGAAATACAATAGAAAGAAATACAAAAAAGAGTGTTTCTTTAGAGAAAATACAAGTGTGAGTGGTTGTTTCTTTTTACAATTTGGTATCAAAGCCAATGGCAAATGTGATGGGTCAAATACCACTACCACGGTTAACAAAGGCGACCACATATGATAATTGGAGCATTCAAATGAAAGCACTTCTCGGTTCTCAAGATGCATGGGAGGTGGTCGAAGAAGGTTTTGAAGAACCAACAAATACCACGGGTTATACGGCGGCTCAAATCAAGGTGTTGAAAGAGATGCGATCAAAGGATAAGGCGACACTATACATGTTGTTCCGAGCGGTAGATGAGTCAGGCTTTGAGAAGATTGTTAGTGCAACTACTTCAAAAGAAGCGTGGGACATCTTAAAAAGGTGTTCAAAGGAGTCGACCGAGTTAAGCAAGTGCATCTACAAACTCTTCATGGCGAGTTGGAGAGCATGAAGATGATGGAGTCAGAAAGTGTATCTGACTACATTATGCGTGTACAGACTGTGGTGAATCAACTCAACCGAAACGATGAAACGTTGACCGATGCATGACTTGTGGAAAAAAATTTGAGAAAATTAACCGACAATTTTGAGAGTATGGTGTGCGCAATAGAAGAGTCAAAGGACCTAACGACGCTTACAGTTGACGAGCTTGCGGGTTCTCTAGAGGCACACGAGCAATGAAAGAAGAAGAAGGAGGAGGAAACACTTGAGCAAGCACTTCAAACCAAGGCGTCAATCAAAGATGAAAAGGTACTCTATCATCAAAATTCTCAAAATAGAGGGTGTGGTCGTGGAAACGATCGTGGTGGAAAAGGCAGCAGTCATGAAGGGTACTATAAGGAGAATGAACAGTCGAGCCAACCAAATTGGCGTGGAAGAGGACGTGGTAGAGGAAGAGGCGACCGATCGAATTATTCCAACATCGAGTGCTACAAATGTCACAAATATGGTCACTATGCGAAGGATTGCAACTCTGACAAATGTTACAATTGTGGTAAAGTGGGGCATTTTTCAAAAGATTGTCGAGTTGATATAAAGATAGAAGAAACAACCAACCTAGCCTTGGAAGTCGAAACGAATGAAGTCTACATTAATAGTGACACTCTGTGGTACCTCGACTCAGGAGCAAGCAATCATATGTGCGATCACGAGTACATATTTAAAGATATGCAAAAGATTGAAGATGGTCATGTGTCATTTGGAGATGCATCAAAGGTGGAGGTCAAAGGGCGAAGTACGATTTGATACTTACAAAATGATGGCTTAATTGGGTCACTGCAAGATGTTTATTACGTACTAGACCTTAAGACCAACATTTTGAGTATGGGGCAACTCACAGAGAAAGGTTACTCGATATTTTTGAAAGATCGTCTACTACACTTGAAGAACAAGCAAAGGCGTTTGGTTGCTCGAATCGAGATGGCAAGAAATCGGATGTACAAGCTGAATTTGAAAAGCATACGAGAAAAATGTTTGGAAGTCAACATAGAAGATAAGGCATCGATGTGGCATCTCCGTTTTGGTCACCTACATCATGGTAGCGAAGAAGAATATGGTGCATGGGCTACCTAACATGGACTACGAGGCAAAGTTTTGTGAAGAATATGTGCTCAGCAAGCATGTGAGAACCTCGTTTCCAAAGAAGGCTCAATATTGGGCTAAGCAACATCTCGAATTGATTCATACCGACATATGTGGACAAATTACTCCAGAATCCTTCAGTGGTAAAAGGTATTTCATTACCTTTATCGATGATTTCTCTCGAAAGACTTGGGTTTATTTTCTGAAGGAAAAATCCAAGGCATTCGAGGTGTTCAAAAAGTTCAAGGTGATGGTGGAGAAGGAAATTGATAGACAAATCAAAGTTGTACGATCTGATAGAGGTGGCGAGTATACTTCAACGACTTTCATGGAGTACTGCGAGAAGCAAGGCAAAAGGCGATTTCTAATTGCACCATACACTCCTCAACAAAATGGTGTGGCCGAGAGGAAGAACCAGACCATTCTCGACATGGTTCGATCAATGCTTAAGAGCTAAAAGATGTCAAAGGAATTTTGGGCAGAACGCCATCTATGTGCAAAATCGATGTCCACATGTGAAGTTAGATGATCAAACACCACAAGAGGCATGAAACGGACAAAAGCCAACAGTTTCTCATCTCAAAGTGTTTGGTAGTGTGGCTTATGCACACGTACCAGATCAACGAAGAACGAAGCTCGAAGACAAAAGCAAAAGGAGTATTTTTATTGGGTATGATGAGAAGACAAAAGGATACAAGCTCCTTGACCCGATAAGCAACAAGGTGATGTTGAGTCGTGATGTGCGAATAAATGAAACAAGCGAGTGGGATTGCAACAAGCCTTGGTCTCAATGGACTGATTCAGAAAGCAAGAAGGCCAAATTCGATTGCATTGCCAAAAATATAATAACCTCTGCTTTAAATTCAGATGAGTTTTTCAGGGTCTCTCAATGCAAATCA
>Ga0123341_1006142_pt1 | contig 10823 bp, 11 predicted proteins | sample Turbeapinknodule_FD_89959 | JGI IMG/M metagenome (GOLD analysis project Ga0123341, IMG submission 89959) | Root nodule microbial communities of legume samples collected from Mexico - Turtle bean Mexico pink nodule | ecosystem: Host-associated > Plants > Roots > Nodule | place: Mexico: Nepantla...
GATTACAAAGATAATCTACCCCAGATCCTATTCTAAAGCACATCAGCAACATCAAGCAACTCCAGCCTTCCATCAAAAGCTAGGATTTGGATTCTTCAAAGCTTGAACACACTTGATTCAACACTTTCTTCCATATTGATGTTATGATGTATACCTTCTTGAGTTTCAGCAACAGGTTCATCTTGCATTGTTGCCTCTTCAGTTTCATCTCCTTCATTAGTTCCACTTGGGCCAGCTTGATCACCATCCTTGTTTACCCATCTTCCACCAATTTTAGTAAATCCCATTTTGCTTAGGGATCCACTATTGATTTCACTGGAGGGCTTGATAACTTCTGCTAGCTCTCCTTCTATATCCACTTCAAAATAGTGAAGAAACTTAGAAATCAGAATGGGATAAGGATAATGAAAGTCACATAACCTCATAGCTTTTTGCATGTGTTCTTTGATGGTGTGAATCCAGTTGATCTTCATTTTATTCATGATGCAGTAGATCAAGAGAAGATCTTCTTCAGATAGAGTTGAATGGTTGCTCCCCCTAGGTGTGGAACCCATGAAACTATGAAGGCCACAAGCCTTTCATCAAGCTTCAACCCTCCAACAGAAAAATTCCTCACTTTGGAGTGGGGATTCTTGAGACAACCTTTTTAAAACTGGATTTTGTTGAAATCTTCCACTACTTCAAGGTTTCCCCTATTGATTCTTAGTCCAAAAGACTTATGCCCGATCACAGCAGACCATACCTCACTTGTGATTATCATATCTACACCTTTAAAATGAGAAACAAGTGAGTCACCATCAAAATGAAGGTTAGTGTAAAATACCTTTACAAGATCAGGATAGATATTCCCTGTAAATTCTAGGAATCTCTTCAACTTTTGTTCTTTGAGAATACTCCTCACAGAATCCAACTTCTGTTGTTTCATCCATGTGAAGGAAACAACTTTTGGGGTATTCACATTCTTTCTACTAGTCTCTAGTAGATACTTGATGAGATTGGTATCTCCTGCAAACCATCCTTCAAGCTTTCCAGAGCTTTTGACACCCCTGAACTTCATCCTTTTCGCAGATGGAGGAGTTCCAGCCATTGTTTAAATCAGAAACAATTTTTGCAAAGAAAGCTTTTAGAGATAGATAGAAATAACAATTTTATATCAACCAGTTATTTGTGAGTGAAAACAATAGCTACAAGCATTGGGTTTTATAGTAGAGAACACCTGGTCAAAGCTGGTTACATTCAACATAAAAACGAATCAAATCTGTACCATAAAGTTGACACAATCAGTCAAATAAAAAAGGTACAGATTCACATGTGATATTTCACCAAGCATTTAAGACATATTTGATTTTCAAGATAAGTAGAGATTTGATCTATTAAAAGCAAAAGTACCAGAGTTAACTTGTATTCAACCATCCAATTAATGCGCTTTTGACCATACATGTCACTAGGTCTTACAGAAACACAAACCAGAAATTAAAAATCAAAAACAGATTTGTCCAGAGCTTATCAGATACAAAATAATCAGTTGTTTTGAGGAAACAATCGGTTAAATTTCTTTTCTGAAGAAAAACAATTTGTTTTAAACCAAAAACACATGTTGCATGTAATTATTATGTTTTCATATATTTGCAAGCTATTAAACATATGAAGAGTAGATGGAGCACATAAAAATTACACATAGAAACATAGAGAAGCATATTGAATTGAATTTTGTACACCAATAGTTCTCAACAAGGAATGAGAATTTAATTCTCAGATCACTGATTTTCTAATTATAGAAGTTCAAGAAATCAGCACTAGACTTTGATAAGTTGACATGTACAAAACATTCAGTCCTTGTTGAACCTTTCAAAAGAAATTAGAAATCTGCAAAATAGAGATGCTTTTAGGTACAAGGTTTTCAAAAGATAGCAAATCTTCTTTTCAAGAAGTTCACAATTTTCACAAATTATTTTCTCACAACTGCAAGAAGAATTTTTGTAGATTAAATCCAGATTTTCTAAATCTTCTTTTGTTCTGCATAGTTCTTCCTCTTAATCCTTAACTTTATTTTCTAACCAGTTATTTAATCCTTTCAACCGGTTGAGAAAAAGGGGCAATCGGTTGGCTTCATCATGAGTTTCATAAAAAGCATTAAGCAATTGATCATAGGTGGTACCTTTACTTGTTGAAGTATAATCCACGCTACTTGTTACTTATGCTAGAAGGCAAAGATTAGCTTCTTCATCATCTAAAGAACTTGAGGATGAGACATCATTGTCATCCCATGCTATATATGCTTTCTTAGCTTTTCTCTTTTTCTCCCTTTTGAAGTCTCCATTTTCTTTGACTTCATTGTTTGGACATTCAGACTTAATATGTCCCTGTTCACCACAGTCATAACAAGTATACTTATTAGAATTGAATTCACTAGATTTCTTTGAATCATACCTTTTATAAGCTTGTTTCTATCTCAAGAATTTGTTGAATTTTCTTGATAACAGACTTATGTTTTCTTCTTCACTTTCACTGGAAACATGTTGTTTTTTGCTAGCTTTAAGTGTTATGCTCTTGTTATGCTTGTCTTCACTCTCTTGAATAGCAAGCCTTTGAATCTCAATTTCATGCTCTCTTAGTTTGCCGAAAAGAGATGCCACAGTCATTGAGGTGAGATCCTTTGATTCAAAAATGGTAGTAACATTTGGTTGTCATGTTCTATCAAGACACTTCGGTACCTTAATGTTAAGCTCTTCTTCATCAAACTTCTTACCAAGACTTATAAGATGATTCACAATGTGTGAAAACCTCTTTTGCACATCACATATTGATTCTCCTTTTTGCATTCTGAAGAGTTCATACTCTTGGATCAGAGCATGCTTCCTAGCTCTCTTCACATCATTTGTGCTTTCATGTGTGACCTCCAAGATGTCCCACATTTCTTTGGTCGAGCTACATTGTGAAACCTTGAAAAACTCATCACAGCTTATAGTAGATGTTATAATATTTTTGGCTATCCAATCAAATTTACCCTTCTTACTTTATGCCTCAGTCCACTCGGATGAAGGTTTATCAACTAAAACATCATCTTTCTTAACCTGAGGTACAAAAGGACCATTTTTAATTAACTCCCAAATGCCTTTATCAGTTGGGTGTATAAAAAAATTCATTCTCACTTTCCAAAATTGGTAATTGACTCCACAAAACAGAGGTGGCCTGTTTATTGAGGCACCTTCCCCAAAGGGCATTTTATCAGCCATCAAAAGATTTTCAAAAACCAGAAATCAAAACTTGAGTAACTTTCATGAACCTTGCTCTGATACCAATTGTTAGGATTGATGGCTATAACAAGAGGGGGGTGAATTGTTTACAAAAGATTTTCTCAAATACTTTGCTTAGAATGAAACTTTAACAATCAACTCAGAAAAGCAATTCAGAAAGCTAATCAAATATCCAAACAGAAACAAATATCAGAATTATAATCGGTTAAAATTACGATTCAACCGGTTGTTTATGAAAGCGGAAAATATCAAATAGTCATGGAGAGAAAAGATAAAGAGAATTACACACGAGGTTTATACTTGTTCACTCTATCCAAGAGCTACATCCAGTCCTCAGTCAAACCACTGAGTATTTCACTATGCAACCAATCACAGATTACACATGCACAACACAAAGAGGTGACTTTGAATCCCACAAAGCCTACTCACCCTCTTTGCACAAAGCCAACATCTCAAGCCAGAATCACACTAACTTTACAAGATTTTACAACAGTTTCATAGAGAGTAATGTAAACAATTACAAGAACCTAAACAAGGTTAGAAAACACCTAGAATCATAGTACACCAGAAACCCTATTGATCAGTTCTTGACTCACAGCAAAGCTCAAAAGCAATCTTGCTAAAACTTGGTAAAACACCTTTTCACAAACAGTTGGTAATCTCTCCAATCAATCACAAATCAGTATCAAACTTTTCTGTTTCATCAATCCTTTTTACTTTTGAAAGAAGACTAGTTTTATAAACCTTGACAAGCTACCGTTGAAGACAGATTTGAACAACCAAATCAGTTAAAACAGGTTTTCAAAAAACTGTTATGAAAACTTACATTTAATCGGTTGAATGGTTTTGACATTTATACACAACTGATTCAAAAAACAGCTTCAAAACACCTTTGTCAGCTAAGTGACAAACAACCGATTATCTCGAAACTTTAATTGGTTGTTTTTCCCTTTGCATGGAAAAACACTTTAATCTTTAAAACAGATTGAAATAAGCTTTGTTTGAGAATCAAGACTGATCTTACAAAGATTCTAAACCCCATAACAAAACCTAAACCTAAAACATAACACAACTTTAGCTTCATGAGGATTTGATACATCAAAGCTTCCTATCTTCAACAGACTCATGCTTTCCATGTTTAACTCACACCTTCCATGCTAAATCCCCTCCACTCCTAAGCTGCCATGTGGACGTCCATGTGCTCATGCCAAGGTAATTTGCATCCTCTAATATACCCTAGACGTCCATGTTACCCTAACTAGTCACTTTAACCCTAACTATACCTATTTTAATATTGGACCAAATACAAGCCCAAAAACTTATGCTACGTGGCCCAAATATTTGGTCCAATTATTTTATGCTACTGGGCCCAATACATGGCCATGAAATCCTAAACAACTTTATACAATTTATTTAAGCTTTGACCCAAAAATAATGTTGACTAGTTAGCCGAAACTCAATCTTGTTGTGTTCTTTTGACCAAAGCTCTAGTATATGTTTTGATGAGTTGGAGGTCTTCTTTGATATGTTTGTACATTCCTTCATCCTAGATTTTTCCTCTTGATTAGGCCTACAAAAATAAACAAAAACCCAATTAGACCCATATTTGCAAATAAATCCATAAACAACCTCTAGATCTTCATCCTCCTTATTATGTGGTTGTGTGTTGTTAGGGGCTTTGTCATCAATGATCACTTACTACTACTACCACCATTTAACCAACATAGTTCTTCTACTAGGGCAATTTGCAACAATGTGCCCAAAACCTAGACATTTAAAGCACTTAGAAATTGAGGTTTTGGTAGAAGACTTGGGAGTAGAAGTAGAAGGTATATCCTTAGAGTTCCTATTATTTGGGGTGGGTTCTCTTGAAAATTTTGAAATAGATTTTTCATTTTGAAATTTGTTTTTGTCCTTCCAGATGTTTTGTAAAATCCATCATTGTAAGCATTTTTAAAAGAATTTTTCTTTGAAGTTGTGATTCTACCTTGATGACTAGGTGAACCAATTTTTCTAGGGATGGCAAAGCGAGGTGGGCCATGTGAGCCTCTGAGAAAAATGTGGGGCGAGCTACCAATTAAAATCTGCTGGCTCGTTTACCCGCAAATTTTAAAAATTCTTTCTACACCCCAATAATTTCTTTATACACCCCCATATTTTGATAATGATGTTTTAATATTTAAAAGTGTTTTGTTTCTTTTTAAAATGCATAGATTGTCCAGATTTCAGTACCCATCAAATGTCAAATGTAGTAGTTATACCTTAGTCTTTTTTGCAATAAAATTTAAATATAGTAATATTATTAGTTATATATATATATATATATATATTATGCATATGTCGTGAAAATAATATTGTGAGACATTTACTTAATTCATTTAAATAAATAAAAAATAATATAATAAAAAATATTCAAAATTTATTTTATTTTTTATTAATTTTTTAAAAAAGTCTTATGCGGCTTATGCATGGCGGCCAAGTGCGGGGCGGGCTTATGCGAGCAGGCTAGCCCACATTGTCATCCCTAAATTTTTCTAAAGAAGAATATTTATACAATTCTACCACATCTTAGATTTCTGATACAATCCAAGTAGCCAAGAAGATGACCAACGACTCAAGAGACAATTCACACTGTGAACAGTCATCTCAACAATCAAGTCAAGACCCCACCAAAGATCAGACGAACCTCACTAGATGAAGAACTGGGCAGAGACCTGAACACCAAATGTTATTTGTTCTGGTCTTCTTAAAAGACAAAAACATGTTTGTAAATAAATCGGGCTCACTTTGGGGGTCTAAATAGCAAAATAGGATAGAGTAGGTTCACATAGCATAAAAGAGTGTACTTAGCGAAATGGGCTTGTACCAAGCCCATTTTTTTAAGACAATGCATCTAGGGTTAGAAAGGTTGTCCAACCTTCTAGAAGACCTAGCCAAGGGGCAGTTTTGACCTTGGTCAACCCTCCTTAACCGCCCCCTTCATATGACTCTTTTACCATTCCCCTTCTTCTCACCAAGGCACCCCTTCCTATAAATAAGGTGCATTGCCTCATATATTCACAACTTGAATTTGAATAGTAAAGAAACTTTGCAGGAGTGATTTTCGTGAGACTTGTGAGCTCATGTTGGGTCTTATCTTGGGTGGGTAATATCTCAAGTGGCGTCTCTAGTTATCTGGGTCTTATCTTGGGTGGGTAATATCTCAAGTGGTGGCTTTTGCATCACTCATCATGGAGTCCCTCTGCTCCAAGTGGCGTGACTTCCTTTCTTACCATAAAACCTCTTCATCCCTTCATTTTGCTATCTTATTTACATCTTCCCTCGTTCCATATACATTCTTTTCCACGATTTAATTTTTTCTTTACTTTGTTCTTCTTCTTTATTGTTCCTTGTCTATAATTTCGCTGCATCATTTGACACCTAATAATTATCTTTTTTTCTTTGCCCTTCAGAAGTGAACCTTCACACTTACTTAACCACTTGATTATATTCGTGTCCAGTGGGAATCTTCTTAGGATTCTCACCATAATTGCTAAATAAAAAATCATAAACAAAGAGCAACCAATAAAATGTGTAACCTAAAATCAACTCATAACAATTTCTCTCCTTAACCCACCCACAAACCTAACTATTTTAGACTCATCAATTTCATCATTAATATTAGCTTTGGCTGAGGTAATTTCTAAATCTTTAAAGTACTCATATACACTTTTATTTCCTTGATTAAGTCGTTGGAGCTTCAATAAGAGTTCCTTCCTATAATGAGAAGGAACAAATTGCATGTGTATACATTGCTTTAAATCATTTCAATAGACCATGTTTGGCCTCTTGTTTAGCCCAATGTCAATTACAATTTTATGCCACCATTGCATGACATATTCTTCAAACTCTAGAAGTTAATTTTACTAGTTGTTCTTCATCTATATCATACATACTAAAAATTTGTTCTACTTTAGCTTCCCATCCTAAATATACATTGAGATCACAATTCCCATTAAAAGAAGAAATTTAGCATGTCTCATGGGTTTCTTGTGAGGTTGGTGATGGTGCCTTTCTCCACAGTTTTGCACTCTCTAATCTTTATCATCTTCTTCTTGACTCTCATAATGCATATGGTATCTTATTTCTTTTCCAGGTCCCCATCTTCTTTTATGATTTTGTCTATCTTGTGATTCTTCCAACCTTTGTAACCTCTCCATCATTTGCCTCGTGCTATCTTCTTTTTTAGCCAAGTTCCTTTTAGTCTCTTCAAGTTCAACAATAAGATTTTCCTTTTGAGGAGAAGGCGACTTGGATGATTTCGTAGATGTCATATGAGACATATTTGCACAAACAAAGTTTAAATAATTAGATCACTAAAAATTTGTTGGCACTCTTCTCACTTATATCTCTTGCCTTTTTGGGAAAAGGATGTTTGAAAAAAAAAGGTAAGGTTCACTCTTCTCTCAACAAAATATTACCAATCAAGAAAGGTCTAAATTCCAAAGAGTCCAAAACTTGAAAAGAAATACTTCAAATGAAAGATGATACAACTTTTATCAAATCACTTAAAAAAAGAAATTAATGAACCTCCTCCACACAAAACTAAGAATTTTCTAAGACAAGTAAGAAAAAAACTAAGTCAAGAAAGTTAAACCAAAAATAGGAATTGAATGTAGAAAAACTTGAAAACAAACAACAAAGCACTTTTAAAGACTATATAAGAAAACTTACTTAAATTTTAACTATGAAGCTTATTTTTAAAAATTATCAAAGTGAGAAGGATAAAACTCCACAAAATATGAAAACAATTTTTCACACATAAAAAATCCTTTTTATAGCAATTTGATTTTGAAATTTGAATGCACATAATTTTCTTTGTTTCTATTAATTCAAATTTTTCATGTTTTTTTCATGCATTCTTTTTATTCATTTTTCACATTCTAAAATTAAATTTGGATTCAGATTCAATTTATGTGAACACTTTCATTATATGTTTGGAATTAAATCAACCACTATTAAGACAACTTCTAATTTGTTTTTAATTCTTCACAATTAAAATAAAATAAGCTGAAAGAAAACAATCTTAGAACACTAAGAACATAAGACTCAAGCAAAGATGGCTATGGAAATTTAAATGACAAAAAAATTCAAAGCAAAATTTAAATTGCCAATGATTGTAAAAACAAAATTGAAAATGACAAGGAATGTAAAAGCAAAATTGAAAGGACAAGGAATTGTAAAGGTGGAATTGAAAGTGCCCAAAATAAACACAAGCGGATAGGATAGTAAGAATCAACTCAAAATTAAGCTCAAAATAAGTCATGTTTTGAATACCACATGATATGAGTTAATTTAGGAATTACACATACTTTTATGGATTTCACTTGGATCAGGAATTGGATTAACAATTATGGTGATGACACGGTGAAGATTGTCACTGGATACGAACTTAACCAAACAGTTAAGTAAGTGTGAAGGTTCTCTTCAAAGAGCAAAAGAAAAAAGACTCACACAAAGACAATATGAATTTGGAAGAAAAAGAACTCAAAGGAAAGTAGAATTGGAAAAAATGGAAAACATGTAATTAGAGAAGAAGAATGGAAAACTTATATGGTTGAAGATTTCCATGGAGGTGGAGGAATGGAGGAGTTCACGCCACTTGGAGGAGGATTCCAAGACAAGTGATGAAGAAAGTTGTTCCTGCCAGTTGACTCGAAACGCCTTCGTATGCCTACGTCACTCTTACGTTGAGAGTCCTTGCGTTCGCCTGTGCCTTCCCTATGATGAACACCTCAAACACAAAGACAAAGGGGGCCCTAGCGGTCGTTTGCACTTCGACGCTCAACTTAGTACTAGGGCTAGGAAACATTGAAAATGTATGCTCTTGCTCTTGTGTGTGTGTGTGTGACGGCGCAAGAGAGTTCTCTATTTGCCAAGTTTGATAACTTACTATTTATAGATTGAAAACTAGGGTTTCCTGTTTACCTGAAATGGGCCTTTCTGATGGGTGGGCCCAACACTGTTGTTACCTTACTCTTAGGATAACCTAGCGCGTGGGGTTCCTAACTGGAGTGCAACCTTTAACGGGATGACCACCTGGATGCCTCCTCGTGCACCTGATCTCTAGGGTCACCCGCCTCTAAGAGTGTCCTAGCTGTTCACGTGTCATGCATGCAGCTCGCCCCTGATCGTGACCCTTGCAGGCCATATTCCTCTAGTGGTTATGTACTTTGTGTCACGCCTAAATGCGTCGTCCACTCTACACGCATGGGCACTCGTGATCTAGGCTTCTCCCTTACTGATAACTGGTGTGTAATCTGGGATCCACTTCTCGTGGCCCATCTCTAATGTTTGGGTTTCCGATGTCCGACCTCTCCACACTACTTAGTGGCAAGTCGGTACATCCTGATGTCTGACCACTTCTGGCCCCTTGACGCACGTGCTTTGCGAGGTACTGGCCCGCGCTGTTGCGGGACCCACTTATGTGGCACCAACATTATCAGTGGTTAGTCAACGCTCGGGGACCGATCAGTACACAAGCCCTCCAACCTTGAGTTGTAACTCGTTCAGCGAAGAGGCTAAGTCCTTGCCCTGGGTGACCTACGTGGCTCTGTGCGACAGGACGTAAATACGACGCCAAAGTGACGTCTTTCTGGGCATGTCTTATCTATGCACACGTGTCTTAATCAACGACTAGGGTTTAACGTCGCTTACGCTTATTTTGTTTGCCTTTAAACTTTTTAAACCGCGCGCGTCTAATCGTTTGTTACGTCATTCTCCTAAACCTTTTGATCGTTTTGCCTTCTTCCTTAAGCATTCTCGCACTTCCTTCACGCATTTCTGCCTTCTCTCGCTATCGTCTGCAGGTATGAACCCTGACTCTCATTCACTCCTGTTTACTGGTTCTGGATAACTGTCTGTGTTGCCTAATCTTTGCATCGATCACCTTCTGTTTCTGGGTTTCCTTTTGATTCAAGAAACCTTAAACTCTGGGATGTGTTGTTTCTTGTTACAGTAACGTCGCGTTTGCGCTTTTCTTCCGCACATTCGCATGGTTTATTTCCATATATCTTGAACTTTGTATGCAGGCATGGGTTTGAGCGAAGAAAAACGGGCTAAGTTAACTGATATTCTCACCCGTCTTCACGGGGTTTCCAGGGACGTGTGTACTTCTCTCCAGCATGCCCGCGCCCTTGCCGCCGCTGCGTCTTCACCCGTTCCTTCCAATCCTGGGGTTTCGGTCCCTCTCACCGTCGTCCAACCGTCTCCCGCCTCACTCCCTTGCAGGGGTAAAGTTGTGGTAATCGAGTCAGACGAGGATTCTGCTGAGGGGCCAATCTACAAGAAACCCAAACCTACGCCGGTGATGGTATGCTCTTGCTCAAGTTGCTTGTGTGCCTCCAGGAATGGATACTACGTCCTTCTCTGCATCGAACCTAGTTGAAAATGGGAAGATCGTTTCCAGGGTCCTTCCTTGATTTGTATTGGACTGATGCACAAACTCTTTTATCTGTTTGCTACCTTTACTTTCCGAACTCATATCTGCTTTATTTCTATATGTCGAACTGCTTTTTGACTCTCATA
>Ga0123341_1006143_pt1 | contig 10823 bp, 11 predicted proteins | sample Turbeapinknodule_FD_89959 | JGI IMG/M metagenome (GOLD analysis project Ga0123341, IMG submission 89959) | Root nodule microbial communities of legume samples collected from Mexico - Turtle bean Mexico pink nodule | ecosystem: Host-associated > Plants > Roots > Nodule | place: Mexico: Nepantla...
GATGAATGATCAGTAATTAAAGATAACACTACATCAGAATATAAAATATTTACCATAAAATAAACAAATAATTAAAAATTTCTGCATGTATTTCTACTATTTTTTTTTTTTTTAAAATAAAAATTTAATCTTGTAAAAATCTCATTAAACTTTTTAAACAATTCAAAATTCTGTTACCAGATAATTAATTTTAAAATAACAACTATAACTTGATTAAAAAATTTAGTCACTACTTATTTTAAATATTGATATTTTTTATTTTAGTTGAAATTAATTCAGAGTATACAAACTGTTAGTCATTAATCATCCAATAATTAATTTATTAGTAAACTTCACAAAAAAGAAAAGAAAAGTAAGAAACATGATTTTACAAACATACCCCTATGAAGCCCAAAATATCTGATCCCAAACTTCACGTGGCGCGTTACTCTCATTCTCGTGGCATCTTGGTAATATCGGAGACCCCTGCAAGGATAAAAGAGTCATACCAATAAATTAGTGACGCGTGCCAATAAATTCTCAAAACACAGTGCACAGTGCTAAAACTCGAAAGGAAGCAGTCTCATCCCCAAATCACACACACAGAGGAAACACATTGATTTGAAGGCGTTGGTAACAGCGAATGATTTCGCAGCACACGGATCGCTGACGTGGCGAAAGATCGTCGAAATCCCGCGTAAAATCCCAACTTCAATTTTTTCGCGATTCGATTTTCACTTGCGTTTTCTCTACACTGCCCCTCCCCACAACCCTTCTTATCCCCTTCTATCGCGCCCAATCCTCACAGCACAACGCGCACTCTCACTTTTCCCTTTCTCTCTTTCAAACCCTTCTGCTCTTCGCTCACTCTATCCAGAGTCTTCTTCTCTTCACCGACTTTTGCCATGCCGAAGGTTAAAGCTGATACTGCTGCTTCCGATAACAGGTATCGTGTTATTGATTCTTTCTTCCTGCGTTTGAGATCTGCTTTTTTTCGATCTGGAGTTTTAGGTTTGGTCCTGTTGTCGTGATTTTCTGTTTGCTATGATGCGTGTAGGTTGAAGCGCAAGGGCGCTGGTGCTGGAAGGAAGCAATCGAAGAAAGCTGCTAAGGATCCTAACAAACCTAAGAGACCTCCAAGTGCTTTCTTCGTTTTCATGTACGGATTTTTTTTTTGTTGATTTTGTTTTAGTTGTGGTTTTTTGTATTTTTGTTGGCGATATTAATTTAAGTCTATTGGATTGTTCTAGGTCTGAGTTCAGAGAGCAGTTTAAGAAGGAACATCCAACCAACAAATCTGTGGCTGTTGTGAGTGTTCTTGTTCTCTGTTTTTACGAGAGATGGATCAATACTTTTTGATCTTTTGGATTCTTATGTGTATTTTATGGTGTAACTAATTTTAGGTTGGTAAAGCTGGCGGTGATAGATGGAAGTCTTTGTCCGATGCCGTGAGTATTTACTTTTGAATATCATTTTGTTGATTTTTTTTGGCTAAATAGCTGTGCTTAGTTGTATTTGTTTGTGATATGTTTGATGCTAATTTAATTTAATGGTTCAGGAGAAAGCTCCCTTCATTGCTAGGGCTGAGAAGAAGAAAGAAGAGTACGAGAAGAGTATCTCAGCCTATAATAAGAAATTGGTGAATATATTGTTATCTTGTTTGTTGTTTTGTTCATTATTTTTAATGTAAACTAATTGATGGTTGTGATTTTGGTGTTTAGGAAGGGAAACATTCAGAGGAAGAAGAGTCTGACAAGTCAAAATCTGAAGTTAACGATGAGGAGGAAGATGAGGTAGAATAATTTAATCATTAATTATGATTTGCGATCATGGTTAATCATTATTTAATCCTTTTTGTTTTCTGTTCTGTAGGAGGACGAGGAGGATGACGAGTGAAATTTGCTACATGTGATGGAGCTTAGGTTGATGTGGGAAAAAAAATATTTTGAATAGATGTTGGGTTTAGTATTTGATAGGAAGGTTCCCAACCACATCACTCTGATAATTAGTTTCGGAATTTTTATTTTGTTCTCTTTAGATTTAGATTAGTGCACAATCGAAATTAGGGTTCAGTATCATGATTATGTACTTAAAGTCAATGCTATGATACATTTCAATTTAATTTTTCTAAGAAATTTCAATCTGAATATTTTGTCTTTTTGCTGTCCGTTTTGATTCTTCAGTGGTATACAAGAATCTATACTTCATTTGACCTTACTTTATAGATATCACCTGTAATCTCCAACCCCACCAGTGGGATTCATTTGAACTTCTTATTTTGATCGTTCCGAACGATTTTTAATCTTTTTCGCCTGGAAGAAATTACCTTGTTTTAACTATTATGTTATTAAACTTCGAAAGAAAGGTTGACTCTTTAACAATTGATTAAGCTATTTAACTCTAAATGCGTACTTGCCTCTTGTAACATCGAGTTATGAGTCATTATGATTAACTTGACCCCTCGCTATGTGGTGGAGTAATGACAAATCGATTCATGATTTAAGAGTAAAAAAATGGTAGAAATTGTTCTTTATGTAAAACCCTTGGTATAAATCCAAAACTTCAGTATTTTACTCTTACAGCGTTGGACAAATTATAAATACACAACAAAGCTGACCAAAATGACAAATTCATAATGCTTCGAATTTCTGGTCCAATGAAGGGGTAGATGCTCTTAATTTTGTCTATCCTGTTCAGCAGTCCGCAGTACATGGTTTGCCAATAATGAAAAGGATTTTGCTTCATCTTGCATTTCTGTTGTTCTGAGATTGATTCCCTGTCAAATTTTTAAGATAACATGTATTAAACAAATTTGACATGTGTTCTGAGTAACTGTTTAGGCTAAAAATCTTACAAACTCAAATTATTTTTTTTCATCAAAGATACCTGCAACTTTTTCATGTTCTCCTGCAACTTGCTTTGTGCCAATTTAGCTACGCCTGTTTCCTGCAGTGCCAGATTCAAAGATTGAAGCCCCGTTCCAATCAACAAATAACGATTTCCTGCAATACATGATTCAATGTGCTTACATTGGAATTGGAATATGAAAACCCATATTTCTTCTTAATTTGATCGACTGCACCAGCTTGCTCATCTTGTTCTTCTTTACCCGATGTTTTCTGAATTTTGCCCTTCATCTCTTTTAACCTTCCTGCATTTTCAACTTCAACTAATTTAGCTAGCAGCATTATTTAAGGTAAGCACTTTTGATAATCTTCCAACCAATTAAAAATTAAAATGCAGTCTTTGCTTACCAGAGTTAATTGGTTGTAAAAAGGAAATCTAGAAGACTTGAACAGAAGCAGTATATAATATAAGATAACTACTTTGTCCTGTTAGAAGTTCGTTAGTAGAATAGTTAATTTGTTTGTGTAAAGGCCCTGTGTAATCCTTTTGTAATATACTCTTCTCATTATCAATCATTTACAGTTTTTCCCTACGCAAAGATTTTTTATAAAATTTTGTCATGATTTTAGGTATACCCCATACTTCCGACTTTGAACTCCAGCCACCATTATGTTAATCGTTTATGCAGGTCAATGGGCTGGTGGTAATAGTTTTGGGTAGTTGGAAGGAGGAGGTTACAACTTTACAAGTTCAAGTCTCAGCACTGACATTTGTACTAAACAGAACATTTTTCCTTTTATGCAGGGAAAATGCAGTGTCCATACACGGGCTAGAACAACCTAGAAGATAGATTCTGAGCACTCTTGGACAGTATGTACGCTAAATGAAGGGTATTGCATATTTTTCACTCATCTCAAATCAAATGATAAAATGAGTGATCACATGAGCACCTATTATCTTATTTCATCCCAATCCCACTAGTTCATAACTTCTTGACTATGATTAATTAATTGTCTCACAGAAGTAAAGTTACTAACCTTTTAGAGCCTCAAACTTTCCAGGCAATTTCTTCTTGTTAAAACTTCCCATTATACCTTGATCTTTTCGTTTTTCTTCATGATCATCTAGGTCAATGTCATCTGTACAGAAAGCACCAAAAAATGGTTGTTTCAAACTTATTTATTTATCCATATGATACAAAAACGAGAACTGCCTTAGGAAGCAGTCGATTTATATACCATTTGTATTTTCTGACTAGCACAGTCAATGATTGAAAAGGCCTTATTTCATAATATGATTAGACAATTTCTGTTTCGTGGTTGTAGGCTATGTAATATTGAGTAGCTCATACCTAAGGAAATTCCGTACCTATATTTAATTCAAGCTCTTCATCAACAGTCAGATTATCATTATTAACAGCATCACATGGAAAATTTTCAGTTGAAAAGATAGCTGAGAGTTTCTGGATAGTTTCTTTAGATTCTTCTGTTTCCAAGATGGGAGCATGCTTTTCTTTACTGCCAGTAAAATCTTTGATGACAGAGCTGAATATACCCTGAGAAGACCAAAAATGAAGATGAAACACCTTTAATCACATATATGTTTTAAGAAGTTATTAAGATATACTATTTACCCTTTTCTTTTCCTTATTTATGACTGGGCTAGGGACAAGCTCTTCTTGTGAAAACATCATTCCTTTCCTGTAGATGCAGCTAATAGAGTCCAAAAGCCTAAAAGTCAACAAAATGTAAAAATGAGGGTTAATACTACTACCACTTTTCATCTTCGCTGTGAGGAATATTATTTCAATATCCATAACCAAGTATTTCTCTGTACTATATGTATAGGAGCAAGAGATAGATAACAAGATTTACTATGGCATCTTGACTTTTGAGCCATATATTGTATATAGTTATATACCTGAAAATATTCCTTTGGACCAACAATGAGACAACAAAAATTTCCTGGTCACCATTCACCTGTAAATGGAACTAGAGCTTATTTAATATAAATCTTCTAAAGAGATTTGTACCGTTAGAAAACAATGCTCATACCAAAACAAGATCTCCTTTGGATGAACAACATATCTGGCTCTCAGAAAATGGCTTTGATTTTGGAGGAGTGTAACTGAAACCTCTAATTGAAGTCTCCACAACCAGGGATAACTCTGGCAAAGACCTATCATATAAAATATGTCTATGTATTAAATTATTATAGCGAAGAGAAAAAAGAGTACTTGACATGCACTTAAAACAAGGAATAACTGAAGTTCTTTATATCTCCCGGAAAAAATACAGAAATAGTCCAAATTCTAAGAAACATATTTGTTGGTTTTTGGATAAATGATATGTTTTTCTTAACTTGTCAATGAAAAACTATCTTCAAAATCGGTGGAGTTGTTACTTTAACAAATGACGTTTTTTCATATGTTCTATACCATCAAAATATGTTCTCATATAAAGTTCAGACTGGGAAAAAGCACCACCTTAATTCTACTTTTCCACTAGTGAAAATAAGTATAAGGCCAACATCAGAATGACTGTAAAATGTTGATGCCCAGCAACATGAAGAGGAATGAAACTTTTTCTTGTATAGCACCTTCTTAACTCCCTGGAATACATCATTGCAAGCATCAGCTGATGTTTTTGTTATTCATGACTCCTGATTATGGATGTAAGGAATTCATGCATCTCACCTGAATCGCATGCACCAATGAATAGACATATAAAGCTTTCTCAGAACAAAGCAGAATGTACTGCTGCTTCGTTGTTGCATCGTCAATATGGTTCTTTTCACTCAAGTCTAATCCATCTTTTGTAATTGATCCTGTGACCTGTTCACCTTGTCCATCTGTGTACCACAACAACATTTCTTTTACCATTTTCAGTAATTTCTTTCACATCAATCAATAACAGTGTTGAAATTTTGATCCTTAAAAGAATGAGCATCTGTAAAATTATACATCACTAATTTTTTATAATTGATAATTACGTAAACCACACAAACTCTTACCCAAAACCTTCATAAATAAAGCTTTAGAGGGCTTCTTAGGAGAAATAGTTCCTGTGCCTAGTGTGTTTCCATTTTCTTTATCTAGTGCCATAACAGATGAATCTTTTGTTCCAACTGCTAAAATGTTCTTTTCAAAACCATGTAAACTGCAGGTTAGGAACTGCAGAGAGATGATACCAGCAGAAATTTCACTCGTAATATGTTTCTGGTATAACAAAGTTGGCCCATCTAGGTTAAAAACTGAAACCTGCACCAAATTGGATCAATAAACGTTACAGCATAAAAGTTACTTAGCAAAGTCAATAAACAACTATAATCTCAAAACACAAGGAACACAAAATAGGTAGTCCCATGCAATATCTGTTGATCTTGTCAAAGCTGAAGTAACAAAACATTTAGAAATTACCACCCAAACATATGATCAAGGAACAGAAATCTGCTAGAAAGTTCCGCAAAGGAGAGACAATATGCTCCTTTTTTGGTTATGCTAAATGGTCCTCATTATTGGTAAATTTGTTTAATGAAGTTGTTTATGCAGTCCTATGATCTTTGGTATTTGTTGGAGCCCTTCTAGTTGCATTAGTGCTAGAGTGGTTAGTCTGGCAATTATGCTTGTGGGAATATCCTTGCTGAGGACCAATGTATTCATCTACAGACCTATAAATTGAGGACTTCTATTTCTTTTAATACAACTGCAAAACTGGCCTTTTCTTTTAAAATATGCTTTTGGAATTTGTGCCTTTAACTCATTTCTTTGAATACTTTTGGACTAGCAAGCTAAAACCACATTTCCAAACCCAAAAAAAGTAGAAAATTATCTTACATGTCCTTGATCAGAACCAACAGCAAGATGCATTGAACTGGGATCTATGTTCATTGATAAAATGGCACCAGTACTCTTTACATGTTTCACACTTTGGATTATATGATCAGTCCCTTTCTTTGTACCCCCTGTAAAAGAAGGAATGAAAAAGGGAACTCCGTATTGATTAGTATATGAATCATACAAGCCTTCTGATAAATGATAACCAAGCAAAAGGTATGTGCTGTGTAACATACCAGTAAGAGACATGAAGCTGTTGGTGGCATATGGTTCAGGTTTGAATCTAAAGATGCAAATCTGTAAATCATGTTTGTGTCAGACACATTATAGGCAGGCGGGAATGATGCGAGAGAGAAGGAAATTATCAGAGCAAGGAACCTCACCATTCCACTTTGGTCACCAGAAGCAAGAACTGGAGAATTGATATCAAAGTATAATGCTGTCAACGGTATACCACTCAATGAACAGTCATTTTCACTCTGGATTGAGATTGAGGAAACAAATAATAAGAAACACAGAAAATAAATAAGTAAATTTTTTAAATACATGGAAAAGAAAATAAATTGCCTTTAGCCCTACCTAGAGCTTGTTTGAGCTTGAAGTTAATAATATCTTGATGTATAACATACTTGGCTATTCAACATTTACTTGGTTATAGGGATTTATAAGAACATTCATAAATTTCCTTATCAATCCAATACTTCAACACAAAACATTGGCATGATTAGCCAATTCAATAACTTATCTAGACAAATAAGTTGGCTGATGGTTTGCATTCATGAACGTAGCTTCTTTTGGAAAGAGTGAAATGTATCCCAAAAGAAGACACGCATTTTGCATATTACTGGAGGTTGTTAGTAAAGCTAACATTTTTGTATGAATTATTTTGTCGTACAAACTAATTGTTTCTTTCCACTCAATGCAACTTGAGAGTAGGTGTGACTGATAAAAGTATTACCTGTTGCTTCAATTGCAAAATCGGAGTGAAAATGGGGCATGAAGCATCCCAGAAGGTTATGGCTCCATTGCTGTGTCCAGTTATGTACAAGTTTTGAACTTTGGAAAATCCTGTAAATTTGGCCGAACTTAGGACGATTCCATCCTTCTGATTTGTTTCAACAGGAACAAACAATGGATAGTTTTTGAACAGCTGTGTGTAGTACTATGCGACAAAGACAAACAAGGTCGAAATCAATGCCATTTACAAAGAAGGTGGATTGCAAACAGAATGAACATGGTATAGCAAAATTTTATAGTTTCAGAACCGTATTACCTCATCTTCAGAATTAAACACATTAGTAGAATTGTTGGAGATAAATTTTGCTGTTGTGATGCTTGCTTCTGTCAGTGGTAACTTCACAATTACTTCCCTTGGAAGTGAAGGTGTGGACTTATTAGATTGACATTGTAGCAGATACTTCTCAATCAAACTATCGTCATACATATATAGATGGCCTGACTTCCCAAGCAAAATAAAAGAATCTTGTTTATGCTTGCTTTGCTCAGTTGAAGTTAATGATATGATCTCCATGTCAGTACAACATTCAGACAGATGAAGTCCAAGTTTAATTGTGCGAGATTCTGTATTCTCATTCAGCAACACTACCTGCTTCATGATGTAAGTGGTATCAAGATCTAAAATATACCTAGAGGGAGTGGAAAGGATGAGGCAAATTCCTTATACATCTCATTTAGTTAAATGAGAAAACTTCATAGTGAAAAGTGGTATGTGTGTTAATTTAGAAAATTATACCTAGCTCTAATTCATTGAACAAAGGGCAGAGTATGCCTTCTGAAAATCAAAGTTCTTGTAGCTGGTAACAGTAAACTCTAGTTTTACTTGTTTCAGAAAGGGCCATCATTTAGGAATATCTCATTATAAAGAAAGATGAAATGTTCAAATAATTTGTCTCAGGACAAGATATTTTGTTATAAATGCTTTGAACAAGCATTCAAATACCTGCAACAAGTTTGAAGTTGCATAGTCAGAAGCTCCCATAACATATAGTCGACTAGCCTTTCCTCCAGCATAAACCCATTTTATTGATCCTATGGAGATTTTTTCTGACTTGTATCCTAAGTTAAGTTTGAGAAATGGAGTGTTTTGATTAATACATTCAGATGCTGAGACATTTCCTATATTTAGAGAAGGGATTCTCCAAATGAAGAGCTCTCCGTTGTTGTACCCTATAGCCACTTTACTTCCAAATGGACACACCCAACATGCCGAAGTCACTTTTTTTGTTTCATTATGCAGTGGCTGCAACTTACTTCCACCAGTTCTTAAAATAGATCTACTTTCCTGAACATCCCATAATATCATTTGACCATTTCTAAAGATTATGAGAACCCTGCAATGGAACACACAAGAAACATATGTTTGAGTGTACAAATAACTGATCAAGTAAAAACATGAACCAAAATATTTATATAAAAACATCCTAAGGATGGCTGTGTTTGTGAAGATCACCTCTTACTTTCAGCTGCTGGTTGAGGCAGTACGTGCGTCACAACAGTATCATCAGACACTTCAGAGTTACCTAAACAAAAATAATTAAGGAACTTAAATTGACAACCAGGTGCTTTAAGAGAGGAATAAGGGACCAGGGAAGTGGTGGGTTTAAGATTTATGCGAAGGAAAAAGAAACAATGCTACAATATATTTCTCACCATATGAAGCTGAGAGAGGTATGACGTATTTCATCTTAACCAAACGCCATGATGGTTCTTGATCAAGCATCAAAACTGAAATATCACCATTAGAATGTCCGATGTACCTGTAACACAGATACATGCAAGCTCATAACTTACGCAGCTTTGCTTCATAGCTTGTTTCTGAATTATAATTACTACTTACATATAGAGGCTATGTTGAATGACTACAAAGCATGTGATTTCTTCTTCAGCAATATACACATCAGACAGCGATTTCTTGTCTATGTCCCAAACCTAAATGTAAAATTTCTCAGGACAATCAATTTTCCGAATAAACTGAGATCTTAAACATGATAATAAAAGTATATTGACACATTCACTGAAAAGAAAATAATAGCATTCCGAATGATATTAGTGGAACAAGCTTAAATTCATAGGTAACATGGAAAACAACAACAAAAGTGAGCAAGTCCCCATATGTATACTCGCCTCAATATGGTTATTGGAAGTAACATTTATAAGGACACCTTGGTTCTGGATGAACTGCATCAATTAAATATAATAGCATAGTTAGTATACTTGCATACTTGACATTCCTAAAGAAAGGGACATTTTTCACAACAGTACGAGGGAATTGTCACATAACCTGTAGAAACTTGCTAGGCTGGGCTTCACTGGATTCAAGCATGGCTTGAGCATTATCTTTTCCATAGAGTTTAATCTGGCCATCCCTTTTTGAAAAACTCAACAAAATCAGTTTCAAGCATGGAAACTCACCCATTTCAACAACCTTATAAGTTCATATAGTATGTCCCCTTCCTAGGATTTTTACACTAATCTCTCTGCCACTTAGATGGTTACATAGGAAGGAGTGCAACACAAATCGATCAGAAAGTAAAAACTATGAGAGTATATATTCATGATATGCACTATAATGACCCCATAGTTTGAATCATTATGCATGTAGTTGAGGGGAACATACTTTGTAGAAAGAGCCAGTATCCTCTGAATGGTGTCATAGGCGAAATTGGTACCACCAGATGGCACCCCATGATGAAATACCAACCGTGGATCTACATCACTAGCTTTCAATCCATCCGATGAATTTCCACCAGTCTGCAAAGAAATTCACAAAATTCAATGCCTATATTTTTAGTGCTGCCTTCTGTGGCTGTGGCTGTGGCTGTGGCTGGTTTTCATTCATGTATACCAGAGTAATGTTATTTGCATACTATTTTAGTACAATATAATAAAAACAGCTCAGAAATTTAAGCATTGTAATTGATCGTGACATCTTCTAAAAGTAAGCACCATGCAAGTTTATGTACTCTTTTGTGTGTGCAGTTTTCAAAATTTTAAACTCAGACTCAAACTTGGAAGAAAGAACACCTTCTATTTCATCATATTCACAACTAACAATACCTTAGGCCTGATTGTTTCCATTTTCACCTTTTAACAATTACATTAGACTCTGAAAGTATAATTCACTTATATATATATATATATA
>Ga0123341_1006145_pt1 | contig 10822 bp, 5 predicted proteins | sample Turbeapinknodule_FD_89959 | JGI IMG/M metagenome (GOLD analysis project Ga0123341, IMG submission 89959) | Root nodule microbial communities of legume samples collected from Mexico - Turtle bean Mexico pink nodule | ecosystem: Host-associated > Plants > Roots > Nodule | place: Mexico: Nepantla...
CAAGCAAATCCTAAAGAGTCACACTTCAAAGCTGCAAAAAGGATTCTGAAATATCTCAAAGGAACATCATCTGTAGGACTATGGTATCCTTCTCATTCTCTAATACATTTAATTGGTTATTCAGATTTTGACTTTGCAGGTTGCAAGCTAGATAGAAAGAGCACAAATGGCACTTGTCACCTTCTTGGCTCAAGCCTAATCTCATGACATAGCAAGAAGCAAGCATGTGTTGCTCTCTCTACTGCTGAGGCAAAATATATAGCTGTTGGTAGCTGCTGTGCACAAATCCTATGGCTCAAACAACAACTTGCAGATTTTGGTTTACAAATCAGCAAAGTTCCTTTGATGTGTGATAACACAAGTGCATTAGTTGATATTATTGGAAACACAACCGCTTGTGCATTTGTGTAACCGCATTTTTTACTTTTATTATTATTATTATAGGTATATATGTGTATTCGTATCTTTTAAATATCAAATATCACTAAGAAAAAACAAGATAGGTATTATCTCATCAACTATGAGTTTCAACATGCAATTTTAATAATTAAGTTATAGTAAAAAAAATATTAAACAAATTCAAACTTATAACACAATAAACATAATTATATTAAAGCAGCCATTAGTTTCATTCTCAAGACTTGTAAATGACTAATTTGATTTGTTACTAATATAAAACTAAAAAAAAAAGAATATAATAATGAAAAAAAGACGAGAAACTCCAGTAACAAATCCTAAAAGAATATTTATTTTATAATTTATTTCCTCTTCTCCATAATAATGTCGTATTCATAACACATCCATCCTCCTCGTCGATGCCCACATCAACAAATATATCAAGATAATTCTGTACCTGTGCAAAAATCTGAATGCTCTATATTCAAGTAACATTTTGGGATATTTTGCTTCTCTATCTTCTTCCTCCACTTGCTATACGAAAATGAAAAGCAGAGTAAAATAAATAAAAATTATGAGCATTAACAATTAAACAATCAGAATTTATACAACCTGTATTGATTAATCATAACAAAATAAACGACAATGACATTGGTTCAATAATAAATACGTTTAGAATAAAAAAAAAACTATTTTTTTGTGATTTACATTATTTTTTGATGTTTCTTTCTCGTTTCAATCTTTTTTTCTCACACTCCTCTCAAAGTTTTCTTTTGTACTTTGACTTTTTGTCCTTTTTGACTTTTTGTCCTTTTTGACTTTTTGTCCTTTTGAGGGAGGTAAAATAACTGCCCATCAAACCTGTTTTCAATTCAAGTCTTATTTGACTCATTTTTTTCAAATAAATGTAGTGCATGACTCTCAAACAATTTTTTTTTCAAATTTAATATTAACTATTTTTTTAGTTTTAAATTGAAATAATTATAAAATGATAAAATAATCAAAATAAATTAATAAAAACAAAACATTGATATAAGAATAAATTAGGAACAAATTTGGGTAAAAAAAAATAATAATGAGAAATCCCTTTATATATATAAATTATTTTTAATTCATGTCAATTCTCAATTTTTCTGACTGATATCAACCAAGATTACTTTTACAATGTAGTTGGTTATGTTTTATTTTTTTTAATGTTTATTGAAAAATCACTGTCAGACATTGATAGAATCGATCATAGCTAATATCATTAGAAGTTTTCCAAGACAACAATAAAAATAAATATTGATAAATCATTAATAAAAAATAATATTAATCATTTAAGTTTTTGTCAATATCATTATGTATTGGTTCATAAATTTGCTCTCGTTGATTTTATGTTGCCTTATTTTAAATTTATTGATTCAATAATATAATGTGCTCTAAAATAATATTGTTTTATCTACATATATTTTGGCACTTACATTTCTATATGTTTTTGTGTTTTTGTTTTTGAATCTCATGTGGTTAACACTTAAAATTTAATAACTACATAATTATTATTTTTACATTTAATTTTAATTTTTTATTAATTGCAAAGATTCTTAGAAATGGTATTGAATTTTGTTATTGTATTTTTTCTGTTAATATTATAATTTTTTTAATAAATCCCGTGCTAAAAGAGTACTAGTACAATAACATAATAAATTAATGAATGGTTTTACCCTTTTTTAAAAGAAAATAAAAACTTATGAAAGAAGTGGAAAGAAAGAAGAATAAGTAAAGCAAGACCAGGTTTGTTCATTTCTTTCTTATGCTTTATTAGGGCACTCTTAACACTTTGTTCTTCTTCCTCTTCTTTCTGCTTCGCTGTTGAATCATGGATCAGAAAGTCGATCTCACCGCTCCACATTCCGTGGGAACCACTGTCATCGGCGTTACTTACAACGGTGGTGCCGTTCTTGGAGCCGATTCTCGAACCAACACCGGTATACTCTTTCTCCACCTGAAATCCAAACCCAAATTAATTTAGGGTTTTTCACTTTTAGTGTTTCAAATAGCTTCTTCCTCTGGCATATTATTTCCTTGCTTCATTTCTTGAGAATCGAGATTGGATTCTTCTTGTTCATTTGGGGAGTAATGTTCGGTCTTTTTTCCACTTTCAGGAGTGTATGGTGCCAACCGGGCGTCAGACAAAATTACGCAGCTCACTGATAATGTCTATGTCTGTCGTTCTGGATCGGTATTCAACTTTCTATCCTTCGTAGATGTCAAATTGTTGTGTTATTTATGGAGATTGGTGCCTGTAATTATTATCACCCTGGATGGATTTGATTTGTGCTTCTGTTACTTGCTTGCTGTGTCTTATATAATTATGGTGTCGAACATTTTTATATGAATTTCCAGCCGACAAAGTTCCATAAACTTTTCTTGTAGACAATAATTTCCAGCAACTTTTCCTATGAATTTGACTGGGCACCAAGTGTCGTCAAGTTTTACTGTATTACCATCTCTCCGACAACATTTCCATCAGAATTTTGAATGACATCATATATTACATTAGCAGCAGTAATTTTGGTTAGCCAATTTATGCATTGTTAAAGAGAAGATCACTTACAAACAACTTAATTTGCAATTCTTAAGGGGATAATAGGAAGAGGAAATGTATATATAAGAAATAGGAATACAATTCATCTGGCTTTTATTAATGTTATACCATTATATATTACATTGGCAGTAAGTTTGGTTGTCCAATTTATGGAAAAGGCTTCCGTATTCTAGAATCTGGAAAACAAAATTTCAGAAACATATTCCAGATGCTTTATTCTAGAAAGTTGTTCCGGAACGTAATGTGGAAAAGTTTTCTGGAAATCTAAATCCAAAGATGTATTCCGGAATACTAAATCTGGAATACATTTTGACCTGCTCCCCTCACTCTTATTTAAAAACTAATAAGGGCATTTTTATTATTTCAGGTCAGTGTAGGGTCCCCTTCCTGTTGTCGAATTGCAAATTCTATAAGTGGTTTGTAAGTGATCTTCTCTTTAACTATGCATAAATTGGCTAAACAAATGTACTGCTAATGTTGGGGGAAGCAGAGCCCCTTATTTGGGGAGGTTAGACATCACGTGAGATGAGAGAAGAAACAAATAATGTATTTCTTGGATTTGCTCATGCGAGTGTACCACTCAACAGAATTATCTATTAGTAATAATAGTAATGATTAAAAAATAATAAATAACTACTGCTGTTCTCAAGAGAACAATTAGCTCAACTAAACACAATAGCTAAGCTACTTGAAGAGTAGTATTAATTAATCTTTCAATTTCTAACTAAGGGCAAGAACTCAATGCTTTCTGAGAGCTATGTCATGAAACCATTTCTCGATGTTGTAGCTATTATTTTAATGGAAAAGAAACATTTGTTGTTTTATCTTATTTCCTGTTCTCAAGGTCATCAGCCAAAGGGAAATAAATGTGCATTATTGCTTGCATTTATTTTGGTTGACTCAACCTAAGGCTGGGGTATGTTGATATTATTGTATATTTTGTGAGTTAGGTTTGGGAGGAAAAGGAAAAAAAGGACAATTTTTTTAATAAATAATCTCTAATTTGACAGTTTTTTATAATGAAAGAAAGAAAATGACAGATTAACGTAAACTTAATGTCCTAATCTTTTGTTTATTTAAAATTGTTGAACATAATTTTCTTAATATAAAAATAAACAATTTGCTCTTGTCTTTCCCTCTAAAGTCCTATCTTAAACATACGCTTAATGATTTGTGTTGATAGAACATATAGTGATTCACCAACGAGTAGCAGTGTTTATAATGACTTTGAAGATAAAATTTGCATGATGTTAGTGTGCATTTTAGCATATTCAATACTTTTAGTTAAAAATGGAAAATTTATGTAAGTTACCCAGTTCTCTCTTTCTATGCATCGCTAGTACTTTTTCTTTACTGAAACTAAAGGAGCTCTCTTTGTCAGAATTTTATGCAAGATGATGATAATCGATTGGAGATTACCCGAACTAGATGTAAGTCTATCATCTCATTGGCCTTATTTGTATTTTCTACATTACATGTCAGTTATTATATTCTTTCCATGACAGTTGGAAGTTTGCTTAAAAGACATGGAGATTTGACAGAACGTCTAGCTAGGTAAATTACTCTTGAAGATGCGTTTCTTTCTGTTAGAATTTGTCATTGGAAAGTCATCGATGTGCTGATGCTTGAACAACAAATTAATATGTATAGTATTATCATGCTAATTCTTAACTTTGTATACCCCATTTTTTACTTTATTGGTTACTTTTATACTATGGGGTGGGTCAGGATTAAAAGTCATTTCATGTATTCAATGAGGAAACTATTGGAGTTCTTGGTCTTTTGACGTGAACATGCATGATTAAATTTGTGTTTGATAAGATGGAAATTGGGAATAATTTAGATAATTAGAGTTGATATTCAAAAATCCGTCAAATTCTGCTTGCTTATCAGGTACTAATGAATGAAAAGCCAGAAAATAGGATTAGGAAACATATCTCATTGTCGTTAACAGATTTTTTTAAACAAATAAAAAAAATTAGAAGTAATATTTTTTGATGCATTAACCTTATATTTCGTACCAGTTAAAGAAAATTGATAATTATGAATTGGGTTTCTTTCTTCATTTTGCTTTGTTTCATTTTCTTTTTTTTTGCTTGGCATAATAAAATAAATATTGGAAAAGGGCAGAACAAATTGTCTTGTTCTAATATTTTCTTTTCATTACACTTAGGGTTCCATTCCACTCTGCCCTCCATATGTATATATACCTTGCTCTCTGTTTTCTTTTAACATTTCTGATTATCGATTATATAACATCACTTCCTATGTACTTTGCTCTCCTTTGTCACCTACTGATAATGTTTTAAGTCAAGAAACCTATCCACTCTTGAAGTTAAGGTTGTGTACATTTGGTCCTTGTCACCTCACACTGTTTAGAACCTTGTGCACCGGGCCATACTTTTTCATTTACAGAACAAGTCAGGTTAGAGGTCATTTGATATCATATAGTAAATAGTGTGCTACAGGATTTGAATTGCAGAGCAGTTTTGATAGTGGCTGCAATTTAGGCCAAAACTGCAACATTTTGCTTGATGTAATGGAGCAGCTGTGATGGGTTCTGGAAGCCCTTTTTGCAATGTGACAGCACCATCTTTCCTGAACTTTAGGAATCCATATTTTGCCCTGAATGACTGAGACATTTCTCTGGTAATTTTGTACTTTCTGGCAATATTTAAGGAAAATACTCTTTCCTGTATTTGGATCAAACCACATTCACTCAACCTTCTCCGGCAATATTTCCAGCTTTATCAGGCCAACATGTGATTTATGTGGCCTTTGTTCTCTGTTTTCTCAGACCTCAGTTACTGCTTTATTCCCTTGTTCTCTTTGTTACATCCGTAGTCCTTTGTTGCTGCAGATTCCACGTTCTCTAGCAAATCTTTCAAGTTTAATCTTTTTCTGCTGTTTGTTCTCTTCGACCCCCTTTTTTTAATTCTCATAGTATTTTTAATTTTTTTAGCATTTATATACGTATAATGCAGTGTTTTTGAATATCTCAAACCTATAATCTGCAGTGGTCATCTCACTATGCACTGTCTTTTTATAACATTTTTTGGGCTGGTTGCTAAATGCTATATGGGGTTGTATACAAAGTCAGAGCTTTTTGTTGCAATGAGATGTTGACATCATAGCATGTGTGTGGAAATTCTAGATTATTAGTAAGAAATATCTCTTCTATTTTTCACTTTTCTTTATCAATGTTTTATCTGTAATTTCTAACATGTTTTGAAAAGGCTTCATGCAATCAAGGTACATTTGGTCACTAGGATGTTTAGTTTTCTTCCCTCTCCCTCAGTGAATATCTTGATGCATTCTATGATACTTTTAAGATTATTGTTTCATGGCATCCGTTAGTTGTTGTATGCTGTGGTAACTGAATCTTTTTAATATTGGGTTCATAGGGATTCGGACAAGATAATATTTGAGCGTCTACAGAAAGAGTTTGAAGCTGCACGAGCTTCTCAAACTGAAGGTAGCTTTGACTTTGGTCTTTGGAGATGAATATTTTAATAAATTCGTAGTAGACAGTATATGGGTCTGCCTGGTCTCAATTCCCCCCCACATTTATTTCCTTTGTTGCACTCTAGTCTAGCTGATATAATTCTTTACCTTTTGTCAGTGGTTCCTTTTTTTGCCTTTTCAATTTACTTATTAAAATGTTGACATTAATTTAGCCACTCAGTTATAGAAAGGGTATCATTTGGCCCTCCACATAACTTTGACATTAATTAAGTCCCTCTATTATAAAGTAGCACCAATCTAACCCCTCAATCAGATTGTGATTTGTGACTTCAATTTAGTCTTTAAATTGGAAGCTTCATTGTCAGTACACAAAAGGTTAACTTTGACATTGATTTTCTTGATTGAGGAGTTAAATTAATGCCAACTTTCTTTGGAAGATCAAAGTGATATTTTTGCTGTATCATATGGGGAAATGTAGTTATTTATATTATATTGTGTGTATTGCAAGCCTGTGTGCCAGAGGGGACAAAGCACTGACTGGATTGGGTTGAAACAAGGTAACCAATAAACATTGAATGTAAATGCCAATAAGATTTTTCAGTGCCTTTGGCTCAACCCAACATAAACATAAGTTGATGTTAGTGTTAGCTATCTATTATTTGAAATATTACTGTTAAAATGTCCAAATTTCTCAATATATTATATACTAGTAAGTATTGAATTGATTCCTAATAAAATAAAAGATCTAACTGCTGTTGATTTTTGCACATCATGTAGAATAAATGAGGGCAATTTATCCTTGGAATAAGAAGAGGGATTGAATAGAATAAACATTCTATAATTTAAAGCATTTTAACTAGGGAAGATTATTAAGACGTTACTCTTTGTTCAGTTGCCAATATATACTCTGTATTATCTGAAATATTGACCAACGTCTTTTGTTCATTCTTTTCTGTACAGATGTCCAGAAAGTGTCTCTTAACCACTGTTTTTTTCTTGTAGAGATTTGTTTAGATGGGGATGCGTGGAATGATGGTCTACTAGCTACAATAAGAGAACGGGTATTAATTATTGATTGCTTCCTTCTTTATTTCATTTGTTCTGATATTTGACCTCAGTGGTATCTGTAATTATTTTTTTTTTTTCAGTTTAACTATCGTTGTTTGCATACTGTCAGGTGCATATGGAGTCAGACAGAAAAGCAATGCATGGCGATGCTGACATATTATCATGTCCTCATGAAAAAATTACTTATAAAATTGGAAACAAGGTAGTATTACATGGCTACACCTGCCTTTCACTGCAAATGATTTGTTTTTCAGTAAAAAATGTTATACTTGTAATAGTTTTAGCATTGATTTCAAAGATTCTAGACCTTACCCCAAGAAAGGAAAAAAAGGCACAAGTGACAAGGTAAAAGATTTGAAGTTCGGGGTCAAGTATATTTCAGTTGGGTAAGAGAGAGAACGAGAAAATCAAAGTGCTTAAGAGGAGTTGGGGGTGTATTTTATTCTATGAATTGCAGTTATTGTTTAGAAACTACTAGTTTTGATTTCTGCAATCATGTGATGAGGGTGGATGGAGCAGATCACTTTCGTTCTTATGTGTGTCTCTATTAACTTGTTATGGGACTGGAAGTTATTTATGGCTCCTCTTTGGTACTGTGATCATGGATTTTTCAAGTTAGTTTCCTTTGCGATGTGCAGAGTGACTGGCTTCCTTGCTACATTCTTCGTTTTTTCATGTTTCTTGTGTCATATCTTGATCTTCCTTTGTCATTAATAACTTCTTAATCTCCCCCATCTAAAATAAAAATTGTTGGTCTGCCTGAGTGTTTGAGATTGTGCTTAGATTAGTTGGTATTTTGTGTCTTAACTTAAGCAGCTCATGATTTTCTAAATATTGGAATTTGGTTGTGTATTTGTTAACAGGTAATTTGCTGTTTGGAAGGCGCAAGAATTGGTGTACAGTATGAGACATCGTATGCTGGTAATTTGCAATCAAATTTCTCGAGTAACTTTTCACAAGCACTACTACATTATTTAGCTCATAAGATTAAGAAGATAGAGGCTGGATCTATTCTATTTGCCCCCTCCTTCCGTTTTGTCTTTTCCTTGATGATGAGAAGTGATAAAGCCTGTCCATTTATTGCCAGGTGAACCTTGTGATTTTTACCATTGTGTGCTGGAGAGTAAGTCATTTCTTGAAAAAATGACTGTCCTTGAACACACAGTTCCATTTTTCCTGCCAATACGTGAAATAGAAAATGATCTCCTTTCATCCAATGCAATGGTAAAGTCATTTATATATATTGCCTTTACACTGTAAAGTCATTCTAATAATTGTTTTATTTATTTGCTTTCAGAAATTCATAGATCATGTTGGAGATCTATTGCAGGCTTTTGTGGATAGACGGGAACAGGTAGATTGTTCATGTATGTAATCATTATGAGAAAGTTTGATTTGTCTATTTTTTGGAATACCAATATTTTGTTTTCACAATCCACATGAATTTGTTGTTATTTATGGTTCAAAGGTTTACAGTTATACAATTATGCAAAGCAAGTTCTTTCTGACTATTTTACATTCATGTCCAGAAACATTTTATCAACACTTGGTTTACTGCACTAAAAACTGGACTTTGATGAAATATATTTACTTGTATTATTTTATATGCTGTTGCTAAATGACACGTCATTGTTAGTTCTGTTTTGCCAATCACTATCTCCTGGATCAATATGGTGTGTACTTTTGAGATGACCCCCCTCTCACCCTTGTTTTTTTCTGTAAAATTGTGAATTTTTTTATTGCAGGTTGCAGTACTTTTTTCAATCCCATTTAAAAACATTGATTGTGAAATATATCAAATCCGGTATCTTGTAGGATTTACACCTTTCCTTTGATTCATCAAACGAATAGTTAAATAGAAAATGCTGAAGCTAAAATATTCAGTTGACTTTCTTTTTTGCGAAATCTTTAATGACTTTTCAGTTGTACATAGAAGAACTAAAAGTTAATATTCAGAAATGCATTCTTTCTCAGCATGCAAAATGTTTATTCAAAATTGTTCTAATAAATGCTTGAATAGTATTTAAACCATTCAAATGTCCCAATTGCATGAAGTTGGAAATGCACAAAATTTCCTGTCTTTTGTCCCTTGTGTGTGAGGACTATGATTGAATAATGTCTGCATTAGTGTTAAATATTGGGTTTGCCTTAGAATTTGACATCTGTCCCATAATGTTTGAAGAATTTAATTAGAATGCATTAATAGTGTAAATATTTTTACTGTCATTCATTAGTGGTTTGTACATTCTTTCTCAACATGCAAATGTTTATTCAAAATTGTTCTAATAAATGCTTGAATAGTATTTAAACCATTCAAATGTCCCAATCGCATGAAGTTGGAAATGCACAAAATTTCCTGTCTTTTGTCCCTTGTGTGTGAGGACTATGATTGAATAATGTCTGCATTAGTGTTAAATATTGGGTTTGCGTTAGAATTTGAGATCTGTCCGATAATGTTTGAAGAATTTAATTAGAATGCATTAATAGTGTAAATATTTTTACTGTCATTCATTAGTGGTTTGTCATGTAGTGAGATTGTTGACTTTTTTAATACTTAATTTAAAAGTCATCTAGGTTGATTTTAATTTGATGACAATGTAAAAAATCTTTACATTGATAGTACATGAAAATTGTGTTCTAAGTAGAAGGCTTATTTTTATTTTCTATATTAGTTTTATTTACTATTTGTACTATTAAGATTAAACATGGACCATTACTAAGTATGTGCAATACATAAATTTATCAATCATTATTTGAAATTTGAGAAATCTCTGCAATGATTAAAAACCTTTGCTTAGAAGTTCTTTTATGGCTAAATTATTCTGATACAAAAAACATGTATCTTTGTTCTCTTTTAAATATCATGCAGGTCAGACTTATAAAGGAACTTTATGGAAATCAAATCAGAGAGCTGTATCATAGCCTTCCCTACCATATGATTGAACTTGTATTGGATGATTCTGATTGGTTAGTATCTTGTATTACTCTTGTTTTTCAGAACCATTTTTCTTCAAATTTTTGGTAGCTCTTAAATTTTTCTTCCCTCTAGTGCTATCAATAGTCTGGTGGTTATTATGCTTGAATTATCTAGTAAAATGTTTGTTGAGGCAAGATTGATGAAGCAAGTGGTACTGGGGTAGTGATGTATTTTCCCCCCCTGGACATTCTAATGTGTGATTGTTAGGAACCCAGTAAAAAGAAATCAAGACACACAAAGATAGGGATAGAACTCTGAAAATTCCTCTGTTTATTGTGGTTCTCTGTTACAGGAAAACAAGCCTTCAAAGGGAACAACCTCCCTTTCTC
>Ga0123341_1006146_pt1 | contig 10822 bp, 2 predicted proteins | sample Turbeapinknodule_FD_89959 | JGI IMG/M metagenome (GOLD analysis project Ga0123341, IMG submission 89959) | Root nodule microbial communities of legume samples collected from Mexico - Turtle bean Mexico pink nodule | ecosystem: Host-associated > Plants > Roots > Nodule | place: Mexico: Nepantla...
ATACGTATATTTATCTTTATGTCTGAGTTACGTATAATATTATAAACTAAAGTAAATATATATATATATATATAATAATTACAGAAACTTAAATGAAATTCCAAAAAAATTATTAGTTTCAAGTAGTCACAGTGAGATATACTTTTAAAGACTAGATTAACTCTTTGACTTGATTAATTTAGTGGTTATGATTAATCTATTCCAATAAAAAAAATAGCGGTCAAACAAAGAGAATTTTTAATATGTTTTTTTAGTTCTCAAACTTGGGTGATTTTTTCTCTCCAATTTAAAATTGTTCTTTAGTCTCGTAATTTATAGATAACTTATTTTTTAATCATAGTTGATGTCACTATAAATTTAGATGATGTGGCTAATGATAATTTTTCTAATGGTTTGAAAAAATGTGTTTTGTAGTGGTTTTAAACTCCAAAATTTCGATTCACAACCTGGTTATAATAAAATATAATGTGTATAGTTTTAAACGGTTCATTGAGAATATTAGTTGCTTTTGGATTTTTGGTATCTTAATCATTTTCATTTTCGGAGTTTCAACAAGCTTATGATGCTCCACATATGACTTATTTTCATATTAAATTTTAATAGAACCATTGTTTGCCCCTTAAATGTCCCAATAGCTATATAATAAATAATAGTAAGAACGTAACGCCTATTATATACTCGATTATTTAAAACGTAGTGGTAATGGGTTTAAAACAACCAATGAAGGAGCAACGATGCAGAGACTATTTCTTCCTGCACCTCCTCTCCAAAAATACATTTTTCTCTAATATTTTGGATTATATAATCTGAAAGGTTTTTTTCAAATTCATAATTAGTTTCTGGATTACATAATCCAAAAGCATTTTTTTAGATGCATAATTAGTTTCTGGATTATGTAATCCGGAAGTTTTTTTTAACATCTGGATTATATAATTCGAAAGTCTTTTTCAAATGTGTATCCGGATTACAAAATCTAGAAACTACTATATGGAATGGCACAAGAAGGTTAAAAAGATATTTTCACGTTGTGTATGGAGGTGGCGAAGGTACAGGAAGAAACAGTCCGATGCAGACTCACTCTTTGTGACGAAAAAAAGAAGAAGTGGAGAAGAAGATAAAATGAAAGGTTTAAAATATACATGTTTTTAAGGAGATATTGGTCATTTCATCAGTCCAAGGGGTTGCAGATTGGAATTATGGGGTGAGAAGGAAATAGCCCATTAGCAAATAATATAGTAGCACCACCATTGCTTGATCCACTGGTGGGTATTTTTTTGCAGAAAAAAAGAAAAAAATTAGGGGTGCCAATAACAATGACAAACAAACAATGGACCTAATTGGGGTTTGAAATGTTCGCGTTGGCAATTTCTTCAACAACCCAATAGTAAATCAACATTGATTTATTAGCATGGAAATTTTACCGATTTCTATTTATTACACCATAAAAATGACGATTTTCCCCTAAAATTAAAACATTTGATTTATTAACATGGAATTGTTACCATTTTTATGGTCAAATGAAGGACATATCTTCTTTTACCTATTCGCATTCTTCACATTTTCGTCCCTAATAAAAATGATGATTTTTTCCCTGTTAGTTTATTTTTAGGAATTTAAATTCTGCATAACCAATTTCTTTTGTAATTTTTAAAAAAAAAACTAGACATGTGTATTTTTTATAATTAAGTTTCATCAATTTCATTTGTTACTCGTTTTGTGATTGAACTTCTGAAGTCTGTTCATATATTACTTTTTGTTATACACATTCTAAAATTAAAAACATGATTTTCTTAAAATATTAGAGGAAAATCTCCAACCATGACTGTAGCATTCGCTTTCAGTTTTCATTATCGTGATAATAAAACATAATAATAGTGCTCATAATGCAACAAAAAAAATGATGTACTTTATATCAACAAAAAAAGCTATAAATATTTTTTTATTACTAATAAATCAATAAAAAAATCACTTTTATTTCATATATATATATATATATATATATATATACACATATATTTATTGTTCCCCAACCCCTAAAGCCACAACGTTATGTGATGCTATTTTTTATGCAATTCAACTCACACAATAGCATAAAATACACTTGTAGGATTGGTAACCTCAACATAGGATCATTTTGAAACCGATTTAACAATAAGTGTATTGTATTAGTAATGGATCTTTACCATATAAGAACAATTCTCTTTCAACCAACTGAAACCCATGACATTACTTAGAAAAATTAGGGAGGTGTGAGTGAAAAAAAACAAATATGCATATAAAAGGGCCTTATAGTTGTGTAGCCCTTTGCCGATAAAAAAAAAAGTTATGAAGCCCAGCTATACATTAAGCTGTTTGTTTAGGGCCGTTTCTTCCTTTACCTCCATAGCTTCTCCTGCGCCCTTATACGTCAGACGAAAAGATCATTTTATACTTAAAATGTTGAAGGTTGTTAAGGCGTTAACTCTTTATGTATAAGGGTTGAATCACTTCTGAAGTGATTCCCATTTATTTACTTTTTATTATTGATAAAAAAAAAACTTAAAAATTACATTTTGGATTGTAGAATTGGAAAGGTATTTCCAAATCGATAAATACCTTCTCGATTTTATAATCTAATATGATTTTTTTTTCTATTTACAAATCCCACAATGCTCTGAAAGGTATTTTCGTATTCATATTGCAAAATTGAGAAGACGTATCCAAAAATACCTTCGAGATTCTGCAATCCATTTTTTTTCTTAAAAAAATTACATTCTAAATTATAGAATCCATAATGTATTTTTGGATTAAAAAAATACTTTTCAAATTCTATAATTTGAACTATATTTTTTTTTAATTTACACATCCTGAAAAGATATTTCTGGATCTAAAAATATTTTTCATATTCTATAATGTGAAAATATGAAGTATATATTTTTTTTAAAATAAACACATATTAGAAATAAGAAATACTTTATGGATTATATAGTGTGGAGTTTTTCCAAATCACTCTCAAGAAAACATCAATGGAATAAAAAGAGTATTTTTGGTATCTTAAAAAATATGGGATGCAAAAGAAGAAGAAGAGGGGCATGAAGAAACAAACTTTGTTTAGTTATTAAGCACACAATAAAGTTTACTTCATAGAATGTTCACAAGTCCTTTCTTCAAGCCTAAACTATAACAATTAACAAAATTATTAGATATTTCACATGAATAACATAATGAAGAAAATCCTTTCATATATACATGTCCATATATATACTCTAACATCTGTAACTTGTGAACTTGAAATATACCATAAACACCTCTTTAATTTATTGCAAATTATCCCATGGCCCATGATGAACCATGTGGTAACTTTATCCCTTTTCATCATGCCAAGAACAAACTATATCTTAAGATATGGAAATAATACTTACAGGTTTGTAATGATCTTATATTACGCAAGAGCTTTTTGAGTTTGAAAACGGGCTATTTATATATATACAACCTTATTTACCTCATTCTGAGATTTAACCTGTTGTCAGAATTAAGAATAGAGGAGACAAAAACAAACTCAGGACCACCATTTTCAACTTTTTTGTTACATGTCAATAATTAAGTTTCCCAAAGTTTAGGTGGAGATCCATGAATGATTATATCTAACATTTTCAACCATCTTCTTAGATCTAGAATCACTTCAAAAGATATAGATACAGTTCAAGAACTCACTATATACTTGATTTTCCTCAAACTCACCCATGATAGGAACTTCATCATAATATTCTCTAATTGGTTTAATCAACTTGTAGTTAACTATTTTGAAAGATTTCATACCTAGTTCTTCTGTCACCCATTTCTGAATTTCTCCAAAAAAGTCCTTCTAAAAGGAAAACTTACACTCATCGTTCATTCGACTTGGAGTAATATGAATTAATTTATAGTAACTGTTTTAGTACACAATTGGTTAATTGAAATGTTAGAAACCAGAAAATTCCAACCAATTATGCAACCCCAAGTTTGGACAATCTTAATTAAAACCTATATTTGGATAATCACAAGTAAGGCCTTAACCTTTGGATAGATGATTTTATAAAATTTATAGGAAATTCAAATACATGTTCTCATTTTAAATACATTAAATTTAAATCACTTTCAAATATTTTATTTTTAGATAAAACAATTCAAATTTATTAAACTTTAATTTTTTATTACAATAAAGTATTTGATTATTATCAATAGAAAAAAAAAATCTCTTCAATCTGACATGGAAAAAAAAAATACTAATATAAACTTTAATTAAAAAATTTGGCTACTGTACTACTGGATGGCCGAAAGGCCGACCAGACGACAAAGCCGACTAGATGACAAGATGTAAAGCTAAATACGTAATTAGGTATAAACAAGTCAACTTAGGTGATAAGCACGGTTAAGGCACATTTGGGCCTTCGTTTGGATCCTAAAGCAAACCCACAACAGCCATAGTCCATCTAGAGCAGTATAAATAACAGAAGAGGCACAACATCCAATGTAACTATTCACTCCCTACTCCTCTGATACTTAACTCTCGAACTGACTTGATCGTCAGAGTGTCTTCGCAAACACACTCCCATCGTGTTCGGATCAAAGCCCAACCGAGAGATCGAAGAGACGAGAAGACTACAATAAGAAAAAGTGTATTGCAAGGTCCTAACTTTGTAAGAACAGCTACCATTCTTGACTATATTTTAATTGAAGTTGAGTTAAAATAGTATAAGAAAAGAGGCACAAACTTAAGTGAGAAGAGAAAAATGAAGAATTTCAAAATTATTACTTTTCAAATAAAATTTAAAATTATATATAATTTAAAATATTCAAATTAGTTTTTTATAAATTCATAAAGTGAAGTAGGTGATTCAGACGATTAGGTGTTTGAAAATAGATGAGAATGAGAAGACAATGAAAATGAAGGGTTGCAAGTTGGCACCTGGTCATAGGTACCCCCACCTTTGTGAAGCAAACAATGGGCACATATATTTGATACAAGTGTTTGTCCCCAAATGAAAAAAGAGAAAAAAAAATGAAAAGAAAGGGTTACAACACATACGTGAAGACAGAATATATGTTTAGTCTTCCATAACTAGTTATGATTGCTTTCCTGGTTTGTCCTCAACTTAGCTTTACAGTTTTGGACTATGCGTGTGTGGTGCATCTTAGCCTTTTGCGATCATATATGGAACCTTTTGTTTCACCCATTTCACATCAAACCTCACCTACCCCACATCATTAACCATTCAAGAAAAGGTCAAGTAGGTTAGTGTGTGGAGCAAACCAATGGAAACACAAGATAAAACCACACCAAGTTAGACACTCTTTCTTTTTTCTTTTGGTGGAGGACCACATTTATTAAGGAAATAATGATTTTACAATTCACAAGAACAAGGGACCAGTGAAAGAGTGCTGGTTTAATTTCAATTCACCCCGTACTACTATATTTGCCCTACCAACTACATCTCTCTTGTTGTATAATAATATGTATACAAATACGTACATTATACTGTGCTGATACAGTGCTGTGTGGGGAGAGAGAAATGAGAAATTTTCAGGTGGGCTAGGGTTCATTAGAGTATAGAAATTGATAACAGCAACGTGCAGCATTTGGTTTGGACAACACATGCAGCTCTGATGCACTGGATTCTTGCTCAGAAGGGAAAATGGCTAGGTTAAACCTGCAAAGAAGTTGACACTTCTTGTCATTACACAGTTGACACGAGTTTTCTTTTTTTGTTTTTGGTGCACATTAAAGTTCAAATACAGTGGCAAATTAGTTAGAACAGCTGCATCCACTGAGCCCGAGTGCATGGTTGAATCAGCTAGCCAGCCAGGGTTTTCACATTTCCATTTACAGATGTAGGTAAAACCCAGTAAATTAATGTCTTTTCAGATTTGTTCCTTACTCCAATTAAATAACATGTGTGATTCTTGTAAATCATTATCACACAATAAGAGAAGGTATTTGCTCTTGTTATTAAGGTTGAAGATTTTAAATTCAATAGAGATTAGTATATTTATAGTATATATTTGAGTACAAATCTCATTTTATAAACTTGTTTTATGAAGTTGAATTAGATTTAAAGTTATTTTTTAATATGGTGAGAGTCATTTCAAGTATATTTAGTAATTGTTTGATTAGCTTATCAGGTCACCCGCTATCGGATCGTTATCAGACTATTCATAATATGTAGTCTCACGCACGAGTTGGCAACCTCGACCTGAGAGGGTGTGTTGGAGATTCCAAATTTATCAGATATTAAGACACTTTATAGTATATATGTGGGTATAAATCTCACCTCAAACCGATTTTATGAAGTTGAGTTACACTTAAAATTCACTCTTATATACACCACTTAAAAACAAAATTTTGTATGATGATAATGCTAAATCAATTCCTAGGGATGGATTTTGTTGGTATAGTTGGGAAGTGAAAGATATAGTATGATTTTCTCATTAACTATCAATAAATAAAGAGTATGGTATTTAAGAATAATGAGTGAATTAGGGTGGTAAAGCAATGAAAAGTAGTATTTTCCAAAGTACTAATTGGTGAGAAAAGCTAAAAATAGAAAATAATGATTAGCATAGAGGTTGAAGTATTAGGTAGCAATGCATAAATCCACAAAAGGTTTGAGTTTAGAAGCACTTTATGGAATAGAGAGCAGTGTCAAGTGTCAACATCTTGATTTATGAATGTGGACCAATGTTCAGTGATTGAAGTAAATGAAGGGAACATTATTCATGTGAACGTCGTTAACTTACAACTACCAAATTCAGATACTATACTGTACTGCTTTTAATGTCAAACTCAAAACAACATACAAATGTGAATCAATTTCCATCCTTTCGTGTCTCTTCCTCTCCCTCACATGATTCTCTGTCCTTAATAGCGACAGCTAAATCAAACTTACCACTGCTGTTACTACCACTTGCTCAACTATGTAAAAATAATTTTTTTTTTATCAGAAGGTATTTCAGAAATATCTAACTCTTATACAACAAGTAAAAAAAACACCACCATACACAAAATCACTGTACTACACTACCTCAATCTAAAGACATCATGCTCTTTCAACCTTACCTCAATTTAATCACTCGCATATCTTACTCATGTTAATAGATCTCATAGAAACGAGTGATCCAAGACACCAATCAGAATAAAATAAAACATATTACTTCTACCTTCGTAGTTATTAAGGATAAACTTTCGGTCGCGCCATCGTGAAGATTTCACGATGATATTTCTATAAGTTTTCTTATTCCTTTGTTTTTACAGTTGTCCTTTACTGCTATTCCCACACAAAACTAAATTTCATTAACAGCATCACTTTGTATAATTAGAATTGGTGGCATTTTGTTTGAGTTAAAACTAATGATTCAGTTAAGAGTATGTTGTTTTGAATATCAAATCATGTAATTAATGGAAGACAAAGATATAATTAATGATATGTTGCTTGTCCAACCCACTTCTTTTCACATTGTAATCATGTGGAGAATTGTGTCTCGGGAACCACGAATCTATATTGATGGACTCTGCAGATGATCAACCACTCGTTATCCATTGCAGCGAATCCATTAAAATCTCTACAAAATGATAAGATGATGGAAACATATGTGGAAGATTAACAAAGGGTAGTCAACCAAACATTTCAAAACTCCCCACTTCATTTTTAACTCTACAAACCAACATTTCCCACACCACTCAATTTTTACTTCTTCTTTCTCATAATCTCATAGGATCAAAATAAGTTTTACTAATATTCCATGTATTCAAAAAGTTTTACATTAATTAGAGTATGAAAAGAAAAATCAAATAAATTAATTAAAAATATTTCAGGATATCTCAACCCTTATACAAAGTCAATCAACATTATTCCTCAAAACTCCTTACATATACCATAGCCCATAAAATAGAGGAACATAATTGACAAACATAAACAACTCCACAATTCAACATTAACTCCTGATATTTTTTAACAGATCTTATACATAACAAAAATCCATGATACCAATTAGAATATGAAAAACTTATTCGCACGACTTTTGAATTCACTCCAAGAGTAAGATTTGTTAGTAAGCTTTTCTTTAATATACTTTGTTAATATTTTTTAAGAACAATTTGTGACAGAAATTCTAAATTCAATGGTCTGAGAGGGTATGTATTTTTTAATTCTTCCATTTTCTAGAGGGGATTAGAGAGATTTCTTCTTTGGGATCTTTCTGGTTTTTTTTTTATGTATATGGTTCTCAGTTCGGTCACTGAGAAGGAAATGCTTTGGTTTAGAACTGGATTCAATGTTTTGTTGTTCCTCAGTTTGATTATAATTTTCTTTTGTAGTATGATTAAATTTGTATATGATCAGTTTATTTAATATACATTTTGTTGTTGATAATTTTTTTTATTAAGATGCTGCTACATCATGACAAAATTTAACATAAAAATTTCAAGTGAGTTGTTTATTTTGATCACTTAACTCTTCTAAAAAAAATTGAATAAATAAAATGTAGTATTTTAAGGATGCTCCAATCTTTAGAGTGCAAATTCCTACTTTACCAGATACATATATTATAATCCTGATGAAGTTGTGTTCGAAACATGTGGGTAAATTTAGCTGTTTTCTTACCCAATATTCTCAGGTAGCATATATACATGAATCCACATGAAGCTCCTAAATTGGTGAAAACCCTAGTGATCTGCATATTTTACTATTTTCCCAAAGAACATCTTGAGTGTGTTTGATTAGAGTTTAGGGCAGAAATTTTGTGCAGAAAATGAAGATTTGTTGATACAAGAAAATGGTTATGATGATGATTAATAAAAACAAAAGAAAGCATAGATATCACGTAATATAAATGGCCCCCACAGTGCTAATTGAACATCTGAAAAGATGCCACCATTGTGGTCCAATCCCTCTAGTTTCAGAAAACAATGATATCATACCCATCAAGCTTTCAAGTTGAGGAATTCAAAGAACTATGTATCCATGTATTTGACAGTTAAGGGTCTTGCTTGTAGAAAAAACCCACAATGCATCATCATCATCACTGTGTTAGGTCCATGCATACATGTTTATTACCTTGTTTTTGTGCTTGATGGTGCTATCTAGCTATAGCTTTTATCCTTCAACTCCAAAAATGGTGGGTTCTCATGTTTTCTCTGCCACTCGCATCACTTTTCTGTCATCCACATTCTTGCTTTCTGTTTTCTTCTATGCTATAAAATATCCATTAATTGCTTTTTTTTTTCTTCTCAATTTCATAAGTCTAAATATTTATTTACCTTCCCACCACAAATAACCTCAGATTTAAGTTAAATATTACTTTTAAATGAAAAAAAGTCAACAAGAGAGTGCTTTAGTTTGTAACATCTTAAGACTATCTTTGGATAATAAATACTAAAACAATACAAATAAGAAATGAGTTAAGTTTTTTTATAATTTAAATTTATTTTATGTATAAATAATTTATAATTTTTTTTATTTAATCTTAATTACATATGTGTTGGAACATCCGTGGAATCTTCCAAATTTATTTATTTTTACTGATAAAAAAGCGTAAAAAAATGGAATGTTTATAAAATAATACTTTCTACATAAGTTAATTAACATAATAAAAGAACTAGAAACATGTTTATAAAATATTACAAATGTTTTTTTAGTTATTATAATATTAATTTTATGAATACACTCCACTTACAAAAGATAATTATTTTACCTATTTTTTTCTTTAATTTCATGTTAATCGGGTTTCATGTTGCCTTTTTTTAGGATTAGTTCCTATAGGAATTCCCCCAAAAAAACGAAACCCTATAATTTGACAACTTTGCCACTTTCACAATTTTTTTTATCATCCACCTCAATAGCACCCTCAATAGCACCAAAACAAAGAGGCTATCTTATATTGGGTATGAAGCCACTAATTTTTTTTTTTATCAATAAGAAAAAAAATAATAAGCATTTGAGGAATATTTCAATCTTTATATATCATTTTTTAAACAAAACTTGTCTATTTCTAATTGTTCAATTTAATAAAACATCATGAAAAAATAACTTCTCTAACACAATTTACAAATCTAATATTTTATAAGATAACACATAATTGAACAACTTAATTTATTTTTTAAAAGAAAAGATCTAAACAAAAATCAAAATATTATCGTTAAAACGTTACAACCGGCACATTATGTTTTCTTCGACCTTCCATCTTTGAATTCCAACCAGACTCGAATCATCAATTAAACTCTTGCTATGAGTGAATAAGGAAGTTACTGAAGCTAAAAGGAGGAGGCTGAATAAACTAAGAAAAACAAAACTAGAATATATAAGAGTGAAAGGGGCCAAGACACTTGAAGTGAAGGTGAAACCAGGTTACTCAGTTAGTTAGGTGTGGAATTTACAACTACCTTTTTAATGTTGTTTTTCTTTTGGGATAAAACTTCTGAATTCAAATTTAACCTCCATCACTTTCTCAACATTTATAACCCATTTTGGAGTGCTATGTTTGTTTTGAAGGCTAATTAATAACTCATATTGACCTTAATAACGCTTATACTAATAGAGTCCCCCAAAGAAGAAAACAACACCAAACAGAACACAGGTAGCTTCAGTATTTATGCAGCAAAAAGTTCTAGTTATTTCAACCTGTTTATCTTCAGTGGTTGACAACAACAAAAATATTCTTAGAGGGAGGAATGTCACTCAAGAACAGAAAAAGCTTTTATGTGCTTTATTCAATTAATGAGGTTGGAATCATTATAATACATTTTTCTACCTGTAACACACTTCTTTTATTTAGTATTTAACAAATTTTCCACAATCACATAATAGAA
>Ga0123341_1006147_pt1 | contig 10822 bp, 4 predicted proteins | sample Turbeapinknodule_FD_89959 | JGI IMG/M metagenome (GOLD analysis project Ga0123341, IMG submission 89959) | Root nodule microbial communities of legume samples collected from Mexico - Turtle bean Mexico pink nodule | ecosystem: Host-associated > Plants > Roots > Nodule | place: Mexico: Nepantla...
AAAAAAAGGTCTTACTCTGACTTCTTAAATGTAACACCAAACAAACTTTAAAATAATTTCACCATTAAAACTTAAGAAAGAAGTTATTAAAACTTTTTGAAAATTAGCAAAAAAAAATGCATTTATGCACATTAAGTTAAAATATATAATTTTATAAAAATAATATCATAAAATATAATCGTTATTTTTAAAATAAAAAATTATACTAAAAATGGTTTATTTTTTTTATATAATATATATATGTAACTTTATAAAAATAATATAAAAAATTTATATAAGAAATAATAATTATATAATAGTAAGTATAGACATGAACTTCCATTGAATAGAAATCCTGAGTAAGTACCCGTTAGAGATTTAAAAAAAAAATAAAAATAAAACGTCATTTCTGTGATGTGACAAGTGTGACATTTTTCTTAGTGGAACCATAGTATTTTGGAGACAACTCATAGGGTTTGAAACTTCTCAGCCTCTTCATGTTTATTTGAAACAGATAAAGTAGAACCAAAACACTCTCCAACGTTCCCATTTCTCTCTCTCAACTTTTCAAATTTTCCTTTCATTTCCGATCGTTACAATAGTTCAATTTGCAGATTGATTCTTCTTTGTTAAACTTTGTTCTCCGATCTGCTAATGCGATTCGCTTCGTTCTTCTCTGTATCGTTAAGGTAACTTCCCTTCCCTTCGATTCATTTGGTATTTTCTTTCTTAACTTCGATTCGAATCGGTAATTTTTCGCTTAAATGGTCTTTAGATCCTTGTAAAGAGAATTAGAGTAATTCTAATTTTATTACTTGGAATATTTTTTAACTTTTAAATATGAAAGTTAGAAAAACTTTGAAAAAAAAAACCGAGAATCTACTGTTAAAAGGTGTGGATTTGTAGAAGCTTTTGTGTTTGCTTTGCATGATTGGTTTCCTCTAGTATAATTTTTTGGTTTATTTTTTTGTTGTTGTCGGTAATGTTCTAATTTTCTTTTCTCATTTAGTTCTGTGCAGGAGGAGTTTGTGCCTGTGGCTCCTTGGAACGGATTATAATGATTTGGAGAACCAAGTTTGAAAAGAGTAGCAATCCACTTAGAATATGGACGGTGAACCGAGCATGCCTGCTCCATCTTATGGACAAGTTGACGGGGCTCAGAAAGTTAAAGCATTACATGGGTATTTGTGATTAATCTTTCTCATAATTTAACACTGTTTATAATACATTTGTTCAGATTAAACAAAACCAGTAGAATTTTCCAGATGGGGGAGTTTAGAGAGGAAGTGTAGGAGAACATTGTACTTTTGAATAAGTATTTCCCTTTATTTGAGTTTTTTTTTGTTTTTATTGAGAGACTATAATGTAGCATTTCTCAACCGTTCCTTATTTATTTCTGCAAAATGCTTATCATTTCTTACAATCAGAAATAAGACAATACTATATTCCCCAACAATACAGGTTATATTTCTGCAAAATGCTTTATTTTTTTTAGACAATTTTAGTCAGTGATTGGTTCTTTTCAACCTTTCTACTGTTGACATGTTTATCAATTTCCTAAAGGGATGTTTTGTTGATAAGACTTATCTAGATGTTCTTTTATAGAGTCAAAATTGTTACATTATTAGCGGGAGAGGGTTTGAATACTTTCGAAATTATAGTTTATCATCTCGCCTTTACTTTAAAGTGTCCTTTCTATTGAATTGATAATGTTCAAATATAAACGGGATAGTTGTAGTTGGTAGCTTTTTCTTCCGAGACATTGATGATGAAGTTAACTGAGCTTTTGCTAACCATAAAATATCTATTTGTAGGAGGACCACTGGCCCTACAAGGCGTTCTACAAAAGGGCAATGGACATTAGAGGAGGTAGTTTTTCTTAAGTTTGGCGACACTGTTTTACTTATGCTAAAAATATTTAATTTAGTTATTCCTCTATATATAGCTTGTTAATGTTTTTCATTTTTTTACTTCTCATTTTGATTATAGAAATAATATCAATTATACAGTGAATAAATATGTAACACATGTTATTTTTTGTCCTGCAGGATGATATCTTACGGACGGCGGTTGAGAAATTTAAGGGAAAGAATTGGAAAAAAATTGGTAATATATTGATATTATTCATTGTACATTTAGTGTCCAGTGTGTGCTTAAGTTACTTTGCATCTCCATTACTTGATTCATGTACCTGAAATGAGCTTTCTTCAATTAGAGACCTGTTCAATCGATTTAAATGAAATGAAAACCTATGTATTGTTGGGGGAGGTATATGCTTTATTTTCCTTTGTAAGTTTCTAATATAAACTCTGTCCTACTCCTAAACCAATTTGTAATTTTAATCTGTCCGTGTATCATTTATATAGCTTGTCTCTTATGAAGATTTGTTCTTTTTGCTCAGATCTTAAGCAATTTTAGCACATCCAAGTGTTTTTCTATAGAGTTTTTTATGTTTGCTTTTCTAATTGCCAAATATATGTTTGCAGCCGAGTGTTTCAAGGAAAGGACTGATGTGCAATGCCTGCATCGGTGGCAGAAAGTTTTAAATCCTGAACTTGTTAAAGGTCCATGGTCTAAAGAGGTAATCTCTTCTTTCCGTTTTTTTGTGTGCTCATCTTATCATATTTGATCATATTGTCTACAGTTCAACTCTAGATGCCTCCGTTCCTTTGATCTGACCTTGGACTATCAATTTTCTAGTTAGATCTACTAATAACATGCTTGTTTAATCCAATTGTAAACAGGAAGATGACATAATTATTGAATTGGTGAATAAAAATGGGGCTAAAAAGTGGTCATCTCTTGCACGACATTTACCTGGACGTATTGGTAAGCAATGTCGAGAAAGGTATGGTTATTGGATTGGATTTCTGCTAATTCTTTTCCTGTATTCATTAAGTTTCCTTTTTTCACAAATAATTTTTTTCTCTTTAGATTATTTGGTCCTCACAACCTTGATAGTGTATCCTAGAATGTGTTACGTCAACCTTTTTTGTATATCCTGTTTACTTGTTATAATATCCATAGCTCAGTCCTGGATAATGGTGCAAGAGTTGTCTCAAAATCACAATAAAAAGATTTTCACCATACAAATCAATATAGATACTTGAAGAGTAGTTAATAATAGTGCACTATAATTTCCCTTATTGCACTGTTGCATTGTGTTACGTCAAGGTTGCTCTCTTCCCCCATTGAGTTGCACTTGGCATGTATGGTTGTACTTGTACTTGAGAGATCACATCCTGTTTGGCACCACAACCAATTTTAGGCAAATGGGTCTGCAGACTCTTTTATCACTTAATTAGTGTTGCTTCATCAATGTTGTTAAATAATCATTATGGCCACACTGTAGCACTAACATGGTGTTTTTGGACCCCTCCATTGTTTTGCTATATGTTATATGCTATTATATGCCAATGTCAGTATTCAACATTTTGGTCGCCATGCCCATGGGTTGTGAATTCCATGGTAGGCTCCATGACCCATTTTGCTTTTAGAGAAGGTAACTTCATACTTAAATATATTCCCCCGTACCAGGTTGTCGATTTATGTTATAGTATTCTCTTCGTCTTGATTTAACTGCATCTTTTGTTTCAATCTAATATTTCATTTTATTCTAATAAAATAATGATTTTACCTTTAAAAAAATTGAAATTCACTCTCAACTTAAATCATTCAAAATCATACAAACATAGAATCAAAAGCATCCAAACATATATACTTACAGAAATATATATTTATTTTTTGGTAGAGAAAAGGAATATATAATATAGTTAGTATAATTATTTCCACAAATAAGATATATTTTAATTAAATTAATATATATACATATATGTGAATAAAAACAGATTAGTGGGCTGCAAAGTATAGTATCTGGACTTTAATCCATCTTATGCGGATGATATAGTTTTGATTGAAGAGTCAACATACATAATTAAACTTGAGCTTTGGAGACAGACTTTGGAAATAAATTATTCCCTCAAGTAGGAGCAACACAGAGTAGCATTGCAATTTAAGCAAGAGGCAAGAGGAATTTACTTGGAGATGGATATGGAAGAAGAACTCACATTATATGTTTCTAAGTTAAATTTTTCGGAACAACAATACAAAATGATGGGGAAGTTAATAAGGTGTCATATATAAGCGAGATGGTTAAAATGGAGAAAGGCATCAGAGGTTATTTATGATTGCCAAGTACCTAGTAAGCTCAAAGGCAATTTTTATTGTAATGTTTTTATCTTTAGCTATACATTATGGTAAGGAGAATGTTAAACCACCTAAGAAAATATGACAATTATTTCAGATGGTGTGGTTGGACACATAATAAAGGTCATTGAAGAGCACTATTGAGGAAAGTAAATTATATGTTTTTTTTGGTGTTTTGTTGGATGTTGTTTGTTTGGTATGTTAGAAATAGGAAGGAGAGAATTTGAGTGATAGGGTCCTACCATATTCCACTCTATTTCTATACATCTCTCTATCTATCTTTATTTATCTTCAACCAAACATGTTCTATTTTTACCTTATTTGCTACCTATTTTCCATTTACCTTTTTTTTTATTTTCCATCCACTCTATTTCTCTCCTCTCTATAAGACGGACTCTTAGTCCCATTAAATGGGTGAGAGGGACCCTAAGAAGGACTATGATAGGAACTTCGGTATCATGAGGTACCCAAGTCCCACATCGAGTGTGGGATGCTTGAAAAAGTATTTAAATATTTGGTTCTCCTTATGCTAGCTTTTGAGGGTGGGTTTTCAAAGTTCTTGGCTACTTTTCATCAATTGGCATCAGAGTTGGTTGTCAATGTGAGATTACCCTTAATACTATAAAGAGGTTAGTGCTTTGGTCAACTTGAGCCATATTTCTCTTTTCTTTTGGCCCTATCCTAACCCCAAATCAATAGTCCTCTGCAAGTGTCATTCACAATTTTAATTGTTAATTGGTATCTTCTTGAAGTAATTCTGGAGGGATGATATGATGTTCATTTTTTGTTTGGTCTTTAACTTAACTGAATGACTTGTGATCTGTGTAGTCAACCTTGTCTAATGGATGGGGATTTTGTTGTTATTGTTGATGCTCATTTTCAATAATGTAATTTGTAAAACTTGGTAGGTGGGTTAATCATCTTGATCCTACTATAAAAAAGGAGGCATGGACTCAGGAAGAGGAGTTGGCTCTAATACATTATCATCAGATATATGGGAACAAATGGGCCGAGTTGTCAAAGTACATTCCTGGAAGGTATAAATACACATTAAATTATTTTTCATTAACTGTGAACATGCTGTCAAGCCATTCCCCCATCAAGTCACAGTTCTATTTTATTGATGTTCCAAGTCTCATAGGGATTTGGATTCCCAAAGTATTGCAGGCTCTGGTATGAGAAAGACTATAAAATTTTAATTGAACTTTTTCAGTTAGTTTTTATCTTTTCTTCTTTCCTAAGGGATATCTGCTGTAACTGTATGAGATCTAAATTGCAACATGAGTAATGCCTGATTTTTTCATGTGCCATTTTAGTTCATTCTCTCAATTATCTGTGTAAACAGGACAGACAATGCTATTAAAAATCACTGGAACAGTTCTGTGAAAAAGAAATTGGATTCTTATTTGACATCTGGTGTGCTTAATCAGTTTGAGCCTGTACCTCATGTTGGAAATTCAAATCAATCAACAAGGTTGCAATGTAGTGGTGATGATAATTGTTCCAAGAGGATGGAAGGAGAAGAAGTTTCAGAGTCCAGCCAAGGTTCAGCTAATGCTGTTCGCTTTCCATCTGCTAGAGGGATGGGCAGTGCTGAATTACAAACTGGAGAGCCGGTGTGTAGGCCAAATGAAGAATGTAATCTCAGAAAGGATCATAGTCCAAGTCGAGCATCTTGTTCAGAGCCATATTATGTATCAATTGATGATATATGCATTCCTGAAATTTCTCACCAAGAGGCATGCACTTCTCAGTTCACTGAGCAACACTCACATGAACCTGGAAATTCCATAAGTGGGGATTGTCATTTCAATTTACATTCCTTACCCAATATTTCATCAATGGTCTTGGGGCAGGATTCCTCGCAGTTGCAAAGAGATTGTGTAGCTTCTAGTGAAATCTGTGACATGGTGAATGCTCCATTTCAGACTTCAGAGGGGTTGGGTGTTTCAACGTCCATGGGACCTGCATCTTTGGATTCTCTTAAACCAGAGCATGTGTTGATATCTGATGATGAATGTTGCAGAGTTCTATTTTCAGATTCAATGAATGATGGGTGTTTCCCCCCTGTAGATTATATTAAAGGTGAAGATACAGTTGAATTTTCTGGATGTACTTCATTTCCTTGCCAATCTTGTAATATCCAGATGGCTGAAACTGGTGGAACCTCAACTCCTCAGTTAACTTGTCCTCGTTGTTCTAATAATTATCAAGGAACTTCGTCCTCCCTGTCTTTCCCTCCAGTACTTTCTGCTTGTGATGATAGGGAGGGGCCAACTGCTAATGGCAATCATTTATTTGGAACAAATTGTCACCAGTTGGTCTCCAGAGCACCTGCTAACTTCACTTATGTCAATTACGTATCCAGTTCTCCCTGTGTGGATGACATGGGTACAGCAATAATGGAAGAAGCACGTGATAATCTGAATGGTACTTCAGAGGAAAAGACAAATGTGCATACAGAAAAGGAGGACTCTGGATCTCTATGTTATGAACCTCCCCGTTTTCCAAGTTTGGATATTCCTTTCTTCAGCTGTGATCTTGTACAGTCTGGGGTTGATATGCAGCAAGAGTTTAGTCCCTTGGGTATCCGCCAGTTTATGATGTCTTCTATGAATTGTCTTACTCCTTTCAGGTTGTGGGACTCACCCTCTCATGGTGATAGTCCAGATGCATTGTTAAAAAGTGCAGCTAAAACTTTTACAGGTACACCATCTATATTAAAGAAACGACACCGAGATTTATTGTCACCACTCTCAGATAAAAGAATTGACAAGAAACTTGAGACTGACATGACTACCAAAAACATTTCCAGTTTGGATGTCATGTTTGGTTACAATGAGACTCAAGAAGCAGATATGCCTTCATTTAAAAAACAGAGCAGCAGTGCATGTGTTGATGATAATAAAGAAAATTGCGGACAAGCTTATAAGCCAATTAAATATGCAATTTTTGATGAAAAGAACTCCCTCAAAGACACTGTAGACAATTCAAAGTCTAATGTAAAGCAACAGCAACTAAAGATTGAAGCATCAGCTGCTGCGATGGTAAGTACTAAGTACTGTTCCTCACCTTTTGTTGGTGTAATTAATTATGTGAAAATTTGAAATACCTACTAACTCTTCTCTGACAAACTTTTCACTTTTTTCTTTTTATCAGGAACAAGAACCTTCTGGTGTTTTGGTTGAACATGATGTGAATGACCTGACGCTGTCTTCTCCTGATCAAGTTGGTTTAAAATCAAACAGAGGTCTAGGTTCAAGTACTAAATCACCCAAAAGCATGAACAGGTCCTTGGAAGCAGTTCCAAATCAGAACAGCCATTTGAAATTATCTTCAAAAATTCCACGCTCAAGGATTAATTCTAGTTCTCCTTGTGTTCGTGCAAAGGAGCATGAAAAACTTTCGGTTGCTGTTACTCGTGTACAAGCTCCAGGGGACAATTCAGGGGAACAAACTAGAAAGGATGGTGGTTTTGAAGCATGTAGCATGTATAATTCCTTGTACTTCTTACCATTTTATTCCTGTCTTTCCATTTTTTATTGTTCCTTATGGATATAGTTGATTGCTTTGATATTGAAACCATAGGTACTATTGCTAATTGCTTAAGCTGCTTCCTTGGAAATTGCTTCTATGTGTGCCACACCTTAAAACTGTTTTTTTTTCTTCTGTATACAACAGGATTGTTTCACATTTTGGTACTAGTTCTCTCATTGCAACTGACTGTTTTCTTGTTTGATGGTAGATTCGGTGGAACACCTTTTAGGAAAGGCCTTGAATCACCTTCAGCATGGAAATCTCCTTGGTTCTTCAACACTTTTTTATGTAGCCCCAGACTTGGTACTGAAATTACAGTTGAGGTACTGAAATTACTGCAGTTTTTTTTTATGACAAGTTTCTTGATTTGTAGGTTAGATTTTTAATTTTTTTCACTGTATGCTATAATCAGTGAACATGTTTGCAGGATTTTGGGTATTTAATGAGCCCAGGTGATAGAAGCTATGATGCAATCGGGTTGTTAAAACAGATCAGTGAGCAAACTGCAGCTACATATGCCAATGCTAAAGAGGTTTTGGGAAATGAAACTCCTAAGGCAGCATCACGGAAAGATGCATCTGGAAACGAGGAGGATAAGTACCATGGTTCCCCCAATCAGCCTGGGAACGATTCTCAATTGGCTTCAAATGCATTGGTAAAGCTAAATATAATGATTCCTTTTGTGCATTATAATTATAGTTGGATCTTTTAATATGACATTATGACATTACAAAAACCTGTTTGAATGAGTAAGACATAGTACTATTTGTAAAATATGGAAGGTGAATTTGTTTGTGCTCTCTGCTGCGGGGTCATTCAATTAGAGAGAATCCCAAATCCGAGTGTTCTAATACATTTTCCACCGAACTACAATGTTGATTCTAGATAAATCTTAACGGTTGTTTCGTCTCAGAAAATTACTTTTTATTTCGTCTCAGAAAATTACTTTTTATTGTTTTCTGTTCTCATTTTCTCTGTACAATTTGAAAACAAAGTGAAATTACATGACATTTTGGTTTCAATAGTAAAACATAGAATATTTTTTCAAGCCTAATGACTTCAATTTTATCCTGTGAATTTTTATATAGTTGAAGGAAACAGAATATAGAAAATGAAAACAGAAAATATAGGTTCAAACAAAATGACTCTGATATGCTCCTATGGATTCTTATAGTTGTATGGATTTTTGTGTTTGCAGATAGAGCGACGCACACTTGACTTTAGCGAGTGTGGATCACCAAGCAAGGTTGATGACAACAAATCATCAGCTATAAGTTTCCCAAGCCCTTCTTCTTATCTGTTGAAAGGTTGTAGATGACTGTCAAATATGGATAAAAAAACTTGTTTTTGCTCTATAATGAGTTTACAAATATATGTATAGTCTTTCATTTCTATGAATAGTGTTTTGTATGAAGCATTTCGGCGATCAAAGCTGATTGAAATAAATATGTTCCTTTCATTCAGTAGTGGTGCTTCTTAGTAAGCCAATTAAAAGATTTAGACTTCTGATCGAGTAAAACTTTCAAAGTTTTGTCAGAACAGAAGCAAGCAAGGTAATTTGAAATGATACTCCTCCTTATTTAGTGGAACTCAGTTTAAATTTGTTTTTTCTGGGCTAACTCTTAACAGGCACTTTTTTCTTTTGCTTTATCGTTGAGATAATTTTACTTTATTATTATAGGAAGGATTTCGAACTCCTCAGCACTAAAGAGGTTAGAACTTAATCATATTTCATTCACAGCTAAATTAATTGTTTATCAATTAGAATAACAATATACGAAGGAGCAATCTTCAGTTTTTGGATTTTTAGCATATATGTTAAGATTTAAAATTATTTGTTTTTTCACCTTTTTAGAATCTTTTTGTTCATCACTTACACTTCATTTAATTAGTTGCTATTTCATTTTCTCACTCACACAAGTGTGTTAGCTTGATCATTTAGAACAGCAAGTTTTAAAATTTGAAACTTTTGGATATTTTTTTAATTCAGTGATGCAACTGTTGTTTCTGCCTAGTGCACTGATGAACTTTCATTCCTTTCTTTTTCATATCAATTTATTTCTAATATTTTGTTTAATTTTTGCTTTTAATATATTCAGGGATTTTCTCTCTTCTCATATTTTTATTTACTAACCAAAAAAATACTTTATGTCGAAGGTAATCTCGCACTGCACAATAATGTTTTTACCTTATTTTTTCAAAAGAGAACTATGAAATTGACCACTTTATTAATGTTCTAATAATAATAATTTTTTACTTTTCAAATTGAGTCTATACGTTGCAGAAAGCCTGTATTGGCTCCAAAGTCCTTTGTTTATAATCCCTGTTTAGTCAGGCATTAGATTCTATGTTTCGTTTTTTATTTTTTTCATTAATTTTGTTATGATGATAAAATTTAGACATTCTTTTTTATCATTTTTTAGAATTAATATAAATTATATTTCTTTCTCTTAAATTATTGTTATTTTTTTTTTATTTGTAAAATTTTGGTTTCTTGATTTTTGTAGAATTCTTATGTCAATTTTTTTTTAGGTTACTTTTTCGTTTCTCATTTATAATTATAAATTTTCATGAGATAAGAAAAGCTCGGTTGCCTTAAAAATTACACTTGGAAGAGGGAAGGACATAAATTAACAGTAAGAATAATAAAAGAAAATTAGGAAAAATTGACGCTCTTTCATTTCATTTAACTATTCCAATATTTTCTTCAAACTGTTAATATATTATTTTAGGTCTTCACTAATTATAGAACTTAATTTAGGTCTTCACTCATTATAGAACCATTATATATAATTTAAAGTTATTTGTATTTAACTCAAGCTACTTTTTATTCGTTCTTTATTTCTTTATTCATGTGTAAGTTATATTCTGTTGTTTAGAATAATAACAATGAGTTTTTATTATTTATTTAGTGATCTTTAATCTCGATATTAAGAAGGAACGTCGCGGTTCAAAGTTTTTTTTAATTAATTTTACTTTAAAAAAATTATATTGGATAATTAGAAAACAGTTGTTCCTATCCATTTATAAATTTATAAATTTAAACATTACTACTATGAACTTTTTACAACTCTTAATTAATTATTTTATAATTAGGTAG
>Ga0123341_1006149_pt1 | contig 10819 bp, 15 predicted proteins | sample Turbeapinknodule_FD_89959 | JGI IMG/M metagenome (GOLD analysis project Ga0123341, IMG submission 89959) | Root nodule microbial communities of legume samples collected from Mexico - Turtle bean Mexico pink nodule | ecosystem: Host-associated > Plants > Roots > Nodule | place: Mexico: Nepantla...
AACACTATTTTATTTAAAAATATTATATTACTTTAAATTTACATAAAAATGAAAAGTTTAAATTACAATTCTTTATGAACAAAACTTTAAAAAAGATATAAATATAAAATGTAGATTTTCATTCAAAATACAAGTTTCATACTTTTTAATATTAATTAGGAAAATAATCCGTCATAGAAATATTACAATAAAATTTTATGTTTGTAAACTTGTATTGCCCGCTGAATAATACGCACGACAAAAACATTATTTTGCAAAGAACTTTTATCGTGATATGTATTATATGGTTTGTAAATTAGAAAGTACCAAATGCGACTTAGAGAAAAAATCAATAATAAGGGTAATATTTATATTCAAATTTGAAAAGTATTTCAACACTCTAAAAAGAAGAAGAAAAAAACACTATTTTATTTATTTTTTAATTCTTTCACTCTTAATCTATGACAATGTTATTTGACTAACTAGTTGAATTAATAAGTCAATTATTATTATTCATCATGTCAACAAGAGATATAAAGAAATACTTAAAAGCAACTTGTTTATAAAATTAAAATTAATTTATGTGCAGATTAAAGATAAAAGTTTTAAAAGATTATATGATAGAATTTTTGTAATATTTCTAATTTTATCACCTTAAGAATTATAGTTGTACATGCCAGACCTCGGTCATCTACCTGAGAGAAAGACATCGGACATCGGTGGACTGATAGCAATAGTGGGCCACGTAAGCTGGGCCCCACGAACAGTATGAGTTAATATGAGTTAACACTCAGATACCAAAAGGACCTAAGTCACGAGAAGATCATGCATGGGGTGTGTATGGTACATTCGGGTACGACACAAGCAAGTGTTCCTTGGAGGCACTAAGACCCGTTAGGGTTAGGGTACTGCATGCATGACACGTGAATACTTAGGGCACCCGCAGAACAGATGATGTCGCAACGCTGGTACATGAGTAGGTACCTTGGCGGCTACGCTATTAGGTTTATGCATTCTAGAAAAGGGAAATCCTATGTGCTAGATTACGTTGAGATTGTGTAATAGCGGTGCAAGGACATTCTCCCAGAAACCCTAAGCCCACGACGTGAGAACAACACAAAAGTAACCCTAGATACAACCTATAAAGAGGGTGGTAAGAACCCTAACAAGGTACGTCATTTCTAAGATTGAAACTGCTTTACACACATTACTGTTTCTTTAGCCCTTACAGACTTGTGCGTCGGAGTGGAAACGGCCGTAAGGACGCCCTTTGTCTTTACCGGTGAAGCGTTCTTCTGACCAGGGAAGTTCGATTCCAAACGGAGACAGGCGGGGCCAGAAGCTGTCGTCGAGTCAACCAACAACCAAGTCAATTGGCGAGAACATTTGACGCCTACCGTGGGGCCCGATAAAACTAGGTCTCATTCACAATCGTGATGAGAGCCACCAACAACATGAGGAGCACGAGGCAAGGATATGATGCGCCCTCAGGAGGGGACAACGTCACCATGCAACAACTCATGGAGACTATACGCGCCTTTCAGGAGGTGGTAACAGCGTCCAAATTCAACTAGGATCGTTTCTAGGTTGATTTGGCCGCATCACAAGCGAACAACGAAGAGTTACACAGAACCAATGAGGAACTGCGCAAGAATTTGTAGAACGTAGGAGAACGTACAGTGGATGAGCGAGCCCCGTCATTGCCAGTTAAGGCTCACCCCATGCCATTCTCTCAGGTGATCATGGACACTGTGATACCAGCCATGTTCATGGGCCCGAAGGTCACCTTCACAGGTGTAGAGGACCCAAAGGCGCATATCACGGCGTTCCACACCCAGATGATACTCTCAGGAGGCTCTGACGTTGTGTATTGTAAGCTATTCATGAGCACACTGACAGGCACAGCGTTGGATTGGTTTGTCAGCCTTCCTGATGGACATATTACCTCATTTGATCAATTCACAACACTGTTCAGAGAACAGTACATTGTCAACCGGGCTCCCCCTCCAATCTCTTACGATCTCTTTGACATAAGACAATACCAGGGAGAGTCCTTGAAAGAGTTCTTAAACAGGTTTGGGGTGCAGGTGGTGAAACTACATATCAAGGACGAAGCCATGACGATGCACTCCTTTACCAAAGAAGTGCTGCCAGGACCTTAAAGCGACTCGCTGATAAGGTGTTGCCCGAAGACGTTTTGCGAGATCAGGCGTCGGGCTGGGGCACACATCGTCGCGGAGGATCGGGTCATAGAAAAACGCGGTAGCGTTGGCCCTGTCCGACCTTGGGGAAGAGGTCGACCTAAACCCATGAGGGTACATTAGGCCATGACGGAGAAGAAGGCCCTAGGAGCACAACCATCGTACGAAGCAAGAAAGCCATTGGCACGCACAAGAGAGAACACCCCACCCAGACACAATTTTCGGGGGTAACTAAAGGATCTGATCGCCATCCCCGATGTGGCCAACAGATTAAAGCCTCCAGCAAAGACTGATAAGAGGCTAGGGCCCAGTAAAAACGCTTAGTGCGAGTTCCACCAAGCCCTATGCCATAACCTACGCATTTGTCTGGCCTTGGGATTCCAGTTGGACGAATTGGTAAGAGGCGGTTTCTTAAAAGACTACCTACAAGAGTCACAGGGAGCCCTGACGACGGCGGCCCCAACAGGAGATTAGGGGCACGAGGTGCCCATTCATGGAGAAATCAACACTATCGCTAGAGGATTCTCTGGAGGAGGGCGTACCGCTTCCCAGTGGAAGAAGTACGCCAGAGGAGTCATGACAGTGGAAGGGCAGAGGTCAAACCAGACGCCCGAGCCCGACCTCATCTTCATCAGAACTGACTTACAGGATGTGGTCCCACACGACAATGATCCCTCGTCTTCACCAGAACTGACTTGCAAGGATGTGGTGACAACATGCAGAAAGGTGCACCACGTCCTCGTAGATCAAGGAAGCTCCCGACGTGATGTTATGTTCGACCTTCAACGAGCTGCAGTTGTCCCCTAATTAGTTGATGCCTTACGTTGGCTGCCTGTAAGGTTTCACGGGAGATCAGGTGGAAGTGTGGGGCCACATAGAGTTGAGGACGACCTTCACAGACGGTGTAGCGTCCCGCACCGCCAACATCAGGTACCTTGTCGTTAACGCTCCTTCGGCCTATAACATTCTTTTGGACAGACCTGCTTTGAACAGGATAGAAGTAGTGGCCTCGTCGAGGCATATGAAGATGAAGTTACCTTCGCTTGAAGGAACCGTGATCACTATGAAGTCTAATCAGAAGAAGGCCAAGAGGTGCTACGAGAACAGGCTCAAGACGAAGAAAGGAGTGTGCCCAATCACCACCCAACCTACAAGGAAAGAAGAGGTCACCCGACTTGAGATCGCCCGAGAGAGACGACCCGAGCCTGCAGAGGAGGTGCTAGAGAGGGAGATCAGGGGTAAGAAGTTCAAGCTTGGCAGATCTTTGGGCCAAGAAGCACAAGACCAGATTGTCGAGGTCATAGCACGACACATGGATGCTTTCGCATGGTCAACCTCAGACATGTCTGGCATCGACCCTGATTTCCTGTGCCACCGCCTCACCGTGGACCCAAAGGTCCGACCTGTCCGCTAGAGACGAAGAAAGTTCAATGACGATAGGCGACATGTCATCAGAGAAGAGACCCAGAAATTGTTGAGCGCTAGCCACATCAACGAGATAAAATACCCAAAGTGGCTGATGAACGTAGTGTTGGTCAAAAAGGCTAGCGGGAAGTGGAGAATGTGTGTGGACTTCACGGACCTTAATAAAGCCTGCCCGAAGGACTCCTACCCGTTGCTCAGCATTGACGCCCTGGTAGACAGTGCCTTAGTGTGTAGGCTCCTTAGCTTCCTGGATGCTTTCTCGGGGTACAACCAGATCCGCATGCATCCCAGGGATGAATGCAAGACGACGTTCATGAAGAAACTCTCCTGTTACTGATACAAAGTGATGCCTTTCGGGCTCAAGAATGCAGGGGCGACCTACCAATGGCTGATGGACAGAGTGCTTGCGCCCATGATAGGGCAGAATGTCCAAGCCTACGTGGACGACATGGTGGTCACCTCCCAGGTGAAAGACCTGCATGTCGCTGATTTGGAAGAGCTATTTACTACAATAACTAGATACAGGTTGAAACTGAACCCCAAAAAGTGTGTTTGGGATGGAGCCAGGCAAGTTCCTAGGGTTCTTACTCATTGAGTGTGGGATAAAAGCGAACCCATAGAAGTGCGCTGCAATCATAACTATGCATAGCCTGATCTCAGTGAAGGAAGTGCAGCAGTTGACAAGGCGGATGACTGCTCTGTCCAGATTCGTGTCAGTAAGGGGAGATAAGGGGCATCCCTATTTCCAATGCCTCAAGAGAAAGAACAAGTTCATCTGGACCAAGGACTGTGAGGAATCCTTCCTCAAATTGAAGGAGTATTTGGCCACCCTCCAGTACTGTGCAAGCCACAGCCTGACACCCCGCTTCGGTTGTACTTCGTAGTCACAGATCAGGCGATCAGTTCGTTCCTGGTTCAGGAGCAGGACCAGATACAAAGACCAATATACTTTGTGAGTAAAGTGCTCCAAGGGCCTGAGTAAGGTACCAGGCCATAGAGAAGACAACTTTGGCGGTAGTGTTTTCAGTGTGAAGACTTCGTCACTACTTCCAGAGCTTCACGGTGATCGTGATAACAGACCTGCCCATTCGTAAGGTCTTAGAAAAGCCTGATGTGGCAGGAAGAATGGTGCGCTGGGCAGTAGAACTATCAGAGTTCGATGTGCAATACGAACCTAGAGGCCCCATCAAAGGCCAGGTTTACGCTCACTTTGTGGTAGAGCTCTCCTCAGAAGCCATGCATCAAGAAGGAGCAGATTTCAGGTGAGTCCTCTCCGTAGATTGGTCCTCTAACCAAAAGGGGAGTGGGGTTGGTGTTATCTTGGAAGGACCAAACAAGTTGTTGATCAAACAGGCCTTGTGGTTTGCTTTCAAGGCCAACAATAACCAGACGGAGTATGACGCCCTCATAGCTGGAATGCTGCTAGCAAAGGAGATGGGGGCGAAAAGTTTGATAGCAAAGAGTGACTCTTTGTTGGTAACAGGACAGGTTACAGGAGAGTACCAGGCCAAGGACCCCCAAATGATCGCATACCTGCAATATGTTTAGATTTTGAAAGAAACTTTCGCGGTGTTCGAGTTAGTTCATGTCCTTCAAGAACAGAATGCCCGAGCTGACTTACTAGCAAAGCTCGCCAGTTGAGGCAAGGGGGACAGACAGAGGGACAGTCATAAAAGAGATCCTGAGAACACCTCGAACCACCACAGACGACGCAGCGGAAGTCCAGCAGATAAGCACCTCAGTAGGTGTCAAGAGAAGTCATCGGTCGTTACCAGGGAAGAGTCAATGCAAGTTTGCCTAGTTGAAGAAGGAGAGACTTGGATGACCCCCTACCAATGCTACTTGGCTAATGGGATACTCTCGCTGGAACACACAGAGGCCAAAGTAGTCAAGAAGAATTCAAGCAGATATACCCGATCGACAGGAATTTCTTCAGACTTGGTTTCACTCACCCCACACTGATATGTGTAAATCGTGAGCAGTTCACGCGTATTATGGCAGAAATTCACAAAGAGATATGCGGGAGTCACATCGGTGGCTGAGCTCTCTCGTCGAAGGCTATTCGCGCAAGATATTATTGACCAACCATGAGGGAGGACTGCACGAGGTACGCACAACGCTGCAAGCAGTGCCAACAACATGCTGACTGACACAAGGCACCTCCAGAAGAACTGAGGTCAATCTATAGCTCATATTCGTTCCATACTTAAGGGATTGACATTCTGGGGTCATTTCTCTTAGTGGTGCGATAGATGAAGTACCTCATGGTTGCCATTGAGTACTTCACAAAGTGGATAGAGGCTGAACTAGTGGTGCAGATCACAGTCCACAAGGTCCAACACTTTGTGTGGAAGAATATAGTATGTTGCTTTGGAGTCCCAAAACGGTTGTGTCTGATAATTGCACCCAGTTTGCTAGCCAACAATTGGGCAAATTGTGCACAGAGTTAGGCATAAAACAAGTGTCCGCATCGGTCGAACACCCCTAGACGAACGGGCAGGTCGAGTCTGCCAACCGAGTTCTGCTTAGAGGTCTAAAGAGAAGGCTAGATAAAGCCAAAGGGACCTGGGCAGAAGAAGTTCCTAGAATTGTGTGGGCTTACCACACCACTCCCCAGTCCACTACCAAAGAGACACCCTTTAGCTTGGTGTATGGTTCGGACGCGATGATTCCTGTAGAGATCCAGGAGAGCTCACCACGTTTCCAGAACTTCGTGGCTGAAGAATCCAACGAAGAGAAAAAGGTGAACCTGGATCTACTGGATGAAGTCAGAGAAGAGGCAAGGATCAAGGCAGAAGCCTTGAAGAGAAAGGTGAAGTACAGGTACAACTCCAAGCTGAGACCTTAGCAGTTCTAAGTCGCCGACCTGGTGATGCGAAAGGCTCACCCATACCAGTTAGAAAACAAGTTTTCTCCCAAGTGTATTGGTCCCTTCCGTGTGACAGAGGCCCTTGGGATTGGAGCATACAGGCTCGAGACTTTAGAAGGTGGAGTAATCCCTCATACGTGGAACGCGACCAACCTTAAATTTTATTTCAGTTAAGATTATTGCATTGTACAGTTTTAGGCAACCCTCTTTTTCCCTTACAAAAGTTTTTTTAATGAGGTCACCCAATAAAATTTCAAATATTCAGTTAAAGAGAAATATTTTGTACAACCTCTTCTTTGGTTTGATACGCCAAGATCGGGAATAGTATGGTTCTTCATGAGCCTCCCTCTTGTGTGAGTTCACCAAAAGTCGAGAAGAGTATGGTTCAACAGTTAAAATCCTCCCCTACCTTTGTACAGTTAGGGCGAGGTCAGCGAAACGAACCTCTCATTTGGTTTGATACGCCATGATTGGGAATAGTATAGTTCTTCGTGAGCCTCCCTCATGTGTGAGTTCACCAAAAGCTGAGAACAGTATGGTTCAACAGTTAAAATCCTCCCCTACCTTTGTACAGTTAAGGCGAGGTCAGCAAAATGAACCTCTCCTTTGGTTTGATACGCCAAGATTGGGAATAGTATGGTTCTTAGTGAGCCTTCCTCTTGTGTGAGTTCACCAAGGTCGAGAAGATTACGATTCACCAGATAAATCCTTACCTACCTTTGTACAGTTAGGGTGAGGTCAGCGGAATGAACCTCTCCTTTGGTTTGATACTCCAAGACTGGGAATAATATGGTTCTTCGTGGGCCTCCCTCTTGTGTGAGTTCACCCAAGCTAAGATTATGGTTCACCAACGAAACCCTCTCTTGCCTCTACATGGCAAGGACGAGGTCAGTAAACGAGCACCTCCCTTAGGTTAGAAACACCAAGACTGGGAATGACATGGTTCTTAGTGAACCTCCCTCTTGTGTGGGAATGTCAAGGTCGGGAGCAAAACAGTTGCCAGTTATAATCCTCCCCTGCCTCTATACAGCTGGGGTGAGGTCAAAAAGAAGGACTTCTTCCTTGCATTGTAAGGCAAGGTTGGTATGGGTTCTAGTTACATGTCTCCCTTATCCCTGTATGGGAAGGTTGAGCCCAATTAAGTGCAGACCTCCCTCGTCTCGTAAGACAAGGTCGAGAACAGTATGGTTCCCAGTCAAAGGTCTCCCTTGTATTGCAGGACAAGGTTGAGAGCGGCACGATACCTGGTTAAAGATCTCCCCTGACCTCATGAGTCAAGGTTGAAAGCGGCATTTTCCTTTCCTTCATTTCGCAAAGGTTAGGACGAAGAGAGAACTTGGGTAAACATTGTTTCTACGAAGATTAAAGTCAACAAGCAGTAAAGAAGCGTGCTACCTAAGTCATGAAGGTCAAACAAAGCAGTGAAAAACGAAAAAGGAGCAAGTTAAGAATACAACATATTTCATAAATAAATAGATACATTTACAGGTTACTAAAATTGTTCGTTAAGTAGTTAAGTTACAATAAGGAAAGAGTTACTCCTGGGCATCGACCAGCCGCCCATCAACGATTCTATTGGTCAAACCTGTTTGGGATAGGTCCACCCCAGGATGCACACAGGCAACCTAGGCAATGGCATCTTCAAACTCAACACCATAAGCTCCACCAGTGTCGTTGGTGAGCTCCTCTTTGATCTCACTGAAGAGTTCGTCCTTGCGGACTAGCTCTCCGTCCAGTTGGCCAAGACGCACCTCCTGATGGGTCGCCCTTTCTTCCAGTCTGGCCATCTTGGCCTGCGTCTCCTCAGCCTTCTCCTACAACGCGATAACCTCATTTCGGAGAGGCAAAATCTTCGCATGAGCACTCAGGGCCTCCTGAGACTTCTCGAATAGGAGCCTCTTGGTCTCCTTGTCAATTTGGCGAAAGTCTGCCAACTCTAGGTGCAATGTGGTTTCGCGTTGAGTAAGATTTTTGATCTGGAGCGCATCTTGACTTGCTGCCTCCCTCAGCTTCAACATCTCAGCCCTCAGTTCCTGCACTTGGGTCGAGGCGCGACTATATGCGATGAGGAAGGCCCCAAGACCCCTGGCTACATGCCCTAGTAGGGGGTCTTCGCCCTGGCTCTCCATCATTTTTCTGTCTTGGAAGGTTTGAAGAACTTCTTGGAGAAAGGCGAGCAGCTTAGCAGCGAAAGGCGTGCCAGAATCGCCTTCAGGGGCACTCTCCCTCCCACCTTCATGTACCACCAAGTGAAAGGAGAAGAAGCGCTTGGGGGGTTCTCTCTGAAGGAGGGGACGCAGCCATCAACACCCATTTTCCTCTTGAAGACGAGGCCAGAGCAGATGTCCTCGTCCTCAGAGGCAGTAGCCTCAACCATCCCCTTTTGCCTAAGGTTCGCAGGGGCAGGAGCAGAAGGGGTTGGGGCAGGAATAACCACAGCAGGGGCCGCAACATTAGCACCAGATGGACCAGCACTAGCTTTGAGTTTGGAGGCTGCCTCAGCTAGCATCCTCCTCTTCTCTGCGTTCAGCACCATGCCTACACAAGAAAACAACAATGCATAAGAAGTAAACCAACACAATATGCAAGTAAACAAGAAAGAGCAGAGTCAAAGAAGATACCAATATAGCCCTTGAGATGCATGGGGCTGTATTCAAGCTTGATCAGTTCAACAGTGTTAAACACCACTCCCAAGCTTGAAAAGAGTTGTCACTCCTCACGATCGGGCGGGGCCAAGTCCTCGAGACTCTTAGGCTTCTTGAGCCCCGCTTTCTCCACCTAGTAGAGTGGGAACCCATCCAGCAAGGTAGGATCATGCTTGCTGCAACATACCTTAAAGAACTTCCCTTTGAAACCCTTGTAAGACTACTGGAATAGGGTTAGAAGGACTCTTCCTGCCACTCAATTAAAGCTCATTCACTACTTCTTTCCATGACTCTTTGCCTCGAAGAAATAGAGGAAAACATCCACAGAAGGCGTATGGCCAAAGTGGTTGCAAAGTATGGCGAAAGCCCAACTGTTGGGATGCAGTTGGGCAGGGGCCACATTGACCTCAGTCAGGAGAGCGCGCTTGAAGACAGTTGCGTACATGAAGAAGAAAGGTTCTTCAAGGTCCGCGCGGTCGTCGACACACACGAGTTCCCCTTCCCTACAAGGTAGAACCTTCCGAAGACATGGAACTTCTCGTCGGACTCGTTTTTCTTGTACACCTCAATATCTTTAAAGGTGTTTACTTGAGAAGTTTCGGCCAGAAGGCTATCGGGGGCCCAACGATAAAGTGATTTGTAATCGATGGAGGGTGGAGGGTTCAGGGTGGTTTTTGTTCGAGCCATCTTAAGAAAGGAATCTAGAGAAGAAAAAGAGAAAAAGAGAAAAGCAAAGGTTTAGAGGGGAAGATGGTATGCCTCAGAAACCCAGAAAACAAAGTGTGTGCGAAATCGAAAATGAAGAATGTAAAATGCAGAAAAATAAACCGTTCCATAACAATTATAGCATGTTATAAGCATCGAAATCATAAAGCAAGGGCAATCGGGAGTAAAAATCATACCTTTGAATAAGTTAGGGTTTTGATGACTTTTTACGACAAGTGCACCGCTTTGTTAGAAGTAATAATTGTCCCTAAAGACGAATATCGATATCACAAGGAACAATGAATTATCAAGTACAATAATCGCTAAATATAGAACAAAACAATTAAAAGTGTATTGAAAGTGGTTGTGTTGGTGATGATCAATAAGAAAACAGACAAAGAACTAGTTGTTTCAATTGGAAAAATAGGGATTAGGTTTCATCTCTCTCACTCTCATGTATTTTGATTAGCATGTCAATATTAAGTTCTTTGATTGAAATTGATGCCGGTATAAAAATCATTTATATTGATTCCTCGCATATAAATTCCTTAAGAATGTCCCCTAACTATCGATTCCTCGCATAATTATAAGAACAACTTAGAACGAAGCTCAGACGTTTAATAACAATTAACATTTCAAGTCTACTCCTAACACTCAAATATGTTAACTATTGTTGTTTAGGTCCGAACCCTAAAAATACCTCCCGGTCAGATGTAAGATTCTCAATTTGTCACGAAAAAATAAAAGTAAAACAACAATACCAAATCAAGAACTAAATATTAATTGATCCTGCCTGTTGACCGGGACGCAAGAACCTTGCCTCGTCAAACCTGGATCGACTTCTGCGCCGTGTTAGCCTCCGTCCTTCTCCATGATTCACCTCAAGAACCTGCAAAAGACAGAACGGCGCCGCTGCGGCCGATCACGCTCCGACGCCCAAGTCAGCGACTGAACCACCAAATACTAAGAGAAAACTCAAGAACTCTAAGGAACCG
>Ga0123341_1006154_pt1 | contig 10815 bp, 10 predicted proteins | sample Turbeapinknodule_FD_89959 | JGI IMG/M metagenome (GOLD analysis project Ga0123341, IMG submission 89959) | Root nodule microbial communities of legume samples collected from Mexico - Turtle bean Mexico pink nodule | ecosystem: Host-associated > Plants > Roots > Nodule | place: Mexico: Nepantla...
CTAAAGGGTAAGAAACAGTTTTGAGAAATTCAGTTTGACATATTTGATCTCAAGTTTTCAAGATTCACATCAAGCTTTGGATTTTCAAGAGAGAGTGGAATAGGATTGCAATTGTATTCTTTTTAGATTGTTCTTTGATCAGGTGTAATCCTTTCTCAATCTTCTGAATTTCTGTTGTTGTATTGCCAAGGAGTGTTGTGTGTTCTTGAGGTGTTCAAGATCAATACTCTTGGTATGGTTTGCCAATGGTAGTGTGTTTCTTGAGGGGTTCAAGGTCACTACTTTGGTGTGTGGTGTTTTGTCATCTGGTTTGATTGCTTAGTGGATTACCCAGTGGTTTCTAGGAACTGGATATGGCTCTTGTTGTAAGAGTGAACCAGTATAAAATGTTTGTGTGCATTTCTCTTTCTCTTAAACTCCTTTAAATTCTGTTTTTAAGTTGTTTAAGTTTTAACTGGCATAAACAACCAATTGATTCGAAGAAACAACCGATTTTTTTTCTGTGCTTTGCTTTAAAACAGTTTGTGTTCTTGGCTAACTTGATTCCCCTTCTGGATTTCTACACAGAATTTCATTGAACCTTCAAAAGTTTTCAAAAATCTCTTATAAACAATTCCCCCCCCCCCCCTCTTGTTTAAGGCCATATATTCTAACACATCATACTAATGAGGACTAAGGAGAGAGGGCGCCTACCCATGATGATGACCAAGCTCAACCCATGACCTCAGCAGCCACCATACCTCAGAGGATTACTAGAAGCAGAGCACAGACTCTAAGTGTTGATCATCAATTGGTCTCTCTTTTTGTAATTTTCGTAGAGTAGGTCTATATAGCATAATTAGGAGGTGAAGACATAAGAATGGGCCTATGAGATGTCCTTTAGGGTAGGAAGGAAACCCTACCTTCTAGAATATATTGAATGGTGCGGCATTGACCAATGTCAACACCCTAGTCGCACCATATTTTTCTTCTTCCCCTTCTACCCTCTTTTCTCATTTTCCAAAGCTCCTAAATCTATAAATAGGAGGCCTCCCCCTTTGTAATCACAAGTTGAAATTATAGTAAAGAAATTCTGCAAAAAATTTGTGTGAGTTATGAGTGAGTGAGTCTCCTCCAAAATTGGTCTTATCTTGTAAGATATGAAGCTCTCAAGTGGCGGCCTCCTTTCACTCATCTTGGTGATTCCACCCCATCAAGTGGCATGATATATCCTTGCTTCACCATCCCTAAGTTCTTCTTTCATCATCTCTTCCATTAATCCATTCCTTTTCACGTTTGTGTCTATTCAATTTTGCTATTCTTGTTCTTGTAGAGAGGTGGATCATGCCACTTGGAGTATGGTGATTGATGATGAAAGGCGAAATGTAAAAGAGCATGGAAGGAAAAACAAGAACATAATGAAAACCGAATTGACAGAGGATGAAAACAAGAACTTAAGAACATAAAGATTAATGGAATAATGGAAAGAATGGAAGAGATGAAGGAAAGGAAAAGCTTATGTGATGGAAGAGAGGTGGATCATGCCACTTGGAGTATGGCTTTCCTCCAAGATAAGTGTTGATGGTTGCCACTTGAGAGCTCTCAAACACTCAAGATGAGACCTAAATGCTAAGAGGACACAAGCCTCACTAACACCTCAGACAATTTGTGCAGAGTAACTTTTCTCTTCAAATTCACCATGTAAAAAACAATGAGGTAGGACTCTTATTTATAGGTGGAGGAGCCTTGGAGAACAAGCATGAAGGGGTAGGATGAGAAACACTAAAAAAGGGGCATCCTTAAGGTTTGACTAAATCAAACCCGCACCCTAGGCTTGTCCTTCTAAAAACTAGGTCAAAATCCCTTCCTAAATAGCTAGGAACAAGCTAAAATGCTAACTACACCCCCTATTATGCTAAAGGTACCTTATTCTAGCCTATCTTTGTTATTTGGACCCCTAAAGAGAGCCCAAATTATTTACAACATATTTGTATCTTATAAGAAGACCAAAAGGAAGAATGGTTGGTGTGGTGGTTTATGCTCAGCTCCTTTGGTGAGGTCCATGTAATCTTTGGTGGGGTTATGAAATGTTCGTCGAGACAATTGTTCACCATGTGCTTTGTCTCTTGCTTCCTTGGTCATCTTCGTAGCTACTTGGGTTGTATCATGCCCCCCATGTTGGAGAGAATTTGACCTCGAATTCAGAACTCCTGTAGATAACATAGTTAGTTTGTTCACATATAAGATAGTACAAGGATTGGGATGTGAACTCAACTTATGTTCCTCAAGTGTTGGGAGTGTATAAGATGGGGTTCTATATATAAACCAAGTTTGAAAAGAATGTTTGAGAATGATAAATCTTTGTGATGAAAATTCTCTTAAAAGGTGGAAATCTTTAGGAGGTGTTTGAAAATCATTCCTAAAATTCATTAAGAAAGATGGTAAGTAAGTAGAGACCTTTGCTAATGAAAAAGAGAAGGAAGAAGTATACCATGAAGGCGCAATTATTTTTGTGAGGTCTAACAAGATGAGACCCTTTTTACTTTCCTCGGTTTTTTCATTTTCTCTTTTAGTTTTTATTTGTATTCTTTAGTTGCGAATTTTGTGCTTTTAGTTGGACAGTTGACAGCGATGTTCCCAAAACGTAAACATTTAAAACATTTCATATTGGGGGTTTTGGTTGGTGACTTAGTGGTAGAGGTAGAATGATGGTCTTTAGAAACCTTTTGGTGAGTAGTGATTTCTTTTGAAAAATGGGAAGGAGAAGTTTTTGTAGAAATGTTGTTTGCATCCTTCCCAGAAGATTTGTAGAAACCATCATTAGGAGTATTTTTGAAAGTTGTTTTCTTTGAAATTTGTGATTCCACCTTGATGGCTAGGTGAACCAACTTCTTTAAAGAAGAATAGTCATAAACTTCTACAACATCTCGAATTTCTCTCCTTAAACCACTCACACATCGAGTTATCTTTGACTCATCACTATTAGGCATATTAAATTTAGTCAAAGTTGTTTCTAAGTCTTCAAAATATTCCTTTACCATCCTAGGTCCTTGATGAAGCCGTTGAAGCTTCAACAAGTGTTCCTTCCCATGAGGAGGAACAAACCACGCGCATATATTCTTTCAAATCATACCAAGAGACCATGACTGACCTCTTGTTTAGCCCAATGTCCAATACAATTTGTTGCCACCATTGTATGGCATAGTCTAAAAAACTAGGGAAGCTAACCTAACTTTTTGGTCCTCGGTAACCTTATACACATTAAAGAGTTTTTCAACTTTAGCTTCTCATTCTAAATACAAAGTAGGATCATTGTGCCCACTAAAACTAGGTAACTTTACAAAATTAAAAGAATGTTGTGGTTGTTGTTGGTGTTGGTTTGAAAAATTGGGCACTCACCAATCATGTTCTTGACTCCCATAGTGCATAGAATGTCTAGTTGTTCTTGGCGGCTCCCGTCTTCTTTCTTGAGTTTTCCTTGCTTGAGCTTCTTCTAGTCTTTGCAATTTTTTTGCTAATTGGCTTATTTCCTCATCTTTGTGGAACATTCGCTTCTTGACCTCCACAAATTCTCCCAAAAGGTGGGCTTTGTGATGTGATTGCGGTTTTGAAGATTCACCTAAAGACAAATTACCCATAATGTTTTCACAAGGAATCAAACAATTAGTGAAAAAGAAGTTAGAATATACTCTCTCAAGCTTGCGTCACTTTCGGTGAAAAAGAAATCAAGAGAAGAACACTAAAAAATAATTTTATCTTCTCAAAAGGTCTTTCTTGGTGTTGAAAATTTTCTCAAGTGAAAGGGGACAAAGCGAAAAACACTTTATCTCAAAGAATCACAACAAAACTTAAAAATTTGAAAAGACAAACAAGAAAAGCTTAAAAACAAGAAAGCTAAACCAAATTTTGGGAAAAAAGATTATGACAAAACTTGTAAAGGAAGACAAGCAAGAAAAAGGCACACAAAAAAAGACTTTAAGATACTTACTAAACTTTTAACAATAAAACTTTCTATATAAATTATTCAAAGCAAAAGGATAAAAATTTCACAAGGTTGAAATCAATTTGCCAATCAAGATAAATCCAAAATTTTGAAAAAACATGTTTCTCTTTGAAAGATTGGAACACAAATAGCTTGCACAATTTTTTTTCTCCTTTTCTTATTATACTTATTCTTGGATTATGGGAATGAAAAGACCACAGTTTTGACCATGCATATCTTCATATAACTCCAATTTTCAGAAAAAGTTTGGGATTCAATTCACTTGAAATATTTTTTTTGGAACTTAAATCTACTTCTACTAAAACAAGTTTCTAGTTATTTATAAACTTCCACAATTAAAAGCAAGTAAGTAGAGGCAAAATTATAAGGACTCCTAGAACACTAAAGAACATATGACTCAAGGCAAAGAGGCAAGTACAATAAAAGACGTAAGGGATTCAAAAAGTGAAACAATGCTATTGAATAAGGTAAATGCCGAATTTAAAAGCAAGAAAGTAAAGGTTGAAATTAAATGTGCTTGAATGTAAAGACAAGAAATAAAATGTGCTTGAATGTAAAGACAAAGAATTAAAGATGCAAGAGAGTAAAGTGTCAATAACCTCTAAATAAGATAAGCTCAAAAACCAAAGCTCTAAATACCACATGATATGAGTTGATTTTAGTTGCTTCGTTTTAGATGTCACACTTTACTTAGATTGAGATTTTTTTATCAATTATAAGGTGAGAACCCAAAGAAGATCCCCACTGGACACGAACTTAACCAAGTGGTTAAGTAAGTGTGAAACTTCACTTCTAGAGGGCAAAGGAAAAATACAAGAATATGGTGATTGATGATGAAGGGCGAAATGTAAAAGAGCATGGAAGCAAAAACAAGAGCATAATGAAAACCGAATTGACAAAGGATGAAAAACAAGAGCATAAGAACACAGAGATTAATGGAATAATGGAAAGAATGGAAGAGATGAAGGAATGGAAAAGCTTATGTGATGGAAGAGAGGTGGATCACGCCACTTGGAGTGTGTTTTTCCTCCAAGATAAGTGTTGATGGCCGCCACTTAAGAGCTCTCAAACACTCAAGATGAGACCTAAATTCTAAGAGGAGGCAAGCCTCACTAACACCTCACAAAATTTGCGCAGAGTAACTTTTCTCTTCAAATTCAACATGTAAAATACAATGAGGTACGACTCTTATTTATAGGTGAAGGAGCCTTGGAGAACAAGCATGAAGGGTAAGATGGGAAACACTAAAAAAGGGGCATCCTTAGGGCTTGACTAAGTCAAACCCGCACCCTAGGCTTGTCCTTCTAGAAACTAGGTCAAAATTTCTTCCTAAATAGCTAGGAACAAGCTAAAATGCTAACTACACACCCTATTATGCTAAAGGTAACTTATTCTAGCCTATCTTTACTATTTGGAGCCTTAAAGAGAGCCCAAATTATTTACAACATATTTATGTATTATAAGAAGACCAAAAGGAAGAATAGTTGGTGTGCTGGTTTATGCTCAACTCCTCTAGTGAGGTCCATGTGATCCTTGGTGGGGTTATGAAATGTTCGCTGAGATGATTGTTCACCATGTGCTTTGTCTTTTTCTTCCTTGGTCATTTTCGTAGCTACTTGGGTTGTATCATGCCCCCAAGAATTCGACCTCGAATTCAGAACTCCTGTAGATAACATAGTTAGTTTGTTCACATATAAGATAGTACAAGGATTGGGATGTGAACTCAACTTATGTTCTTCAAGTGTTGGGAGTGTATAAGATGGGGTTCTATATACAAATTAAGTTTGAAAAGAATGTTTGGGAATTATAAATCTTTGTGATGAAAATCCTCTTAAAAGGTGGAAACCTTTAGGAGGGGGTCAGGGGGAATCTGGTGTCGAAGATAAGTGTCCCAGAACATCATGTTGGCTGAGCTTCCTTGGTCAATTAGTACTCGATTTACATTGCTCTCCATTATGATGACTGATAGCATCACATGGTCATCTTCATGTGGGTACACATCTTCCAAATCTACAGAAGTGAAACAGATGGAAGGTACATTGAGACATTCCCAAGTTTCTAAAAATAGTATCGACCAGGAGTAGTGTTTCCGACTCGATGAAGGAGAGCCCCCTCCTGAAAAACCACCGGCTATAGTGTTAAAGTCGTCCAATATGGGAGTGTCATGGTCGCGTTCTCGTGGCTGACCATCACCCTTTCGGTTGATCTCATGGTCCTAAAGATGTTTCGGCAAAAAACCCTTCTTTGATCATCTTGACCAGCTGATATTTCAAGGTTAAACACTGCTCGATGTCATGGTCGCAGACCTGATGAAAGTCACACCAAGTGATCTTCCTTGCTCCTAGTGTGCAATCAGTCTATTTTGGGAATTATAGTTTGCTCATCACATTTTCTTTGTGTAACAATGTCTTGAATGTCGTATTGAACTGAGGTTGGGGCAGCTTGTACTCGAGTCGATCTTCTCTCACTGAACTCTTTTTGGCTACGTACTAGGCGTACTTGCGTTCTGATCACCCCCCTAAACTTGTGTCGGCGTTTTTTGCATGGTGATTGTGCGTGCTCTCCTTATACCTTCCTTGCTTTAATAATTCATTGACTATCTTCCTCCTTATCACCTCCTCTACTTCAATGTTTACTGCTCACTCTCGTACCTTTGCCATTGATTCAACTCGATTTCGGATCAAGGAGTCACTGAAGGGACCTAAAGTTCTTTTACGAATGTGTCCACTACCATCTCCTCGTTTGGATTTTGTAGACAAACTGAAACCGCAGAAAAGTAGTTTAGGTATTCTTTACAAGATTCTCCCTCTCGTTGTCGGACGTCAAAGAGATCGGCCAGATGGGGTTCCACCTTGTTGGCCGAGAACTACTCTTTAAATACCCGGGAGAACTCCTGGAATGATGTAATGCTGCCATATGGGACTCCACTAAACCAATGGAGGGTCGTTCCCGTGATTGTACCCATGAACATCTTGCAACGCATCGCATCTTACCCCTATGAGATTATCATTTGGGCTTTGAAGACCTTCAAGTGCCCCTCCAGATCCTCGACCCCAGAAAAAGGTGTGATCTTTGGTGTGATAAAATGAGGCGGGATTGTTTCCTCCATAATCGCCTATGAGAATGGCTGAGGATTGTCTCTTTCTAACAAGTCCGGGGAACGGGTTCGTATGTTTCTTCTTACTTGTCGGTGTACGACTCTTCGCAACTCCTCATTCGCTTTCTATAGTTATTCGTTGCCCCGAATTGTGTCCTCCATCATCCTTCAAGAACAGTCAACCTCTTCTTGAAGCCGATTTTGATTAGCTCGAGATTCGTCTCGGTCAGCCCGGGCTTCTTCCTATAGAGGATCTAGTTCTTGCTGGAACTCCTATGCTTGCCATTTCACTTCCTCGTAGTCACGTTAAAGGGTTTGCATAGTCTCCACAATTTGTTGGAGAGTGGGAGTTTCGTCCACTTCACACCTCTGCTGGTGAGCATCTCCCATGTTGTTAGGTAACTGATATTCAAAATATTTTTGTAGTTAGTAGGACAAATTTTACTTGCCCCACGACGGGCACCAAATGTTTTCATCGAATTACTAATCAAAAGTTTCCACTAAAAAATATGTTTTGTTTCCCAATAATTAGATCGATGAGAAAATTAAATGTGTTCAAGTCCGTCCCTTTTTCTCCTTCCAAAACTACCTTTTTATCCTCTCAGTCCCACTTTTATGTGGCTTTTCATAACCGTTTGCAGATTCCTCTGTCACCTTCCTTTTTTATAGCGTTTACCTAGTCTTCGCGTACCTAAATTTAATTATCTCATTTTTTTCCCTCCTTGAGTGCCCCAAAATCAAGGCATTCATATAAGATGGTTATTTCTGATATTTTGTTATGTGCGATTTCGAAGTGGGACATTATTATAAAATAATATCTTAATTGACTATTATACCGACTTAATCGAACAAATGTTTTCAAATCAAAAATTGTATTGGTCAGACCTCAGACATCGGCATCAGAGATCGACATCAGACATTGACATCAGACATAGGTGGTCTAGTTGCGATAATGGGACACGTAAGCGGGGCCCCAGAAATAGCAATGAGCTGACGTAAAGATATAAGAAAGACCTAAATCACGGGAGGGTCCATGTATGTGGTGTGTATAGTACATTCAGGTCTAGCACAAGCAAATATTCCATGGTGGCGCCAATGCTGAAGAACGTTAGGGTTTCTAGGGAAAGCTGCATGCATGGCACGTGAATAAATGGGGCACCTATATAACATATGGCCTCACAACGCTGGTGCATGAGTTAGTCCCCTAGCGGCCATACTGTTAAGATTTTTCACTCCAGAAGAGGAAAGTCCTGTGCGGTGGCTGCGCTAAGATTGTGCAACACGCAACAAGATGCCTCACTAGTAACCCTAATTCCACTTAAGAAAAGATCCTCATGGGACAAGGAAGTTGACCTAGATACAGCCTATAAAATGGGTGGTAAGAACCCTAGAAAGGTACACAGTTTCTAAGACAGAAACTGTTTTACATACTTATTGTTTCTTACCTCAGTACTGACTTGATCATCGGAGTGCAATCAACAGGTAGGATCCCCTCTGTTTCAACGGAGCCACTTTCTACCACCTAGAGGAGAGCGTGGAAACCACCAGGAGAAGCAGGAGCCACCACCCACCTTTGAGGTCAACGGCGGCTGAGTTAACCAGCAAGAACATTTGGCACCCACCGTGGGGCCTGATAAAACTAGGTCTCACTCACAATCGTCTTGAGAGCCATCTAACAACATAAGGAATACGAGATAAGGTTCATCTGCACTAGAAGGAGGAGACAACGTCTCCATGCAACAACTCATGGAGACCATTCGCGCCCTCCACCAAGCAGTGGCGGCGTCAAAAGCTCACCAGGACAGGATTCTGGCTGAGGTTCAAGCCGAACAGGCAGCCAGCCAGAACCGATTCTAGGACGATTTGGCTGCGTCACGAGAAAACAGTGAAGAGTTGCGTAGGGCCAATGAGGAACTGCGTAGAGATTTACAACGCATAGGAGAGCGTACGATTGATGAGCGGACTCCACCCATACCAATTAGGGTTCGCCCCATGCCCTTCTCCCAGGCAATCATGGATACAGTAATACCAGCCAGCTTCATGGGTCCAAAAATCTAGCAATGCTGCCCAATGGATTTGAGGTTGGAACATTGGCGCCCACCGTGGGACCCGATAAAACTAGGTCTCACTCACAATCGTGTTGAGAGCCATCCAGCAACATGAGGAATACGAGAGAAGGTGCATCTACACTAGAAGAAGGAGACAGCGTCTCCATGCAACAACTCATAGAGACCATTCGCGCCCTCCAGCAAGTAGTGGCGGCGTCCAAAGCTGACCAGGACAAGATTCTGGCTGAGGTTCAAGCTGAACAAACAGCCAGCCAGAACCGATTCCAGGACGATTTGGCTGTGTCGCAAGCAAACAATGAAGAGTTGAGCAGGGTCAATGAGGAACTGCGCAGAGATTTACAACGCATGGGGGAGCATACGACTGATGAGCAGACTCCGCCCATACCAGTTAGAGCTCGCCCCATGCCCTTCTCCCAGGCAATCATGGACACTGTAATACCAGCCAACTTCATGGGTCCAAAAATCAGCTTCACGGGTGTAGAAGACTCGGAGGCCCATATCACAGCCTTCCATACCCAGATGATGATCTCGGGAGGCACTGACGCCATGTACTATAAACTATGTATGGGAACATTCTCAAGCACAGCGTTGGACTTGTTCATCAGTCTTCCCGATGGACACATTACCTCGTTTGACCAGTTCTCAACATTGTTCAAAGAGCAGTTCATCGTCAACCAGGTTCCCACTCCCGTCACTTTCGATCTCTTCTACGTTAAGCAATACCAGAGAGAGCCTTTGAAAGGTTTCCTAAACAGGTTCGGGGCACTGGTGGTGAAGTTGTACGCCAAGGACAAAGGCATGATGGTACACGCCTTCAGGCGAGGAGTGCTGCCAGGACCCTTCAGTGATTCTCTTATAAGGTGTCGCCCAAAAACGTTCAATGAGATCCGTCGCAGAGTTGTGCCCACATCGGTGCAGAATAAGAGGTAACAGAGAAGCGTGGAAGTATTGGCCCTGCCCGACCTCAGGGAACTGGTCATCCTCAGCCAATGAGGGTACACGAGGCCACGAAAGAGAAGAAAGCCCGGGAAAGCATCCACCATATGAAACGAGGAAGCCTCAAACTAGGGCACGGGCGAAAGAAGGCACTCCTACTAGACAAAACTTCTGAATGGACCTTAAAGAGCTAATTGTCATCCCCAACGTGGCAGACAGACTAAAGTCACCCCCAAAGACCGATAGAAGGCTAGGTCCCAGCAAAGACACTTGGTGCAAATTCCACCAAGCCTTTGGCCACAGCCTGCGCAACTGTTTGGCATTGGGGTACCAGTTAGACGAACTGGTGAGGAATGACTTCCTTAAGGAGTACCTACAAGAGAACCAAGGGGCCCCGACGTCAGCGGTCCCCACGAGAGATAAGGGACAATTTCTGGAGGATTTTCGGGAGGAGGATGTATCGCCTCCCAGCGAAAGAAGTACGCTAAAGAGGTAATGGCAGTAGAAGCGGGAGAGCCCTATTGATCAAGAGTGGTCAAGTGCTTTGAAGATTTCATTTATGCTTTGAAGAATCCAAATCCTTTGTGTTCGATGCAAGGTTGTGTTGCTGCTGTGTTTTGGGAGGGATCTGGGTAGTTTTATATGTAATCCACTCCTTTGTTGAATCTAAAGCTAATGTGTTTTAAATCCTTTTTCAAATAAAGTGTTTTTCAAACTAAGTGAAAAACAAC
>Ga0123341_1006155_pt1 | contig 10814 bp, 8 predicted proteins | sample Turbeapinknodule_FD_89959 | JGI IMG/M metagenome (GOLD analysis project Ga0123341, IMG submission 89959) | Root nodule microbial communities of legume samples collected from Mexico - Turtle bean Mexico pink nodule | ecosystem: Host-associated > Plants > Roots > Nodule | place: Mexico: Nepantla...
AAATAAAATAAATATAAGTAAATTTTATAGAGATATATAATTTAATAATAAACTAAATTTTTACTAAAATTTAATTTAAATTTCAAATGAATTTGGAGTTGATTTTATTAATTACACACTCTGGCCAGTAGTCAGAAAGAAAAAAAAGGTAGTGGACCTTACAATTCACTGGCACTACTAAACCCTAAATTAACACTTAGATCATGACGAAGATGAAGAATGATTCTACTAATGAATCTTGGAACCAAAGGCTCCGCTCAAATTCCAATGAAACTGTACATTGTGTTTGAAAAATCGATTGAAACCCCTAATATCAGTATTGTTTGGTTGAACTAGAAGTATTCTCCGCTGGAGAGTAAAACGCTAATTCCAGAAATAGCCAAAAACTCGTTTATAATGCTAAATTTTTCATCAAAAGTTCTTTCATACACTCTAACATTGAGATCTACCTTATCATCAAGCATCTGCTTGTATTGACAGGGATGAATATCTCAAAGCTTGATTCAGAAGGACACTACCAAAGTAACACTTCCATTTCAGAGCATATCCGTATTAATTTACACTCACTCGGGGTCAAATCTCTGAAAATATCGCGAATCGGAGTTTAGAACTTCTCGTAAGGTCCAAAATTCACTAGAAATCTAAACCTCTGCAACTGCGACGAAGAAGCATAAAGTAGCCGCATCAAACATTTCATTCACAGAAAACCTAGCGAGTGAAAGCGTAGAGAACGAGCGAGGCGTAGATGAGGAGCGCAATGGGGACGAGGATGAGAAGCGGGACGACGGCGGCGTAGGTGTGCGAGCTTCCGCAGGCAAGCGTTCCAAGCTTGATCTGAGCGACATTGACGAGCGCGAGCATGAGGAAGGAGCAGCCGAAGACGGATCCAACGGCGGAGACGAGCATTCCGATGCGGAGGGCGGTGCGGTTGACGTGCACGACGAGGTGTTCGACGACGGCGGGGTAGTGGAAGGAGGTGGTGCGGGAGAGGCGGATGGCCTGCTTGAGCGCGAGGGCGACGAGACTGGAGAAGAGGAAGGAGCTGAAGGAGTAGACGTGGAAGGCGACGAGGTTCTCGGCGATGGCGGAGGTGGGAGCGCACGCCGGATCGGAGTTGAGACTGTTCTGCGGATCGTTAGGGTTCCATGTTAGGCCTATGAAGACAGCGAGAGTGAAAAGCGAGTTGACGTTCACTATCGCGTCTAACGCGGTGATGTGAAGACTCGTGAAGGAAGAAGACATCGCTATTGTTTTCCTCAGACAGAGAAAAGAGAAGAAAAAGAGAGAAGAAAACGAATATTGATGAAATGGACTCTCACGGGAAACGGTTCACTGGTCAGATATATGCCTGCAACCAAACACTTTTGCCGACCCGTTTCTTTAAATACAATAATTTATTAGTAGTCACTGTGGGTCTTCTTTGCGTTTTTAACAGTTTTTTTCTTTTTTTAACCATGATAATAAATAAATGTTTGTGGCGTTTATCTTGACCAAAATTTGTAGAAAACAGCGTGTGCAAATTCCAAACAACTGAAGTAGTAAGATAGGAAAAACTTTGAAATAATTGGACAAAGCTTTTTGAAATATTAAAATTGTGATGACCAATAAAGTCTCATAAAGTTGACATTTCATTATGTGATTGCAAATCTATTTTCAAAGAAAATTGCAGAAGCAACCTGACAAAGAGGAAAAGCGTACACGTTTGGTACTGTAATGTTTAAATATGGAAATCATCTACAAATTTTAGGCTAAATTATTTTGAACTTTTATTTGCACAATACAATCAATCAGGGCATTTGGTCTAGTGGTATGATTCTCGCTTAGGGTGCGAGAGGTCCCGAGTTCAATTCTCGGAATGCCCCTTTATAAAACTTTTTTTCCCTTCACTTTTATCAGCTCTCCTTTGTCAGCGACCACGAGAATACATCCCCTTCAAGGAAGAGGTGGTTTCAATAAATTGACAAAATATCAATAAATGTCAACGTGATTCAGCATTTCTAAATTCAAAAACCAACTGCTTCTGATCTCACTGTGAATTTGAATTCTCAATACCAATAAATATATATTCCTCGTGAATGATACAAATGTAAAAGTTAAAAAATATATAATAAATGCTTCTTTATAAGTTTATGCTCCACTAAACTAAGTAAACTTTGTGCCACCGAATCTCAACAACCATAATTGGTGGGCTCTAATGGATAAACCTTGGTAGTCATTTGGTTTTGTTTCTCTCACGTTGTTCAGTTTTCTTGCTACTTGGGTTCGAACATTTCACCTCAGTTGAGTTGCTGCATATCTTAGTGGTCTTTGTCTCTACTCCAAGATAATTTGACAGCACTCTCCTCACCCCAAAGCCACGACGTTGAGGTTTGATGATGTTGTTGTTATGGAGGAAAGGAGTTCTCTCCCCTCTTGCAGGACTAATGAGTGGCACAGAAGCTGGTGAAAAGCTTGGCGTGCCAACTGCTGCTTTGTGCGGAGTAACAGTGCCTGAGACAGACACCGAGTGTGGACGTGTAACCTTCTTCTGCTGAGAAACCACGTTAGCTGTAGCAGTAGTAGGAACCAATGCAAACCTCTCTGAATGTTTGGTCAAGTCATCCACGTATAGCAAATCATCTATACGAGCTACAATGTTAAATGCCATGCTCTCCAAAACTCTTGAGTAGCTCTCTAGCACGGATTTTCCAACATCCTGAAATGTTGGTGTAAAAATGTGTCAATCATATACAATTATGAAAGTTTTTAAAATGGAAGACTTAAAAATAAAGGGGTAACTATTTTTACTAAAAAGGGATAGTTTTTCAAAAAGGAAGCAACCTTGTTGCACTGGATCTTGCTGGTATCAAGGGTGGTTTGAGTTAAGCCTGGGAACCGTTGCCTCAGGGAAACTAGAATGTTTTCAGCTCTATCTGCTAGCAATTCTCTCTTGTCTCCATCAAGCATGAAGTCCTTGACCATTTCCCATGATGATTTTGTGGTAGAACGGTTGGGCCTTGGTGATGGTGAGAACCGAGAGTGAACTCTTCGACGCCACACATAAATTGCTGCTTCCACACGGTTTGCAATCTCTAATGCAACATGTTCAGACGATATGTCTAAGCAATCAAGAAGGTACTCTTGGGAGAACTGATCTGATGTTATGTAACGGTAAACAAAATCCCCCAAGCAAGTTCTTCCATTCTGCACAAACCCATATTCAAGACAACGTCATAATCTCATTGCAGGTATTTATGTTTAAGGAGTTAATCTCTCTTCATAGATTATTTTGCACACAGAAACCTATGATCAAACCATTGACCACATGCTTCAGTAACGTACATCCAAAAGAAAGATGTGTGATAGTCCCTTAACTTTTTATTAGTAGATAACTAAGGTGCGTGTAAATTTTGAAATAATCGATACTGTTTGTTTGGTCATTTTCTTAATCATAGAATGACACAAGGGGCAAAAGTCTATCAATGATAGAATTTAGATTAGACCTTGGGAAGAACTTCCAAATATGACTCGGGAACTTCCATTTCAGCCAAAGCAATGTTGTTGATAGCCATGGCTGCTTTCAGTATTTGGTTTGCACATTCTCGAGAGTAATTCAAGTGTTTCCTTGAGTCTTCACTGAGTCCTGCAGGGGGGACACGAGGTACGGGAAGCCACCACTTCTCTTCTTGCCGTTGAATTGTTTTGCGAAAAGAGGCTGAACCATCTGCTTCTGCGGCTACAATTCCTTGGTCTACATACCAGAACTCTGTAGCAGTGAAACTATCCAAAATTTCCTGTCATAAAAGAAAATGTACGTTAAGGCCTCAAACATTCAATGATGTCACAGAAATTACTAGTGAGCCATGAAAGAACGAGATTAATCCTCACGAGAAGCATGTTGTCAAGTTTGCGAAGAGCTGGAAGGTTCATAAAAATATCTGTCCTAGGCCTGCAAGTCATTACCTGCACAATGCACCATATTAGAAATATCATAATTATGGATTCCCTTTTGAATAAAAATCAGACTTCAGCATTGACATCAAGAATCAATCCAATTTTTACCTCGAGTTTACTCCCATCAGGAAATGTTTGCCAAGAAGGCATCAATTCAACAATGTAATCGCTAACACTAACAAGCCACTCCACCTCTCTCTTCCACATTTCTTTCTTCTCAGAAGGTAGAGGTTCTAGTCTCCATAATTGCCCAAATACAGTTGCTACACGTTGCAAATAATCCAAATTTGAATAAGTTACATAGTTCAAATTTACACCAAAAGACAAAATTCAAAAATTTTGAACCGTTTGGCCAACAAAGACAAACCAAACAGTTTCTCAATTAACCGAGAGCCCATGTCTGTGTGCAAGAAAGAAAGCATACCACACAGATTAGTAATGGCATTAGAGATTGCCAAAGCAGTGCAAACCCCTTTTCCAGAACCTGACATATCTTCACCAAGCAACAATTTTGCAAACCTTTCCTTCATCATGTCAACTTCTGTTTTAAACAAATTAAAATAAATCTAATAATTAGCACTAATTACAGTTATTACACAAAATAACAAAAGGGACATTAATTATTGACTAAAGAAGGGGTATAACTACTAACTCCAATCAATTCAACTGAAAAAAAAAAGTCTCTACAGTAAAATTCCCGTCCACAATCCTTTTCCAGTTTCCAAACACAGCCACGTCCATCTATCATGGCATTCTACAAAAGAAACAGAAAAGAAGAAACTAACCCGACAGGTTCAAACCAATCCGAGTAAGCTTAGTGTCTTCCGAGCGTGATTTAAGCTTGTTTTCCTTTTCATGAGAGTTAGAGCGCTTGGAGACTGTGGCCTTGAGAATGGGCCAACCAAGAGGAGGGGGTGAAGAAGAGCCTTTAGCCTTTGCTTCTTCAACGGAAACTGAAGAAGTGGATCCGCAGAAACTGGTTTCCCTGGAGTCTGCAGTGGAATCCGTGAGACAAGAGGAAACCCCATCTGTTTTGTTTTGAGAAGTTTGGTTCTTGTTGGAAAAAGCATCCATCTGGGAGAGAAAGAAAGCGGTTTGAGTCGAAAAAGGCAAATGGGGCAGTTAGCAGGGAGGCAGATAAGAAGATACTGAGAACGTGGGTTGAAACATAACGGTAAGACAAGTGTGAGGTGGGTTTGAGGATATATGAAGGGACCGCTAAGGATGTTTCATGGAAGAAAAGACGATGTAATGATGAAGACGTGTGGCTTTTTCCGAAAAGGATTCTTCCCTGCACTGCATACTGCACACAACACACACACTCACACACTCTCACACCAACAAATTTGATTTCAAGTTTGAAGGTGTTACTTACCAAAATGCCAACGTCTCTCTTCTGGCTTTCGCTCTCAGAGTTTGAAGCTACGTTCAAAAAATATCAATAAAAAATTTGAACCTGGTAGCTCTGGAAGTAAGTAAGCAGAGCTACACTACACTACAACAACAACACGCTCACCAATCATAATTACTTTTTTGGCCTTTTCATTTGCTCCATAACCAGTAAGTTTTTTGAATGCCATTTGCCTTATCAGTCTTCAGTCTAAAAGAGTTTTCAAATAAATAAAAAAATTCAAAAATTTTACGTACAAATCAATATATACTTAATAATTTTCTTCGTCCCAATAAAATAACTGACATCTCGTATTTTATCATTTTCTTCGGTTTAACTCACAAAAATGCAAATTAGTTAAGAAGTTAACTAAAATAAGTGAGTGCTGATTGGTAAACGATACTTTAATTTTGAAAAATGTAAATGAGTATAAATAACAAATTTTCAAAAGCTTTAAAATAAAATATGGGAGTATACTATTTCAAAATAAAATAAGAGCGTTATGAAAAATATTTGTTAACACGACTTTTTTAGCCAATATTGTTTTCAATGGAAGTTTAATGAAAGTTGCAAAATCCCCTAAATATTATGATTTCGAATAAATATTAACTAATAAAAAGGTATTCTAAAGAATATGTGTCATGTTTCTGGTATTTGTGTCAAGGAAAAAAATACAGCTTATTTGTATGTAAATAAATTATTAAATTTAGAGAAACAGTCGAAAATCTACTTTCACGGAAATGGTAACAATTTCATGTGTCTTTGAACGTTTAGTACCCTCCTATGATTTCTTACTTATTAGGACAAAAAATAGATAGTATTTCAATTCAAATAGAATGCCTTTTTTGAAAACATTTTTCATGGTTGAGTTAGGGTTTGATAGTGTGGGGCTTGGTGAAGTTTGTAGCACTAATTAAAGGAAAAATGGATGTATAATAACATAATCATTTATGTGTATGGATAGAGAGTGTTGGTATTTTGAAATTTGAATAGCTTGATGGCATGAAATATTTAGGAGCTTCTATTGCAAATGACACCATAATAAGAACACAATTGGTCCCTCTTCACTTTATCTTCCAACTCCTACCAAAGTTCTTGATGGCATTTATTAATATTCAAGTTGTTTGATTCCGTAACACAAAAAAAAAAACATCCTTAATATCTCATTGCAAATTTAAAAGGTATAAATCATCAACTACTTCACTGAGAAATTTTGCCATGCATTCTTCTTTTTACAGCTACTCCACTTGATTTGGATGATTTTTGTTTTTTATAATGTATTTTTGGATGACCTATAAAAAGTAGGTATAGATTGGTAGATTAGGGTCTCGATATACAACGATGTTTTCCACACCTAAATTCTTAAAAGGAACAAGAAAAACTATCTATTTAACATTTTATTAATATTTTTTTCCAACCAAAATCGTCCTTTTAGAACAAAGTATTAATTTCCATAATATCTGAAAGTCAAATATATTAAATTTTAATTAAAGAAACCAATATCAAATCACCTATACTGTGTAAGCAACTCCTTCTCGTATTCAGTTTCTTAAATTGGAAACTGGTCTTAAAAATGTAACATCCAATCACTTTAATTCCCAAAAATAAAATAATTAAAAAATGTCTACAAAAATACTGTCACATTCATCTATAAACTTAATTTCTTTTTATAGTCCTATAATTCAAAAAGCGGGTTAAATTATTGCTAAAACTATAGAAGTTTTTTTTTTATTTGTAGACTAAAATAGGTAAACAAACTGCAATTTTATTAAACTTATTTTCAGTTTGTTTACTTTCAGAAATTAAACGGCAACATATTATTTTTTTATAAGGACTATTTTTGGTATTTATCCTTTTTAAATATGTTAAATATTCGGTCAGCTGGAGCCAGATGGCAACGTTACATACAGTCTTAGATTTTTTTTTTTTAACTTATCTAAAATTAAAGTTATCATATAATTACTTTTCTGATTCCTTTTCCTGTTTTAAAATATTTTTGCAAGGAACTATTAAGTTATTATAAAATAATTTTAACTGAGTTATGTTCTCCCTTGTTAATTTTTAATAACTATAACAAATTATAAATATGAAAAAAAAAATGTATGTCGTTTTTCTGATGATAAATATTTTTCGGTATCGGTACTTAAGAGGTTCTAATTCTCATTTTTTGGGTCTTAATATATGATGGGATGAGAATATACGTAAAAAGTCATTTGATGTTTAAGTTAGTATATGTTATTTTATAATTAGGAATAATAAATATACATTGTCTCAAATGAGATTACCTATTTACATGATTAAGTTGGATCTGCGAATTATGAAGTCAAATAAACGAAAATTCTACTATTAATCGTATTAATATGACATAATCAAATTTTCATATTTAGTGTAAAAAAAACTAAATATATAATGAATATTTAGTATAAAAAAAACGAAAGTATATAAAGAACAAAAAAATATTTAATCACATAAAAAAAAGATATATGTGTGTCCTTATACCAATCACAATACTAATAATTATCCAACAATTAAATTACAATTATATATTATCTTGATTGATTGAGTTATACTAAAAAAAACATTGAAATAATGATTAAATAATTTATGTATAATTTAAGAATACTAAATCAACTTTGATGTATTTAAAGGGTATCAAATAATTATTTATTAATATAAATATTTTTATTATATATTTATTAATTTTGATGAAAATTATACTTGAAACATATTAAACTTAATTTATAAATAATTACTTAATTTAAAAAAAAATTCACAACTAATATATAGTAGTGATTAAACTCTTAAAATCATTCCAAGCATACACTGTTTAATTACAAAAATTGTACTTTAACAAAAACAAAACGTGATAGTGTTAAAGTGTTAATAACAATACCAAGCTTTTTTGACTCGTGACCATTTTTCACAACTTCCGAATTACTATTAGTCAAGGGTTATCCAGTCATTTTGGTGGCAAATTCATGGGCAAAACCGTATTTTACATCAGTTGATGAAGGGCTATCTGGTAATTTACGTTCGATAAGTCTGTTTTTAAATTTTTAATTAAACCTGGAACCAAGATATGGCCGTTAAGTAGCAGCTAGGCCTTCGTAGAAAGAAAGTTCTCTCACAGCATTAAGATAATCTTCTTTCTTTTATTATCCAATCTAACAGTCTTTTCCAAAATTCATCAACTATTATTAATTAATTAAATTAAGATACAAGTTATTATCAAACTAATTCCATACTGCGTATACCAAGGAAATCACTTTATCGTAAATAAATGCATATAATCAAATATCATATATTAATTAAATTTTCGATACTTGGGAAAATTTACCACTAAATTAAAAATAAAAGGAGTCCAAATTTACTTATATTTACATAAATGGGATTTTTATTTTAGATGAGAATGATTGCATTGCTTTCTATAATAATTTGTTTTTTTTTTCAAAAGTGATTTTATAATAATTATTAGGTGTTTAAAAATAATACCTACCTCCATAATGAGTTTACAATAATTAATTTTACTCAAATGATATTTGAAATACAAAAAAGTCCATATGTTTTTCATTTTTTTATGAACCTCGTACCCAGCAAAATTACTTTTAAGAACACGTTCATGATATGTGACAAAAATCCACAACTACTTTTGAATGCATAACCATAAAAATTGCCTAATAATAAGGAAGTATAGTAAAATTGGATTAAAAGTATGTGTTTTTAATGTGTAAAAAAGTTCCACTAGGGCATAGGACTGCCGAAAGTGAAAAATTGCAAACTCGAAGAGGAAAGTTGGGAGAAAATTTTGCATGAAACTACATTTGTTGTGTTCCTGCATTATTGTTTCCCAAACTAGATACAATTCACTTTACATTGCTCTAATTTTAAATAAAAGGCACACCATTACTAATTTTGTATGTGAATCTATATTTTAAAGGTAAAGATAGAAATTATTTAAAATATTTTCAATTTAAAATGTAAATAATTCACATTTAATTTGATCTGACTTCAACCTTATACATGTTTCATTTTGAAAATCATGTACCTGTTTCTGTTCCAAGTTCCAACCCACAAAACAATGATGAAAAACTAAAGGCCAAAAATGGCTGCAACGTTGCACGTTGTTTTTGAAAATGGATTGGTTGAAAGTAAAGTGAAAAAAAGGTAAGTAACTGTTATTATATCCGTTTACTAAAGCACATGAACCGTTTAGCTTTCACCTTTTCAGTTCATTGCGGCTTACTTTTTCAAAACTCTTTTTTCTGCCAACCTTTTTAAATTTACTTTCGGCTTTTTCCACCAGAGTCCTCAAAATAATTGTATTATTTGTTAATTTAATTAAACCCAGTTTGAATTAAAGTCAAGTTATGGATTTAATGAATTTTTTATTAAGTATAACCGAGTAGATTCGATTCATTTATAATATAAATTTTAGTTTTTTCTTTGTAAAATTGTCTTCCAATTATGCATTTACTCCTCCAGTTCCAAATTATTCGCAGGTTTGAAAAGGTTGTGATTGTTCTTCGAATATGAACACCAAGTTAGAGTCCGCATCTATACGTTATGTCTCTTTCACGTGCAGTGTCCACACAATATACTAACTAAACAAAAACTATTGGAAACAACTCTTCCTTTGACTTCTAATTTCAACAAAATTAAATTTAGTATTTTCTTAACATTACTTTTATCCTTTTCGATATACTAACTCATCGTCGACATGTATCACCTTTTTCTTTTACTTTATCTCTTAAAAAAATAAAAAAAATCATAAAATTTTATTTTATTAAGCCTTGGAAATACAATTAATTCCAAATACCTCCTTCATTTTGTTGTTGTTGACATTTTCTTCTATAAGCATTGTTGTTGGCACGTTCTTGAAACTAACAACATCATTAATCTTGGATTCTGTTGGAGAAGGAGTGCTTCTTGCGGTTCCTCAAACAATACATGTTGACTTTGTATATCGAGAAAAACATTTTGACAATTTACAATTGAGTTTAAGAAAGAAATAAGTGCAAAAGTTAGATAAATAAATGATGGATTAGGTTAATATGGTGTGAAGAAAATGTCTTTAACTTTGTGACAAAATAATAATACACATTTTAGTACTGATATTTCTAATTCCTACATAAACAAGACTATAAAGAAAAAATGGTACTATATATTTAAATAAATTTAATACAAACTACTTAATATTCGTGACTATTTTAAATAATTTTACTGTAAAGGTAAGTTATACTAGCTGTCATAATCCACCCTAACATACTACTAACAGTCAATCATAACTAAGATATTATTCTATTAAATGGTACACATGATGTTACATTTGTATATTAAATTATTATTTTTCTATCTTCTACAAAAATCCACCGTGATGTTTGCTGATATATCTTTTATTGCCCATGTGTGTCTGGATAAAATTTGATATAAATATTTATAAGAAACAAAAATTAAAATAAGATTTTTTATAAATCAAAACTACTTTATACAC
>Ga0123341_1006156_pt1 | contig 10814 bp, 13 predicted proteins | sample Turbeapinknodule_FD_89959 | JGI IMG/M metagenome (GOLD analysis project Ga0123341, IMG submission 89959) | Root nodule microbial communities of legume samples collected from Mexico - Turtle bean Mexico pink nodule | ecosystem: Host-associated > Plants > Roots > Nodule | place: Mexico: Nepantla...
TAATAAATATATATTTTATAATTATTATATTAAATATATATTATATTTCTTATATTATTAATCCATTCATATTTTATATTTATATTGTACTGGTATGGGCGAGATCAACACTTGGTCTTCCTAACCGAGACCCACCTACCTGTCTAAGACTTGTTCTACCTGATCGAGACCAGAGAAACCTGACCGAGACCATGGAAACTTGGCCGAGACCATGGAAACTTGGTCGAGACAAGAGAAATCGTCACGGTTGGCTAGACCGACCAACACATACATCAATTAACGCCCAAACCAAGGTCAGTGAAGTTAATCTGTCATTAAGGATTATGTAATACACCCATAAGTGAGATCCACTCCACTAATCAGGCCTAATAAGGTAAGTCCATTAAAATAATATAAATAACACACATCTCAAGAAGAAAGGTACGTCATTTATTACTGTGCACCTACTCGAATACTGATCACCCGCTTTGCTGACTTGAGCGTCAGAGTGCCTTCCGCAGGTACCCCTCCATTCGGTGTTCACCCAAGACCAAGAGCCGAAGGAGAAGCACGAAGACGAGAAGGACCCCAGTCAAGCACCCAACAACCTGCCCGTCCGAAGGAGGAAGACGAAGGCTTCAATAGTTCTCTAGGTCCCATCTCCCTAGCAGGAACAATTGGTGCCCACCGTGAGACCGAAAGAAACTAGCTGAAGAAAGAAAGTAGATGGTCTCAACCAGAAGTATGGAGAGAATGACTGAAGCTGACCAGACGATGTTGTTGCTGTCTCTCCAGAGAGAGATGGACGAGATGAAGAGGAAGACTGAGGAGACTGCTCAGAAGAACGAGTAGGAGCTGCAGGTTCTCCGTAGGGAGAACGAAGAGATGAAAAAGAAGCTGGGGGAGGGAGGACCTTCTGCTGTACCGACCAATGTCGTCGGCAGGTCCTACACCTCTCCCCCCAACCCAAGACCGACCGAGGGGACGAGAGACAACGTCCCCCACCCCGGGAGACCGAGATGGACGACGAGTCATGCCTGGTTAGGTACGCCCGGACGACCGTGACGACCGACTCGACCCGCCGACATCCTTTTACCAACACCATCATCGAAGTTCCACTACTAGACAAGTGGAAGGGTTTCAACCGAGACCGATATGACGGGTCTACCGACCCGGACGAGCATATTGATGCATACACCACCCATATGAGCCTCTACACCTCGGATGACGCAGTTTTATGTCGAGTGTTTCCTACGTTCTTGAAGGGAGCAACCCTTAGTTGGTTCACCAAGCTCTCACCCAACTCCATTGACAGCTTTGCCACACTCGTGACAAAGTTTGAGACCCAGTTCGCAACCAGTCGGTCGCACCACCTGACCTCCATCGCCCTGGTAGGCATCCGCCAGGAGAAGGGAGAGTCGTTGAGAACCTTTGTTGATAGGTTCAGCAAGGTGGCAATGAACATCTAGAATCTGAGCCCGGACGTTGCCATGCATCACATGCTGACAGCCGGTGCATGAAGTCGGTCGACAGCCTGGACGAGCTGAGGAAGAGAGCCGCTAAGTACATGCAGCTGGAAGAACTCAGAGAGTTCCGTAACCAGGCCCGTGCTGAGGCCATCAGAGAGAAGAACAAAGAGGAGAAAGACCACAAGGCCCGGCCAAGTCAAAGGAACAACTGACGCATAGACAACCGAGACCGACCAATCCGGTTCTCGAGATACACACCCCTTATGGTCGAGAAGGGAAGGATTCTGAACGAGGCTCTCAACGCCGAGTTGATCCCTCCTCCAAGGAAAGTGGCCAACCCGAATAATGTCGACCGAAGAAAGCAATGTCGATACCACCAAAACAGCGGGCACTCAACCGAGGAGTGTCAGGCTCTGAAGGATAAGATTGAGGAACTTATCCAAGCTGGACACCTCCGCCGATTCGTCAGGAACGGCTAAGACCCACCCCGCCGGGCAGAACAACCTAGACGGACGAGGTCACCCCAACGCGGTCGAAATGACCGAGATCACTGAGACAACCGACAGCCTAGGAGGGACGACCCTCCCTGCAGGGATGACCCCCTAGGGAGGCCGACAGAAGAGGTAATCGAGAGGTTATCAACACCATAGTCGGCGGCTTCACTGGGGTAGGAAGCACCAACAACGCAAAAAAAAAAACACCTGCGGGCGGTACACAAGGTGAACGCAGTGGCATTCCGACCGAGGATGCCACCCATCACCTTCACGAATGAGGACTTCAAAGGCATGGATTGCCGCCAACAGGACGACCCAATGGTAATATCGGTCGATATAGACCGATTCACCATCCGGAAGACTCTCGTGGACCAAGGAAGTTCAGTAGACATCCTCTACTGGAAAACGTTCAAGGCCACGAGAATAGCCGATACCGAGATGATGTCTTACGACGCCATGTAGTAGGATTCTCGGATGATAGGGTAGGTACCAAGGGCTACATCGAGCTCTATACCACCTTCGACGAGGGAAAGAATACCAGGACTATAAAAATCTGGTATCTGGTCATCGATGCCAACACCTCTTACAACATCCTCCTCGGTCGGTCGTCCATCAACCGGCTGATGGCCATTGTATCACCCCCTCACTTGGCAATGAAGTTCCCTTCGAAGACGGGGGGCATTTTCACGGTCCACTTGGACCAAAAGGAGGCACAAGAGTGCTATGCCAAAAGCCTCTGGGTGGAGCCTTATGGACGACATCTCTCCCAAGAGAAAGTCCTCTCGAAAGGACCGTTCACCTAGGGAGGCCCCGACCGATGTCAGTCCAACCAACCGTAACCTTGGAGGCTCGAGAAGAGCTGAGGAGGGTACCTCTCTTGGATGAAGAACACAACACCGCTGTAGGAACGACCATGGCAGTTGCCGAGACTGAGATCATGCACACCGCGCTGAAGAAGAATATGGGCATGTTCGCATGGACACCGGATGACATGTCGATGGTAAACCCGGTTGTCATCACCCATCGACTGTCGATATTTAAAGAAGCCCGACCGATCTCCCAGAAGAAGAGGGACCTAGGCGATGAAAACCGTCTAGCAACGAAGGCAGAGGCCGAAAAGCTTCTGTCAGCCAGATTCATACGGGAGGCCCGATACATGACTTGGCTGGCCAATGTCGTCATGGTCACCAAGTCGAACGACAACGCGAGGATGTGCGTCGACTATAGAAACATCAACAGCGCATGTCCGAAGGATACCTATCCCCTCCTAGGGACAAGGAGAAAACGGCCTTCATGACGACCGATGCCAACTACTACTACGAGGTCATGTCGTTCGGCCTCAAGAACGCGGGGGCAACCTACCAGCACCTCATGGAAAAAATCTTCAAAGGCCTAATTGGCCGGGCAGTAGAGGTATATGTGGACGACATAGTCGTGAAGTCCAACTCTTTCGAACAACATCTGAAGGACCTGAACGAGGTCTTTAAGGCCTTCAGAGGGGTCAACATGAAGCTCAACCCCGAGAAGTGCACATTCAGGGTTGAGGGAGGGAAGTTTCTAGGCTTCATGCTCACCCACCGGGGGATAGAAGCCAACCCCGACAAATGTCAAGTCATACTTGGCATGAGAAGTCCGAAGAACATCAAGAAGGTACAACAACTCCTAGGGCGCCTAACTGCCCTCTTCAGGTTCGTCCCCCGCCTGGCCGAAGAGACGAGACCAATGGTCCAGGTGCTTTGGAAGGCCACCAAGTTCAGCTGGGACGACCGATGTGAAGAAATCTTCAAACAGTTCAAAGAGTTCTTGACATCCCCGACTGTCATCTAGAAGCCGAGACCCGACCACCCAATCCTGGTGTATCTGGCAGTCTCGGAGGAAGCAGTCAGTGTCGCTTTGGTGCAGGAGGCCGTGGGCGAGGAACGGTCGGTATACTTCGTCAGCCGAACCTTCCACGCAGCCGAGATGAGATACCAGTTGAACGAGAAGGTGGCTCTCGCCCCAGTCCTCACAACAAGACGGATGCGCCCCTAGTTCCAAAACCACTCAATAACTGTAAGGACCGACTATCTGGACCTTGCAAGGAGAATGATAAGTTGGTCAGTCAAACTGTCTAAGTTCGACATACGATATGAACCGAGGGGCGCCATCAAATCTCAGTGCCTGACCGACTTTTCGGTCGAGCTGACACCACTGCCCACCCTCTCGGGCGGGTGAACGCTCTATGTGGACGGCTCGTCAAATAAAACGGCCTGTGGAGCAGGAGTCATCCTGGAAGGGTCGGGCGACCTCCTCCTAGAGCAAGCACTCCAGTTCGGGTTCCGGGCGACCGACAACCAGGCTGAATACGAGGCCTTGCTCGTTGGACTGAACCTAGCCTACGACATGGGAGCACGTGAGGTCACGTGCAAAAGCGACTCCCAGGTCATGATCGGACAGGTCAACAGAGAATTCGAGGTGAAGGAACCTCTATTACAACGATACTACCACGCGACCGAAACAGTATCACCCGGTTCAACAAGGCACCCTTGGAACACATACCGAGGGAGGAAAAAAAAGGGCCGACATCTTGTCTAAGCTGTCAGTCACCAAGAAAAAGAGCCACCAGCGATCAGTCATACAAATATTGCTGAGGCACCCAAGTGTGACCGAGATTGAATATCTTGCAATAGACGAGGCCGAGGTCGAGACCGATAACTGGATGAAACCCATCATCCAGTACCTAGAGGACGGCACATGCAAACCAGAGAAAGAAAAAGCGATGAAACAACAGTGCGCCCGATACACCATGATCAACGAAGACTTGTATCAAAGAGGATACTCGACCCCCTTGCTGAAATGCATCACCAGCAAACGGACCGAGTACATTCTGGTCGAGAACCACGAAGTAGTATGTGGAAATCACTCTGGGGCGAGGACGATGGCTGCTAAGGTTCTGCGGGCCGGCTACTACTGGCCGACCGTCTAGGGTGACTGTGCCGAGTACGTGAAGAAATGTGCCAAGTGTCAGGAGTTCGACCCTCTCCATCACACCAGGCTGGAAGAGTTGCACAACATTATCTCCCCATGGCCGTTCGCCATATGGGGGATGGACATTATCGGTCCCTTTGCGCCAGGAAAAGGGCATACCAAGTTCCTCCTCGTGGGAGTCGACTACTTCACCAAATGGATCGAGGCCAAACACCTTGCAACCATCTCGGCCAAAAACGTGCAAAATTTTGTATGGAGGAGCATTGTTTGCCGATTTGGCATCTCGCACACAATAATCACTGATAATGCCCGACAGTTTATTGACCGAGGCCTGTAGTCCTTCTATGACGACCTGAGCATCAAGTCTGTTACGGCCTCGGTAGAACACCCGCAAACTAACCGGCAGGCCGAGACCGCCAACAAGGTCATACTCAACGAGCTAAAAAAGCGCTTGGGCAAGGCAAAAGGCCGATGGACCGAGGAGCTGATAGAAGTACTCTGGGCGTACAGATGCACCCCCAAACTACCATGCAGGAGACACCCTATAACCTGACATATGGGGCCAAGGCCATGATCCCAGTCGAGGTGGCCGAGCCCACCATATGAAGGCAAATGTTCGACCTCACCCTAAACGAGGAAAGCCTAGCGGTCAACCTCGATCTGGTAAGCGAATTTCGTGACAAAAGTAGGATTCGAGAGGCCGCTTGCAAAATTCGGGCGTCAAGATGATACAACACAAAGGTCTGGCCGAGGAGCTTCCAGTAGGGCGACCTCGTCTGGAGAATGCGTAGCGATGCGAGAAAAAATGAATGGAAATTTTTGTCCAACTGGGAGGGACCTTTCCGAGTCCAAGAAGTCGCATAGGGGGGAGCTTATCACTTAGAGTAGCTTTCAGGAAAAATTGTACCGAGGATGTGGAATGCCACGCACCTCAAGTTTTATTACAACTGAATTTAATAAAGTAACACACTCTTTCCTCACCCTATCAGGGAGGTTTTGACGAGACGTTTTCATCAAAGTATTAGCACTGTTCTCCTGCAACCTCTCGGCTCGGTCTGGATGAAGCCTTAATCGGCATACCCTACCGAGACCGATCAACCAGGTTTGGTCTGGACGAAGCCTTAACCGGCATACCAAGCCAACACCTCTCTAGCTCGGTCTGGATGAAGCCTTAACCGGCATACCCGGCAGAGACCGATCAACCAGGTTTGGGCTGGACGAAGCCTTAACCGGCATACCCTGTCGAGACCGATCAACCAGGTTTGTTCTGGATGAAGCCTTAACTGGCATACCCTGCCAACACCTCTCTCGGCTCGGTCTAGATGAAGCCCCAACTAGCATACCCTGCCGAGACCAATCCATACACACCCAAGTTAACATCGTAACTTGGCACAAACAAACTCACACGTTAAATGGCCGATCACCCATTTTAACTTGTTCGATTAAGCAATCACAATTAATGGTCTATCGTCCATTCTAACTCGTTCAATTTCACACGTTAAATGGCCGACCTCCCATTTTAACTCGTTCGATTTCACACATTATATGGTCGATCGCCCATTTTAACTTGTTCGATTAAACGCTCACAATTAATGCCTGATCGCCCATTTTAACTTATTCGATTAAGCGCTCACAATTAATGGTCGATCGCCCATTTTCACTCGTTCGATTTCACACGTTATGATGGAAGAGGGCCAAGCACCACTTCAAAGGAAGGTCAAACACAGAGACATATAGGGCCAACTACAAGGGCAATGGCCAAGAGGCTTGATGAGGATTGGGACACTGCCACTGATGGCAGAGAAACTTACCTTTACATGTTCAAAGAGGTCCAAAATCAAGCGTAGCATAGTCTTTAAATTTTTGTCAAAGTAGTATAGGAATTTTCTTTTGTAAAATTGTTTTAATTGTAATTAGGATGAAAGTTGGTTTCTAAAAACCAACCTGAGTTAGCTTACAGTTTCTAGAAACTACTAAGCTAACTTAGGCAGGTCATTTTTAGGCTTAGAAGCACCAATAGTCACTCTTGGTTCACGCTTACTATGTGACTTCCTAGGCGCCACATTTACATTTCATTTGGCTAGCATTCCATGGCCATTAACTCTTCATTTCCGGTCCTCCAAGGCTATATAAGGAGGAGCCTACCACATGTTTTCTTAAGATTAATTTGAGAAATGAAATGCTGCCAAAATGTGCCATTCTTACTCCTTTGCCTAAACTCTCTTAGGATTTAGGTCTTTAATCTTCAAACCTTTCACCTACAAAGAGAGTTGGCCGAACCTCTCTCACTCTCCTACTTCTCATGCACCTCCAAGACTACCACAACTCTTAGGAGAGCCTTGTTCCACCAACAATCCATTGAAGCTTCCGCAAATTCTACCTCAAAACGCAAAGATGAAGAGCTCAAGCTATCATGTTAAATGGTCGACCATCCATTTTAACTTGTTCGATTAAGCGTTCAAAATTAATGGTCAATCGCCAATTTTAACTTGTTCGATTAAGCGTTCAAAATTAATGGTCGATCGCCCATTTTAACTTGTTCAATTAGGCAATCACAATCAATGGCCGACGCCCAAACAAACGAAGACCGACACATTTAACTTGTGCAAATTATTTCCTCAAGGGCAAAAAAGACCGAATGAAAGGAAATGGGTGATATATTAAAACTGCAAAAGGAGGAGGCCACACCCCGACCTCGAAGGAAACAAAAAGATAACAAGAAAAGGCCACAGCCCAGCCAAGAGCCAACCTAGTCTTGAACTTCAATGCACTCGCCCTCCTCAGCTTCGGTTGGCCGAGCTTCTTGTGCCGCCAAGGCACCCATCTCGACTCTTGGGACCAGCCGACCCTAGTGAACCTCACAATCCAAGTCGAATTCACCAGTGTCCGGCGGTCCCCTATAAAGTACATGGGCTTGACGCACGGCTCGGTCGAAGCATTGCTTCAGCAATTCCTCCGACTCCTCGTAGTTTTGGTCGAGCTCAGCCTCGACCTGGTCCTTTGCAGTCTAGAGGGCGGCCAACTCAGTGGTCGAGGACGAGAGCTTCTCATCTCTTTCCTCGACCATCTTCTTCAGTTTGACAATCTCAGTTGCCGCCCTCAATGCCTCGGCCTCCGCCGCCGCCAAACGCTGCCTCGCCTCGGTAGCGTCCTATTGTGCCAGCTCCCTATTGCTCGCCTCCCGAGCAATCCTTGCCGATAACTCGTTGTTAGCAGCCAATGACTGCTTCAGGTCTTCACTGGACTCGGCCAGTTGATGCTCCAACCGAGACACGTCCTCGGCATGACGGTCCCGGTCTTGGATCCCATGCTCGATGAGGACGATCGAGCGGCACATTAGTTCCAAGTCGCTCCTCAGCAAGTCTGAGGGGGAAACACCTCGGATCGACTCCCGAGTCTCCTTAGGGAGGGCCATGCGAACTCGGCGCGTGAATTGATGGCCGCTCCCAGAAGATCGAGAGGCGATGGCGAAGCCCTAGAACGGCCTCGATAGGCCCGACCACCCGCTCTACACGCCGGGGAGAGGGAGAGCCCGCCTCAACAACCTCCCGACGAGGCAGCGATGTTGGCAGAGAGCCAGGGGACCGAGTGGTGGTGGCAACGTTACCACCATCCCTCGACCTTTTCTTGGACCAGTTGGAAGGTTCGGTCGAGCCCTTGTCAGCACCTGCACCCTTTGATGAAGGAAGGACGTCGATGCTCCGACGTCCCTTCCTACCGGCCGCGCTCTGCCGATAGTTATCCAACACGCTCACACCGGCCGGCTTGTCTTGAACCATAACAGCTGCGAAAGCAAAAAAAAATAACAAGAGTTAAAAGACGAAAGCAAAAGTACCGACCGCCATAAACAACAGACCTATACCCCTAACGCCCGTCCATCGTGCCATCTCGGCGTAAGCACCGGTCAACATTTGACAGGGAAGCTTCATCGGGAGTGCAGTGAAGAGGGAGAGAACCTCCACCTCCTCGTCACTCCCCATAGGCCTCGGCCACGCCTTAAAATCTCGAGAATTGGCAGTCCAGTACAAGGGGAACCGAGACCGACCGGCCTCATCAAAAAAGAAGGTCGTCGCCTCTGGCCGAACGATAACCTTAATGAACCTCTCCTTGAACCTCTTGTACGAGACTGCAAAGGGGTCGAACAAAACACTCCCTGGCCGACCGACCAAGGAGAGCCAAGAGGCAGGTTGGGCGGGGTGAGAGGCATAGTAACAAAGAAAGGAAGAGGGAGTGGGACGAAGGCGCATAACATCACATAGCAGGCGAAAGGCCTGAAGGGACAACCAGGTGTTTGGATGGATCTGGGTGGGAACCACATTGAGCGCTCGAAGGACGCCCATTGTGAATTTATCAAAGGGAAGGGACACATGTAGGTCTGAGAAGAAGCAGGTGTACATATAGAAGAAGGGGAGACCGGTACCCGATCACCCCAAGCACACACTCTCAGGGGGCTCACAAGGCAAAACACTAAAGTAGTGAGAGTGTCCGCCCGCCTTTAGAACCGGGTACTTGGCCAAAAACTTGGTCACAGATACCTCGGTATTATAGGTCGACGAGATTTCAACCACCTTAGGGTCCACCCAGCTAAGGTCCACGAGAGGAATGGCCGTCGGGGGAGAGTCCGACTGGTCAACAACATTGGTTGGATCGTCCCCCTTAAGTACCTCTACCAGGGGTGGCGCCTCGACCACCATGACCGACAAGGAGTCGGTGGTAGATGATGAAGAAGAAGAAGTTGAGGAAGAAGAAGAAGGTCCAACAAGAAGAGAGGGGCGACCGAGAGGGGAGGAAGGGTGACCAGAGGAAGATGACGTAGGCCGAGACAGGGTCGACATGACTAACCTTGTGAAAATTGGACAAGACTGAGTCTAATAAAGAAGGGCGAGAAGTCACTCGGATCTCAGAGCTATGGATGAGAGAACGCTCGGCTATCAGACAAACTCACAAATGAAAAACACAGCGTCTCGGGATCAATTGCGGCCTCGGAATTCGAAACGTTGAATCCATCTCAACCGTTAGATCTTCTTGATCCAACGGTCCACAACGCTTCCCGCCCAAAAAACTCCTCATTAATGCTAGCCACATCACGCTGCCTGAGGTCATGTCACGCCGCCTGAGGTCACGTCACACCTTGGAGAACGAGACAACCACACGACCAAGGAGACCGACTGACACCCACTATTAAAGACTCATCGGACATAACCGTCCTCGAGCCTGGGGGGCAAGTGTACTGGTGTGGGCGAGACCGACACTCGGTCTCCCTGACCGAGACCCACCTAGCTGCTTAAGACCTGGTCTACCTGACCGAGACCCAGAGAAACCTGGCCGAGACCATGGAAACTTGGCCGAGACAAGAGAAATCGTCACGGTCGGCCAGGCCGGCCGACACATACATCAATTAACGCTCAAACTAAGGTTAGTGAAGTTAATCCGTCATTAAGGATTAGGTAATACACCCATAAGTGAGCTCCACTCCACTAATCAGACCCAATAAGGTAAGTCCATTAAAATAATATTAATAACACACATCCCAAGAAGAAATGTACGTCATTTATTACTGTGCACCTACCCGAATACTGATCACCCGCTTTACTGACTTGAGCGTTGGAGTGCCTTCCGTAGGTACCCCCATTCGGTGTTCACCCGAGACCGAGAGCAGAGGGAAAAGCGCGAAGACAAAAAGGACCCCAGTCAAGCACCCAACAACCTGCCCGACCGAAGGAGGAAGACGAAGGCTTCAATAGTTCTCTAGGTCTCATCTCCCTAACAGGAACATATATTATAATAAAATAAATATAATTAATTATATTAAATAATAATTATTATTAAAATATTAATAAATATATAAAATGATAGTTTAAATAAAAATATTAATAATAAATTTATGAAATAATAACTATAATTA
>Ga0123341_1006158_pt1 | contig 10813 bp, 8 predicted proteins | sample Turbeapinknodule_FD_89959 | JGI IMG/M metagenome (GOLD analysis project Ga0123341, IMG submission 89959) | Root nodule microbial communities of legume samples collected from Mexico - Turtle bean Mexico pink nodule | ecosystem: Host-associated > Plants > Roots > Nodule | place: Mexico: Nepantla...
TATATATATATATATTTCATAATATTAATATTTATAAATAGATGAATTTTAACATTTTCTTTTGTATTATTTTCACCGTTAAGTATTTAAAAAGTGAAAGATAGTTTAGTGGCAGTGCTGAACCTCCGTCAAAGCAAAGCAACAGTGTTCCCATCATTTGCGTTTCACAGAAGAGAGAGAAAATCGCAGTCGCAGACATGTCTTCCTTCGATACCTTCACCGATGACTTGAACGTCAACTCTTCTTCCACTCACCAACACGACGACGACGAGGACAACTTCTCTGGCTACGCCGGCTACTCTTCCTTCACCGGTGATTTTTCCGCCGATGGAGATGTCGCCGTCGATCACTCCGCCGCCGCATCGCCGGAGATCTACGGCTTTACTGATCCGACTCCCGCTTACTCTCAGTCTCCCTTCGAATCCGCCTCCGTAGAGAACGGGAACGAAAACGGAAACGGCTACGGTGATGGCGACGGAGTTTTCGTCTCCGACGGTCCAGTGCTACCGCCACCGACCGAGATGGAGCCGGAGGAAGGTTACGCTCTTCGCGAGTGGCGCCGGTGAGTGGTTGTTTGCAATTTCATCTTCCGTTTCGGGAATTTGTTGGATCTCATTTGAATATGCTTAGATCTGCGATGATTTTGCCTTAATGAAAAAGTTTCCTCGATAATTGTCTCGCGGTTGCTAGTGACCAATTAGAACTGTGAATCGGGAGTGGGAAAGGTTGATCTTACTTGTAGAAAGCGAATTAGTGAACTTAGGTTAATACGATTTTACTTCAAGCAGTTAGTTGAGCTATGGCATGATATGTGATTATTTCGCTGAGATTTAGGGTATCGGTTTTTGTATGCTAGGGAGTTGGTTGGAATTGATTTATATCCATCAATTGTAAGTCTATGTTTGGATGGAGAAAGTTTGGAGAATAATGAGCAAGGATGTTTGATTTTTCACTCATTGATGTTGGATTTCTATAGTCTATAATTATTTTGAGGTGAGGTACTTTTAGGGTAAATTGCGTGGTGTGAAAAATTTAAAGTTGCGGTTCGGACTGAATTTGTGATTTGATGGTTTTTAGGGTTTCGTCTCTGTGATCACTTAATTTGACTAGATGTTGGCTTGACAATAACCATTGTTTGATTCCTTCTCCTTGGGAATGAGATGATCATATGCTAAAGTTGACCCCTGTTGACTGTTGAGCTTAGGGCAGGCAAGCTACTTATGCTGAACTTAAACGTTGATAAATGTTGATGGGGATTGTATAGGAATGGGATCCTCTTGATCTTGGTTTTTTGCGTGTATGCTACGGAAGTTATATTTTATATTTATTCAATTAATTCAGTGTGCTTCTTATATAGACCGAGATTGCATAATTTTATCTCCTTTTCTTTTCTTCCCTTGTGCTTGAGGGAGTAATAAGATATTTAGCTATCTGGTTATGCAAATAAGCTTGATTTATCATGTATATAAAAGCTAAAGAGGAAATTAACTCATGTAAATGTATGTTAACTGATGCAACTATCATTTCGTCATACCCTTGAAACATTTTTGCTTGCTCTAATTAACCTGTGTGTTCCACATTCTTTGAACAGACAACTGAACTTTCCCTCTTTGATTTATATGGGTTTTAAATGTTCTCTTCTCTAGTATGATGGTAGCTCTCATAGTAGTCAATGGTGTGCTTTAGTGGAGTATTAAATTAGAGCAAACCAGTTTTCAATAGCAATCATTGTGGCTGTAATAGTTGTCAAATCAAAATAGCAGTTTTGTGTGTTATGATGATATAGGGAGTCCAAAAACACATTCTTTTACCCCCTTACACAACTTCAAAAGCATAACAGGATTTGAAACCCTTCTTCCTTGACCATTCCACAAAACTTTATCTTTTTTTTACTTGTGTCACTTAACACTTTACCGGTCTATGTTTTCTTGTGTTCCAATATTTTTCTTTCTTTCAACTTCACTTTCTGCTAATTTTTTATTTAATTTGTTCTTTTTCTATTTCATTATTGTTATTAGCTCCTAGACTGATGGTGATTGTGCGCATAAACTTTGTCTAACTAGTTTTCATGAATTTCTTTAATTTTTGTGTTTGCTTTTGAATATTTACGTGTAGTATAGACTATTAGTTAGTAATGACAATTAGTAAGATATAAATGGCAGACATCCCAGTATCTCTATAACCTTTTGAGAATTGGCTTCTACATCCACCCTTGTATCTTATCTGAAATTAATGTCTATGGTGGCTCTTTATCCTAATATTTCTTGCCAATTTTATCACAGACGCTCAGGCATTTGATATGGGAATGAAAATCTTCTAATGTTTGATTTATCACACGCAGCTCAACTGATCGTCTTGAAAAGAAAATACAAAGCATTGTTTTTTCTTATTTACCATATAATTCTGGTCGATTAACAATTCTGAAATTAGGATTTCTAATATTTATGTTAATTGTATGGTGCACGACTTAAACAGGCAACAAGTTATCTTTTTCTGAGCCTAGATAAAGTTTATAATATTTTAGATGTCCAAACCAATTCTGTTGGAAATAAATGCGTGAGATAATATGTTAATGTCACATTAATAAAGTTAATACCATTAATTAATTTCAACGTAATTGTGATTAATCTAAATATCCACTTTATATAGTTATCTGGGACAAAATAGTTGTGAACTTGATGAAAGAACATCATTTTCTTAATCTCTCATCTTGGGCCACTAAAGTTTAAGATCTTTTGTAAGATTGCTGAACTCAGTTATGATAAAAAAACGAATGCCTTTGGCTTTCCTTGTACAGTCAAAATGCCATTCTGCTAGAAGAGAAGGAGAAAAGGGAAAAAGAGATGAGATTGAAGATTATCGAAGAGGCTGAGGAGTATAAGCTGGCTTTCTATGAGAAGAGGAAGGTTAATGTTGAGTCTAGCAAGGTTCAAAATAGAGAGAGGGAGAAGGTAAGTTTTACTTGCATGAAGACATCATCTTTCGCCAGATGTATTTTTTTCCTGTTTTAATAGAGAATGAAATTTGTCTGTCGAGCAGTTATTCTTGGCTAATCAAGAGAAGTTTCACAAAGAGTCAGACAAAGCTTATTGGAAAGCAATTGCAGAGCTCATTCCTCGTGAAGTTCCCAACATTGAAAAGAAAAGGGGCAAAAAGGATCAGGACAAGAAGCCATCAATTACAGTCGTTCAAGGCCCAAAGCCCGGCAAACCCACGGACCTGTCTAGGTTGCGGCAAATACTGTTAAAACTGAAGCATACACCACCACCTCACATGATACCTCCACCACCTGCTCCTGCTAAAGAGACCAAAGACGGTAAGGATGGAAAAGAGAAAGCATCAAAAGCAACTGGATCTGCAGCAGAAGGTGCAACTGCATCACAACCAAAGGATGCTGCCTCTAATGGCTCCGCAGACGAACCCCAGAAAGAAGCTCCTGCCACTGAGGAGCAGGCTGCTGCATGATTTTTGCATATCATACTCAGTTCCCCTTCAATCTCTCTTCTGCCATCTCTTTCTCCACCTGCTGTCTTTAATGAATCTTTTTGCCCTGTTACTAGTTTCTAATGCTTATTGGTTGCATTTTATTACCAACTTTGAGGTTCTGTATGAATTAAATCCATTGACCATCATGACGTAGAGATTCAATGATCATGGGTTTAACTACATCCTTTTAGACAGAAAGTACTTGTTGGGATTGCTGACTGGTGGTGTCAAACAGACTCTTTTCGGCTGTTTAAATTTCTGTTCATATATATGCACCTCATCCTACTGCCCTTACTTCTGCTGTAAGATTAAGTTTTATCAGCCTTCATTAAATTTGGTTTTTGCATCTTTAAAAAATGGTTGATTTTGGTCTTTAGAATTTTTAAATTTGTGATAAATGATTTATATCATATTTATTCAAGATATGTAATATCTACATGTTGCGCACGTTATTTTAAAATCGTTAAAGCTATTGTATGGTTTGATATTTGTTATCTGTAATTGTAGGAATTATTTAAAAGGTTAAGAAGACTAAAATAAATGAGAAGTTTAGATTAAAATTAAATTATATTTATAAAGATTTCAAGTATATTTAATCTTATTTGATCAAGTAATTTATTGACAAGGTAGGTGAATTTTTTTCTCTCAATGTAGATTATTTAGTTAGAGACAATTTTTAGAACTCGGATTTTACACTCAGTTAAATGATGCAAATTATTATCATGTGTCAATAATATTGTAGTAAACTCATGCCGTCTACTAACAGTGAGAATGATTCAGGTTTCAAATTTCGTCTAGTTGCTTGACTTCCTAAGAGTAAAAGTTTTAGGATTTGACTTCAAAATGAAAGAATATTCATAAAGTGAAGGTTGAAAATGAATCTACCATTTATTTAAATCAAAATATCTCTTTAACTTTTAATTCATTTTAAATTAATAATAAATGCATTTTTCTTTTCTGTTTTACTACCGTTGAATTTTGAAAGCACAAGTAATCAAATCACACACAGTCAATAAAAGTAATGCAAGATAATCGGACATACTATACAGGTTTCAATATGCAGGAGCACGAGATTGCTTTCATGCCGAGTTACATTTTTATAGCTAAATTGAAAAGAAATAACATAAGAAAATAAAACAAAAAGTACTCTTGAATAGACATCACCTTGGGGTGACCTGAGTAATAGCAACATGAGTAGAGGTAATAAAAGGAAGAGGGTGTTTTCGAGAAGATTCTCCTTCATCTGTGAATAATCCTGGTGCTGTAAGTTCTTTCTCATTGAGTTGGATTGTCTTTGATAGCATACTAACAACTTGTATCATCAAAGGCCTTCTACTTGCTGCTGACTGTGTACAGAAAAGTGCAACCTTCATGTATCTCATTACCTCTTCCTCAGGAAACTCTTCCATCTCTGGATCCACAAACTCTAACAATTTCCCTTCCTCGTAAAGTTGCCATGCCTGTTAGACCAAATATAACTATCATCTGTCCACTCCAAAGTTCCACACTATGAATTCCATACAATTAACTATATGGACATTGATACAAAATGAATACGGACATGAAGAAACTTATAGTCCACAAGTATGTTTAGTTTTTCTTTTGTAGCAGAAAGATATTTCTCATGACTAGTTCAGAAAGATTTGTTACTTATTTTTATAGTCGTAATAAAAATTTATACTATAAATCTGAATTTTAAAAAATTAATGTATTTCTTATTTTTAAAATTGTGTTAGAACCGTGCTAAAATTATCAAAAATCTAATAAATATTTTTGAATTTGACATTTCACCGATACGTGTCGTATAAGTATCGGTGTTTGATACGTGTGTCCGACACGGATACACCATTTAAGTAGCGTGTCCGAGTCTCATAACAAGTAAATAAATGTTATGAAAGTCAAATACAAATAAATTTTAAGATAGGAATTATTTATTAATCATCTTCCAAATCCAACTTTTCTTTTTTCTCATTTTTTACAATTATTTCAACTCTAGATTTCTTTTTGGAAAATTGAAATCCCATTGTTTTTAGGCCCTAATAAATTGGACCATATTTGATTTTAATCTAACTTTTAAAATTAAATGTTTTTGTTCCTAATTTTTTTGAATATCCAAACTTTAGTCCCTAACAGTAGTTGTAAAATATAATTGTTGGAAACTCATGATCTTAAAGAACTAAATCCAAAGATGGCCAATTTTTTAGGAACACACCAATGTATTAGGGTTAGGTTACAAGGGAAGTGGAGAGATATATAATGAATAAACAAGGTAGTGAATAAAAAAGATATGATAGGATTTGATAGGCTAAATTATATAATGTTGCAAAGTAACTCATAAAAGTAAGATTTATGTACCCATTCCAAGAGGAATTTGTGTGATCCTCCTCCGTTTGTTCTCCTGGCACTGCTTCTGCCACTAACTATTTCAAGCACAAGAACCCCAAAGCTGTATATATCAGCTTTCTTCGTTAACTGCCCACCTATTGCATATTCTGGTGCTAAGTAACCACTGCATAAATATAAACCATGGCAAAGCTGTTTAATGAGTTCCATAATTCATAGTTCAAGTATAAATCTTGAAATGCAAAAAATTTATAGACTAGTGGATAAATTAGAACATCCCAGTTTTTCAAGCAAAAATTGAAGAATGCTTAATCCAATAACTGTATGTAGAGATGAGCAACCAACAGAATGACATAAGAAAAATAAAAATCTATTTTCATACTCTCATAGACTATTTACATACGCTGTTCCAGCAATTCTTGTGCTAACGTGAGTGATACCATCTGGAAATAGTTTGGCCAACCCAAAATCACCTATTTTGGGATTGAAATCTTTGTCAAGTAGTACATTACTAGCTTTGATGTCTCTATGCACAATTGGTGGTGAAAGTTCTTCATGCAGAAAGGCAAGACCCTTAGCAGTACCTAAACAGATACCAGATCTTTTTCTCCAGTCTAGTTTAATCTTTTCATTCCTTGTGCCTACAGAACACCAAAAAGAACAAAAAAAGGTTACATGCATGTTTCATTCTATCATCTGTATATGGAGTCAATTCGTGACTTCATAATTTACTGCAAGCATTTGACATATTTACCAAGTAGTGCACTATTAAGGCTTCCATTTTCCACATACTCGTAGACTAATGTACGACTAGGTCCTTGGATGCAGAATCCAATCAATTCAACAAGGTTTGGATGTTTAACATTTGACAAAGTTTTGATTTCAGTCAAAAACTCACGAACACCCTGCTTTGACCAATTTGAGAGAGTCTTCACTGCTATACGTCTTCCATCTCTTAAGGTTCCCTAGCAAAATTGTAACATGAGTATTTAGAATGGCTTAACATCAATAAAAAAACTAATGATACAATTACTTGCTACCTTTTACTCTTCAATAGCTTAGCACATATTCAGTGTCCTTAAAACTCAGACAATTTTTTTACTAAGTGTGATGATATTCTTAATAACCCAAAAACAATGTATTGACTTTTTTCCATTGCAAAGTATGGAATCCTAGCTGCTCTCAGTGAAGAGTTTGAGTAGGTAACATTCATATTGATTTCATGATTTCATGCATGCAACTTATACAAGCATCAGAACTCTGAATACCTGGTAAACGGTTCCAAAACCTCCTCGTCCTATCTTATTGTTTGAGTGATAATTATCAGTTGCCAATCTCAGTTCTTTATCAGAAAATTGCCTAACATTAACAAGGGGATAACCTGCACAACAAAAGAATACATATGAATGAGTATAAACGGCAAGAGAAGAATTCTATAGATAAACATATTGCTTGTTAATAACCGTTGACCACAAAACCATTAAAACGAATTTATTTACAGTATTTAACACACATAATTGATAATGAAATTGCCAAAACTTTCTCTAACCATCAATTTCTCCATTAACATTAGAAGAGCGTCTTTTCTTAGCAGATTTGGCTCCAAAGCAGCCACAAGTCATAATGATTCTGGTATACTCTGCAATCTGCATAATCTAACATTCTAACATAAGACTATTAAGAGACAAAGATATGCACTGGCACGGCCACCCAAATGAAAATTAGACCTTTTTAAATATTTTAAGATACAGAAAAACGGTCTTCAAATCAAAGAATCAAACACAAAACTGAAGAGCAAAACCCAGAAACCTCTTAAAAAAAAGATTTGGACTTTTAACAAAAGCAAATTCAGAAAAGTTTTCTGTTAATCTGAAACAAAGTAAAACATTAATTTTTTTTATATAATTTCACAAAGAGTGTTACTTCTGAGATGAGTACCTTATTTGGGTGATAAGAAAAAGGAGGTGGGAACAGAGGTGTGGTAGTGATAAGTATGGCTTAAAGTTGAAAGAAGAATGAGAAACAAAATGTGAAAATAGAGTTGATTAGTGGTGACATGATTGAAATTTGAAAGCAAGGAAATGTGGCATATAGCCGCCAGCCGGCAGTGAATATAAAAATGGAAAATTGAGAGAGAGTTGTTTGGTGCAGTTAGTGTCTGCCTTTTCTGTCGCTAATTCTCAATATTTTTTTCAAAACGCATCTTTCATTCATATCTATCACTTCAATCTTATGATTTTTGTTCTACATGAGACATAGACTAAATACCGGTAATGGGAATTAGCTGACTATATTCTACCACTTCCGGCGATCAACACGTTTATTCTATATGTCACACCAAATAATTAAATATATTCTAGACTAGATATTAGGATATACTTTATAATGTAAATTTTATTTTTTTATTAGTAAAAAAAATAAAAATATGAATATTTTAAGGGGTGATCAAACTCATATAGTACTAGCAATTCTATTCAAAAGAGAGACTTTTGTAATCATGCTATAACCTACCAATTGAAAATCAATGTAGACACATAAAAGAACACCATAAAACCAAACTACTCAAACTAACAAACTACTATCAAAGACTTTTGATCATAAGCAAACAAGTCAACGGATTAAGACATCAATCAGAAAAGGAAAAACAAGCCGAACCAAAATTAGAAGTAATCAAAGACCAAATCTTTAATATAACGAAAGAAAATATTTCATAATGATCAATCACTCCACTTTTAAAGCTGATGCAAATTTTACTTTATAAGACGATATAAGATTGAAGTAGACTTAAAAGTCCACTTGTTAATATGATATTATAGTCATTTTTTGGTCTATCTCTGTAAAAGTTTGTTGACCTTATCAGATCATTCGTTATCGAACTGTATCGGACCACCTTTATATATCTCCATACACGAGTTGATTATCTCATTCCACCTCACGTCAAATAGAGATCAAGACATTTTATGTATATAAATGATGTAGACATCACTAAGTCGGTTTTATAAAATTAAATTAAACTTAAAAATTTATTTCTTAAAAATAATATTACGTCTAAATCATCCTGAAATTATTATTAAAAAATATTTTGGACATTCTTCACAAATCCTTACACGTAAGGGTCCATAAATATTAATATAGGTAGATGGATGTTTCAATGTAAATTTAGTTTTTCTAATTCAATAGAATCATTTTGTGTAATTAAGCTTAAAATTTCTTACTTAAATGTTAATAGTTCATTTAACAGCCATATATTACAATTATTTTTTTATAAATTAATCAGAAAAATGGAATGAAAGTATAAACAGTCTCATATGTCAGCGCCAGTTCCCACCTGGTCACACTCTAGTGGAAACTCATTTTTGCTCTTCTAGTTAAAGTTCCACTATCTTTGGGTCAATGACTATAATATTATTTTTTAAATAAATCTTATTCTTATAAATTAAATTATTTATATCACCACCTTCTCTATATTCTATGTTTTATTATTATGCATCAAGGTTTTAAAATATGGTTTGGTTTAAGGAAGGTCACAGTTGAGATCATATAAATTGCATTTGAGTGTAATTTTTCTTAACATTTCACTACACTTCTTTCTAAATATTTTTAGAAAATAAAAATAGAGTTCTTTACACAAAATACAATAATTTAATATATAAAAATGCACTGTGGTTCATAATTCAGTGGTCTTTTTCTTTACTAAGCTCGAACATGGGAGAATTTTCTCTATGATTTTTTTTTTTACTCTTATACTTTGGGATTCTACTGTTGAAAGGGTTGGTGTGTTTCTTCATGCATTTTTTTTTTTTAAAATTTCTTTTTGTTTCCGGAATGTACAAAAGGTGATTAAAAATTTCATAAAAGACAGGAATCTCAACTCAAGGGTTGGGGTGGGCAATACCTTATTGGGCTTGTGGGCTTCATTACTTATTGGGAATGACAGTTTCTTCCTGCACCCCTACATTTTTCTTCCTGCACTCCATAAGGTTATGAAAAGACAAAACTGTCCCTATAAACTGTACATTTTTTTATTCCGGATTAAGAAAATCCGGTAAATTTTTGGATTGACGCTTCCGGTAAATTTTCGAATTGGCGTATCTGGTAATCTCCTGGATTAATACTTCCGATAGTACATAGTGTTAATCCAAAATCAAAAAATGCAAAACATCATGAAAAAACCACTCCGGATCCGTCAATTCGTAATTCAAAATATGCATTTCGGATTCAGAAATCCATAATTGAAAAAAATCATTCCAGATCTACCAATCCGTAATAGAAATTAGACTTCCGGATTCAACAATCCAGAAATCAATAATTTATGTAAAATTTGGAATCCGTACTGAGATTCCAAATTTAATATGCAGTCTGTTAAAATAATTGTTTAGAGATTAAAAGGTATTTAAAACACAATTAAAAAGAAAACTAGAATCAATTAAACTAATCCAATTTATTTTGGTATTTGGTATGGGTTAAAAAGAAATAAAGAAAGTAAATGAATTGCGTAGTGTTGTTGGTCCCATGAACTTGTGGCGGCTACCATACTTGAATACTTAATTAGTATAATCTTGCATTACCATTACAACAATCATTTTCATTCAAATTTCAAGTTTTTTGTGCACCTTTAAAATAACATATCAACGTAAAATTTCCCATTATAGTTTAGTTAACCAATATATTTGACTAATGATATTAATTCTGAATGCTGAAAATAGCATTTTCATAGTCAAAGGATATCAAGACTTAAATAAACAACAATTTCTTTGTTTTATTAAAATATGCCCTCGTGTTTCAAATGCTGGAATAAATGCTGGGATAATACACCACCTTATTCCTTTAATTTTTTTTTGCTTTTAATATTTTTTTCCTATGTGATTTGCTCATTTACTCTCTTTTTTATATCAATGAAATAATTTAAGTTTTTTTAATAATTTTTTGGGATTGTTTATTCTTCATTATTAGAATTATTTTATTAAAATGGATAAATGTTACA
>Ga0123341_1006159_pt1 | contig 10813 bp, 7 predicted proteins | sample Turbeapinknodule_FD_89959 | JGI IMG/M metagenome (GOLD analysis project Ga0123341, IMG submission 89959) | Root nodule microbial communities of legume samples collected from Mexico - Turtle bean Mexico pink nodule | ecosystem: Host-associated > Plants > Roots > Nodule | place: Mexico: Nepantla...
AATTTTTTTTAAACTACTATAATAACTGTACTATTAACCTTTAGTATAGGAAAAAAAGTAATTATACTTTTTTATTATAATAGAAATATGAAATATGTCGATATTTATTATTATTTAAAAACACCATCTATTATAGTATAGAAGATTAATTATAAACTAACCAATAAATATTTAAATAATATGATTAAGAAAAGCATAGAAGTGATTAAAAGAGAATGAGTTGCAAATTACAATATAAATAACTCCAACCCCTTGTGATGTAATCAGATCTTGATCACTCATCATACGAAGGCGACGCGTAGCAAAAGTACTCTCGCGCACGTTCCAAATTACAATAAAAAAACGTAAACCACGTGTCCGTTTTCCATAGGATGTCCTCCTCACGCGCCCAGCCGCGCTTGAAAAAATGGAATAGTTCGGCTGAGACGAACGACGAACGTGACGAACCTACTCTATAAAATCAAACGAATCTTGTTTTCCGAAATCACAACTCAAGCTTCTCTCTCTAAAATCTACTCTCTCTCTCTCTAAAATTTTCTCACATTTTCTCTCTCTTGAAAATCTTTTTAGCTTCCAGAACCTTCCGCCTCATCGATTCGATTTTTCTCGGAAACTCGAATCGATATCGTGGCTCGAGCTGCATGAATTGGTTCGTGAAGCTGGATTCGTCGTCTTCAAACTTGAATTCCAATCACCTCGTTGCGTGTTTACTGATTTTCTTCCTCCATTTCTCGCCTCAATCGCTCTCTTTCTCGTCGAATTTCGTCGCCGAATTCTTCACTAACAATAATCCGATTTTTGGTTCCGATTATGGAGTCCAGAAATAAGCGTAGTCCTCAATTAACCAGAGGTTTGCTTTTAATCGATTTTTCCGTTTCTGAATTTTTTATATTATTCTGTGCTTTTCTCGAATGTCGGTGGTGACTGCTTTTGCTCCTGATTTATATATAGTGATAGTAGTGGTGGTGAGGAATGAAAAGAAGGTTTTTAATTTTTTTAATTCGTGCTGCGGTTTGATTGGAGAGATTAAAAAGCGTGTCAGTAACAGTGGGAGGCACGTGTTCGTCTACCAGACGCAAAGCTGTAGGCTTTTTTTTTTATAATTTATTTTACACTTAAAATTAAATTAAAGTAGCTATAACAAAGCTTCTAAAAATATTTTTGAAAAAAAAGTAATTTCTGTATTTTATGTATTGTTTTCCGAAAACTTTTGGATAGAAGTAATTTGTGTATTTTTAGTTTTAGAAAACCCAGTTTATAAGATGCGATTTAGATTTTTAAACTAAATAAAAATACTAGAGGACAATTTAGTCCATGAGAGAGAGAGAGAGATGCAGGAATAGTAAGTATTTTTATAGATGTGTTTCCATATTTTATTATTTTCCTTCAGATTGAATACCCAAAATGTAATTTTTGTAGTTCAACAATTGATCTATTTTAGTCTTATATGTATATATATCGTTTTAATCCATTTTAATTTTTATGCATATTATTTTAATTTCTTTTAGTTTCTATTCTTTGAGTTTAGAAATTATTAATTTTTACAATAAATACTTTTAGAGTCACATGGTTCATTTCGCTAATATTATTTTTTTATATATTATACTTTAAATTATAGAAAAGTGGTTTACTTTTAGTATTATATTGTCTTTTAATTATTTATAACAATTTCTCTTAGTTTTATAATAATTCTTTTGCAGAATACATTAGTTCATAGTCTAAAGTGTTTAGACTCACATTATGCACGCGGCGATTTATTTATTTATTTATTTTTATATTAAGGTTATTGTTTTGTGTGCAACAGATGTATACACCAAACCTCACTTACGTGATTTCATGGTTTGCGAACTGAGTGTTATTTATTTTTTTGAAAGTGAAACTATGAGTGTTTTTTGGTAAGGGAATGACGTTTGGAAATGATTTTGATTTTTTTTTTTCTACCATATTTTACACTAAAGTAGGCCAAAAGAAATGTTCGTATGAGGACAGAGAGAATTGTAAGATAAGATATATAATGTAAAGAGAAGAGGTAAGGAGAGAAAAAATTATTTGAATTGATATATAATACACCCATGATCACTCTTGTATTAGAAGTTGAGGGAATAATTTCAAAGTGGAATTAATGTTATGGACCGTTCGATCATATTTTCTTTCTTTTTCCCCTTTTCTTGTAGCTCTTTGCTATGGAAACAGCAAGCAGGAGGGGAGGTCACCATCTGTTATTGTTGTTGGTGGTGGCATGGCTGGGGTTGCTGCTGCCCGTGCACTTCATGATGCTTCGTTTCAGGTAACAACTGTGTGCTAGTTTAATTATATGGATATTAAGAATATTTGTTAAACCTGTATACTTTAATGAAAAACAGTACTTTATATGACAAAAAATGAATGCAGTTTTATAGGTATTTTTGGCCCTGATCTCCAATCACAATAAGGGTTTTACTTCTGCTAATCTATGTTAAACTTCAATGCAAGTGGATGCTAGTTTATTGGAGAACACTTCCCAAAGAATTTGAAGAAATGCATCTGAATTTTGTTAAGTCCATGAACCGAGTTATTCTAAATAAATATTGTGGGCATAGCGAATGGTTGCTCAGCATTTTCCAGTAGTTTAAGTAGGTTGCATTTTATTTCAGTGAACAAAATTGGTGGGTCAATCCATGATTGTGATTTCCCCTGCTTTGAGTCAATTTATGGGTCATTTGCGGGCGAGCCTGGTTGAATGGCAGCTTGTAATGGTTCGGGGGAAGGGTCCTGGGTGATACTTGCTAGTTTAGAATTGGACTGGTTTTGTACGCACATTTTGGTGAATCAATTTTCACGAAAGGCACGCATGTAGCAAATGAATTGGGGCCACATTTTGTCTTTTATTTTGATGAACCTGATAGAATTTTATGTGTTTGGGCGAATGATGCAAGTCATGAAGTGGCAAAATAATTTAACTTTTAAGCTAAGGATTGTGTTTTTGTGTTGGTTCTAGTCGAAACTTGAACTGCTTTATGTTTGTATTGTCAATAGTTAAATTATTAATATGCATTTTCATATTTGAGGGACTAAATGTTGTTTTTTCAAATTTTGTTAGGTTGTTCTCTTAGAGTCAAGGGAAAGAATTGGTGGCCGAATTCACACTGATTACTCATTTGGTTTTCCTGTTGACCTGGGAGCCTCATGGTAAGGCTTATTTTCTGATAATTTTATCATTTTTATGTTTTAGCGAGAATGCAGAATTTGTCCATTACTTTCCATGTTTGAGAAATAAAAGTTACACACTATTCAGGTTGCATGGAGTTTCCAAGGAAAACCCACTGGCTTCTGTCATTGGGAGGCTGGGGCTACCCCTTTATCGTACGAGTGGAGATAACTCCGTACTTTACGACCATGATTTGGAGAGGTAAGTACTTAGATTTTCATGATTTATTAATATTATATAGCAAACTCTGTCACACTTGCATAGTATGTATGATCATTGATTTCAAATAACATTTGGCAACGTGTTTTAATATATTAGCTGGTCATTTTGCATGGTGGAAATTACTATAGACTACTTTTCTTTACTGAAATTCATCAAATTCTTGCAGCTATGCACTTTTTGATACGGATGGGAATCAGGTTCCCCAAGAGTTGGTAACAAAAGTAGGTGGAATATTTGAGACAATTTTAGAGGAGGTAATTAATATTTTTTATTAATTTCCTACTTATATTTTACCTAATAAACTCTATTTTCATAGTTTGAAGAAATTTTTTAGGCACAAATTGCATCTCTAAACGATCATTTGATTACTAAATGCAGACAAATAAAATAAGAGAAGAATTCAGTGAAGACATGTCCGTATTTCGTGGTCTTTCAATTGTTTTGGATAGGAAGCCTGAATTAAGGTTATTATGGACATAAGAAATAATTTCTTTGGCACCATTATTACTCTTTTAGGCCTAGTAATTGATAAGATTTCTTCATCTCGTGAATCCAGGTTGGAGGGCCTTGCTCATAAGGTGCTTCAGTGGTATTTGTGCAGAATGGAGGGTTGGTTTGCTGCAGATTCTGATACTATTTCACTGAAAGAATGGGACCAGGTAATTTCAACAAATCAAGTTGACAATGTTGTTTGTATTAGTGGTCTAGTTCCAAATCCCCCACCCTTCCACCCACCCCAATTTACGCACTGAATGATCTATTCTCTTTGGTCTTGCATACAGGTAGTGAAAGAAATAGTTTGTAAAGTCGTCTCATAGCCAGGTGCATGAGTCTTCAACATGCAGCCTTTCTATGACCGATAATCATGTAAATGTGTTTCCTGATCTACATATAGGAGTATGTATCTGATTGAAACCCTTTTGCACCTTAATAAGTCATCTTAAGGCAAATTGCATGATATACAATTAAATGAATGACGGCTGCCTAAGATTTGAAACTAGTGTCAATTTAATATATAATACAATACAGTCATTATAACATTTTTCCTCCACTATAAATTGGTGGTTCATTTCTGTTAAAGTGGTTGGAGTGGGATGAGTAGGAATCCTATATCATCTGAATATACCATCATATTGCATGAATTATTAAAAGGTGGTCTCAACCTTTATGAGATGTAGGGTTCAAAATTGTTATGCACTTTATACCGGCCTGCCATAAAGTTTGTTGAAAAAGAATCTATATTATAAATACACAACCTTTTTTACCCTAATTATAGCATCTTACATGAAACTCTTTAAGTAACACGTAATCTATTTTTTTCTTCGTAATTACTTATGTCCTGTACTTACAGGAGGTGCTTCTCCCTGGTGGTCATGGTCTAATGGTCAGGGGCTACTTGCCTGTTATAAATACCTTAGCCAAGGGTCTTGATATTCGCTTGGGACACAGGTAGATACTATTTTTAGTTATTATTTTAGATTAGTATGTACTATTTTGTGTAATTAATTCTCTGTCCTTGGTGATGCCCCTTTTTCAGGGTCACAAAAGTAATTAGGCGATATAATGGCGTAAAGGTAACAGTGGAAAATGGTAAAACATTTTTTGCTGATGCTGCCATTATTGCTGTTCCTCTTGGGGTGCTTAAAGCAAAGAGAATACAGTTTGAGCCTAAACTCCCAGACTGGAAGGAAGCTGCCATTGCTGATCTTGGAATTGGACTTGAGAACAAAATCATCTTACACTTTGAAAATGTGTTTTGGCCTAATGTGGAGTTCTTGGGAGTAGTTTCTGATACATCTTATGGATGCAGCTATTTCCTTAATCTCCACAAGGCCGCAGGTCATCCTGTCCTTGTTTACATGCCTTCTGGGCGGCTTGCCAAAGACATCGAAAAGATGTCTGATGAAGCAGCTGCCAACTTCGCTTTCATGCAGCTCCAGAAGATTCTTCCAGATGCTTCTTCACCGGTACCCATATTAATTTTGCCTGTTACTAGTTTCACTTTTAGTCTGCAATATAAAAGAAACGAATGCTTCAATCTCTAGTAGTACATTGTCTAAGCTACATAAAGCATAGTCTATCTGTCCTTCCATTTTTTTACAAGTGTATGACTTTGGTCATTCAATACTTAATACGGTCTATGTATTTTAATTGGTAATTTGATGTCACTCTGCAGATTCACCATCTTGTGTCTCGGTGGGGCTCAGATATAAATTCACTGGGTTCCTATAGCTATGATGCTGTAGGAAAACCCCATGAACTGTTTGAGAGGCTACGAGTCCCAGTGGATAATTTGTTCTTTGCTGGGGAAGCAACTAGTATGAGCTATCCAGGATCTGTTCATGGGGCATTCTCCACCGGAATGATGGCAGCAGAAGATTGCCGGATGCGAGTGCTGGAGCGATATGGAGAGCTTGATTTATTCCAGCCTGTGATGGGAGAAGAGGCTTCCCTGTCTATCCCACTTCAGATATCTCGTATGTAATTTGGCTCACAACGCAACTAGTAGACAGAAGCAGAATCTCTGTTTTGTTCTTCACTACGATCTAGCTCTCTCTCTATATACTTAGGCTTGGGTCCCCTTTTGTGTTGCATATCCATAATCAATGTTTGTCATGAAATGGTTATATAAATATTGTGTACCTTAGAGCCTTTGCCATTTCTTTAGTTTTCACCAAGTGCTTCTTAGTTTGAGAATGTCTCTGGACTCATCAACTTTATATTTGCATGCATGATAAAAGTATGTCAATTCGTGTTTTCTCTCGTCTTTTATATAACATTTGTAACAGTGGAACCTGAAATCTTCAAAGAACTGACAACACGTTATTGTATTTTATGGTGATTGTTGTTTCATGCAATAATTTATAGTTTAAATATCTTCCACATGTAGGACTTTATGACACTCAGACATTTCCCAGCTGTGTGAAAATGTTGCCTCGGACACAGACAGGATAATTATAGATTAAGAAGTTTTCAGAAATTTCACATGCAGGAGGCAGTTCTATGATTTTTATCTTTATTCAATTACTTTAATTACGTTACAAAACTTTACACTTGGGCGGGCATAAAGGAATTATTAATGCTACAAGTTTCAATCTCATGAATTTTCAATTTTTAACTTGCCCCTCTTGTTTTGTGCACACGTGTGACATATTTATTGAATTTTCAATAATTAACCGCAAGTGGAAGTTGGTTTAGTTCTTTGATAACCAAAATTGTGTGAACTGATATTAAATATAGCAACGAATCAAATGATATTCCCGTGTCCCAAAACAAAATTATTGTGCAGCTAAACAACTTTTTTATTCTAAGCCTGAAGGAAATGAAAAAGAAAATGTTAGTAGTTGGCAATCAAGTGATCTAGGGTCTCATCTTCTGCTGATCTTTTGATGCGAGCAACAGCTTTTTCAACCTACAATTGCGTAGTAAATTGCTTCACTTTGCATGTAACAACCAATTCCTGTAACATTTAGTATTTTTTTTTAATTTTCGTTACCTCTGCATCCCAATTTGTTCTGGCAGTCAGAATTATTAGAGTTGCTGTTTGTACTAAAACTGCAAAGATCATCCCCCACCAGATACCCTGTAACAAACCCAAATACTAAGAAATAAGTTTTCAGAGAATCTATTCTGATTACATTTCTACAAATTAAAGTTAACTTTAAGGGAATTTATCTTTTATTAATTTTGTTGTATACAAATATTTATGAAGAAATTTATTCAGATGTCTATCAGAAATGTTTTGAACTTACAGCTACTCCTAGAGTTGTTTGAAAGCCAAGAACACATCCAACAGTGAGACCAATGACGTAGAAAGAAGCCAGATTCACATAAGCCACAACAGCCTGCCATCCACTTCCAATTGCAACTCCTGAATTTTTCCAAAAGGAAGGATCACAACTAAAAATGATGTGCAAGCATTTTTGTTGGCACTTACATGATATTAATTATTTTTTTTAGCAAAAATGAGTTCATTTTTTAAAGTTTAGTGGGAGTAGATTTTGTTACCTGACAGTATTGGTTGAATGAAGTTTAAGAAAACTGAGATAGCAAGCAGTGGAGTCAAACTAGAAACTTCCTCAATGACTTCAGAGTCGGTAGTGAAAAGCTTGCTCAAAGGCTCCTTGCATATCAAAACAATTGCACAGAAAACTACACTGATGGCAATGCTGATTCCATTCACTACAATGACAGAAAATTTTGCTACTCTTGGATGAGCTGCCCCTAATTCATTGCTGATTCTGACACTACAATCACCCAACTTCTCATTAACACCATTTAAGTTTACTCAAGTTAAATGAGCATTTTTTTCTTACACTAACCTGGTTGCAGCACTTAGACCCAACATAAATTGCAGGTCCCAGTTTAAGTAATTCATACTGAATGAGCATTCATTGACATGGAAATTATGGTCAGATAAGATGAACATTTATTGGCTATACCAATAAAGGATGTTGTCATAATAACATACCAAATGGAAATAGTGTCCACTGAGACTGTAGGATTGGAGATCAACCCAGATAAAAGTATCAGTCCTTGATTATACCATGTCTCCAAACTACATTACAATGTATATTTAGCTTGTCAAAGAAATAAACTATGTGAACATCAGGGTCTGTATGGATTTTTTTTTCTTGTTTTCAATTCTGATTTTAACTTATAATTACAAAACTACCATCTATTTTCACTCTGGGTTGTCTTGATAACATTCCACAGGTAATGGTGATAATAACATTTTCGTGTTTTCACTAAATAAATCACTGAAAAGAGTGTACAAAGTGAAAACAAAAGTGCTATTTTTGTAAGGACAAATTTTAGATACAGTTTTTTTCAAGTATTTTATGTGTTACTGTTCAATTAGAAATAAAGTTGTCTCAGTACCTTATTCTGATTTTTAAAAGCAAACTTTTACTGTGCAGATTACTGATATAGAAATTCAATTCTGATTAGGAGGTAACAAAAAAATACTTAAAAAACTAGATCTAAGTTTTGTACTTTTTCTAATTATTAGTAAAAGTAGAAAATGTTTTCTCAAATCAAACAAACTCCAAGAGATGCACTTCAAAAGAAATATTTGTGTTGTTTGTGTGAGCAAGAGGGTGAGAATTAGGTGGATTTTTGTCTATACCACAGCATCCAAGCATAAGCAGCTGTGAGTTTGAAATAAGGCCAAATTCCTTTGAAAGCTTTCACAGTGAGGCCACCCCAAGTTTGCTTACATCTTGGGCTAAGAATGATGTATAGCCCATTCAACAAGACAAGAAGCCACCAAGAGATGCTGAGAGTAAGGGCAGCCCCAACAAGTCCATAGTCCAAAACAAAGACAACCAACCAACTGAGAAGAACATGCAGAAGGAACACCCCAATTGACATGAATGCAAGAGGGTTCACAATGTTCTGTGCTTGGAGGAACCTCTGCATAGGGCAGGATACTGCAAATGCATAGAGTTGAAGAATGATTCCTCGTGCAAAAACTTGACCTTTCTCTGCTATGCTCTCTGACTGACCAATGGCTTTCAGAAATGACCCTGAGAACCAATAGAGAAATGTGAGAATCACTGCAGCTCCCAAGTGTAAGATGATTGCTCTTTGCAATATGATGCCCATTGCTGAGTATTTTCTTGCCCCATATGCTTGCCCACACACAGTTTGCACTGCACTTGCCATCCCCAACTGTTTAAGCAGAATTCAACAACCACTTTCACAGATTGAATATACAAAACTGAACGCAAGTTGCATACAAAGAAATTTTCCCTCCATGAAACATACACAAACATTAGCATAATAGTCTCTATTAATACTTGAAATTTATTGAAATCACCAAATTTGAGAATCTCACTCACTTCTTATTTACTAAACTCATTCATTTTTGTAATTTCTAATTACTGTTAACACATAACAGTGTTAAGAAAATATAGTGAAAATGAGTTGTTATCACTTCTGGTAACAGATATACATCAGGACAATGTGCAAAATGAAAGTCATAAACTAATTCTATTGTAAAATTGAAAGTAAGGACTCACATTTCTTCTTCTTCATACTGACTCCTATCCAAATATGACCCCACTTTCACTACTTGTAATACTTTAGTAGGCATATTAGCCATGTATTTGATAACTGAGTAAGAAGCAACTTTAGAAATTTTCATAAATTGATGTTGAAGCAATAGATTGTAGAACCACCCCAAATCAAAGTACATTTATGAAAAAGTAGTAATAAAACCAAGCTCACTCAAAATGACAGGTTAGGTAAAAGTTTAAGAGGATAAAAACCAAGGAAGCATACCATAATCCCATAAGCAAGACCCTGAATTCCAACAATGGCTATGGATGCCCCAGCAAGCTCAAGAGGCCCCAAGTGCCCAGTGAACATCAAGGTGACAAAGCTTAGCATGTAGTTGAAAATGGAGACAAGAATGGAGGCCCAAGAGAGTAGCCAGATGAGCCTTGACTCCCAAGCAACAAGTTGAGGCCACCATCTGAACTCAATGGACTTATGTTTGAAGAAGTCTTCAATGGTGTCTGATGACAAGTCTGGAATGTGTGAGTGTGAATGAAGACCAAGTAGAAGTGGTTGGTAACCTGATTCTGAGTTCATGCTTGTTACCTCCAAAAGAAAGGAAAGAGGAATTGGTAGTAGTATAGTGGAACAGTGTGAATGCTACATGTGAGATTTTGTTCTACCAACCATTCTTCTTCTTCGCACTTACCTAATATGCAGACATGTGGATCAAACTACCCCCAACCAGAACAATATTTTCCTCACAACATTCTTTAAAATGAGTAACGTTTGTTTTTTAAACGGGTAAGTATTATTTTCGTCCATATAATTTCACGCAAAACTATTGAACTAAGTTTTTGTTAAATTTTTTTTACATATGATAAAAAATCTTCATAGGATGTAAAAATATTTCATACTGATTGATTATTGATGTGGATCTTATAATATATAATACACTTCAAAAAAAATTGAAATTAGTTTGTTACTACTTTAAAGTTTAATAGTTTATAAGACTAGGAAAGACTCCTCCTAATTTTAATAATTTCTTTATTATAAAGTTTAAAATTTGTTTTAAAATTTGAACAAGGATAGAAATCAATATTTAATCCTTTAAGTTAGTTGTATAAAACGTATTCCTATGAAGTATTACTTATTCAATTTATTTAATTACTTATTATAATATTGTCTGATCAATCTTAATATAAAACTGAAACCAGAATTGTAACATAGTATATGAACTTAGAGGTTTTATTATAATTTTAACTTTATATATAATATATGTTTTGTTAAATCTGAAAATATGGTCCCAATTTTTGTTTTACATAATTTGGATCCCTATTATTTTTTCTAAATTTTTAGTTTTAGTCCCAGATTACTTTTACATAATACCTTAATTTTTAATTA